>Ga0208639_1001125_pt1 | contig 18016 bp, 20 predicted proteins | sample ETNtaG_33_FD_185772 | JGI IMG/M metagenome (GOLD analysis project Ga0208639, IMG submission 185772) | Marine microbial and viral communities from oxygen minimum zone, Eastern Pacific Ocean - ETNP201310SV76 (SPAdes) (version 2) | ecosystem: Environmental > Aquatic > Marine > Oceanic ...
AAGCTTGCAGATGGCGGCGTCTCTAGTGAGGCAGCAGAGTTCTGCGCCTCTACTGCTTGTTGAGTGGGCGCTGAGGTGTCTGTTGAAGTGTCAGTAGCGGGTGACAACCTCGGAACTGCCGACAGATTTGTTGATTAATCCTAGGCCTAAAAAGGAAAGACATTGTTTTTGCAACTGAACCAGTTCTTAGCGTTGAATGTAGTTATCATTTAAAAATGATCTCGTGATATAGCGCTGACGCAAACAGGGGAAGCGGTTATCGCGGCAGCCTTTTGGTGTGAGCATTCGCATTAGTGCAAGGTGTCTATTGAAGTGTTAGTAGCGGGTGGCAACCTCGGAACTGCAGGCAGATTTGTTGATTAATGCTTGTCCTGGTGATGGGAAATGACCGGTTGAACTCGTCAAATTGCAGTTTTTAGGACTGATTTGATTGTCTTTTGGGGCTACATGCTCAGCAGAGTGGATGCACGCCTTTAAAACAACCCACCTCAGTCACCTAGGTGCCTTAGTCCTCTGTTCGTGAAGCGCTATCCGCGAAGGTTTTTTCCAATCTTGCTTTAGTTGCATCGTTAGGGGCGATCTTGCGACTAGCGATGCCCTTTTGTTGCTTCCTGGAGCCAAAGAACCCGCCTCCTTCTTGCCCACCGCGATTGCCTTTGCTGAACATCAACGCTTTTGCTACTCCCCCAATTCCCAGGCCAAAGAGCACAGCCAGTGAGATAAGCAGCACTAAAGCAGTGGGTGTCTCCATATCAAGCAATGGGGGTTTTAAAAATTAGAGCACATCCATGTTTTGGATAGGGTTGCGTCCTTTTTGAATTATTGAAATCCCGTGTAGATCAGTTTGTACTTTTCGCCGCCGCAGCATTTTGGCGTGAGCATTCGTATTGGTTGCGAGCTTATTCGTTTAATTATCTGGTTTTACCTCTTGCTTCTTGAGCCAGGTCCCAGATTCATTTTTTATCCAGATAGTCCCTTTGCTGTCAAGGGCGTGGATATTCCTGATAGTCAGAACGCCTTTTTAAGCAGGAGCTTCTTGGCTGGTTTTTTTTAAGTAGTGGTTGGTTGATCTGCATGAATTCAAGCCTTTTGGTTTTGCCAGTAACAATAGTGTTGTATAAGGCAATCCCATAATTGACCATTCGCCTCATTGACTTGTTGCTGATCAGCATCAGAACCTCTAGTAAGAAGAGTCTTGCGACTAATAGCCTAGGCCATGTTCTTTGTTGGAAACACATTTACGACAGGATTGCCGGTGGGGTATGTAATGAGCTAAACACCAGAGCAATAGCAAAGAATAGTCTGGCTATCAGAAAAACTCAGTTTCAGCTTGATTAAATTATTCCTGGCTCAATCTTTATTGACAGTAAGCCCTCTAGCCAAGAGACATTTTTGCTGCTATTAATAGCCAGCGAAAGATTTACGACATGGCCGCTAAACTCAAACTCGTCGAGAGCTACGTACCAGCAACGCTGACTGAAGAGCAAAAGTCATCACTAGCTAAGGCCAGAGATCCTCAATCGACGAGCGTTGATGAGTCAGTAATTCTCCTCAAGAAGGTGTACTTAAGCGCTGAACCAGAGTCCTGGGATGACACTACTGAATCAGAGTGGAATTGCATCGCAACCTGTATCCGTGCTGCCTAAGCAGGCTGTTCTGTGAGCCTGCATGGAGCTTGGTGAACAGAGCGGTGTGAATTCCATTGCATCTCTTTGGAAATCAAATTTTCATGCCCTTGTATAGAAGTTTGAGATGCTCCGCCGCTTTCATCATCGTCTTTGTTATCAAAGAAAAAAAGTCCCAATACATTGGTGCTTATAGGTAGTAAAAGGAAAAAGGCAGTCAGTTGAAAAATCCTAGGGAGTGGTTGTAGCGCACCTTTGATGTGTCAATTAATGCAAGATGAAGAATATGAAGGGGGAGAGCTAGCTCTTAAGAGACACTTAATTGGCCTGCTGGAAAAACATTGCACATAATGCCAAAAACACGATGCTAATGTGGATTGCTATCCATTTGCGCTATCGTGAATTAATTAGCAAATGAATAACTGGAAACCATAATCTTCAATGTCGTTAGCATTTAATTGCTTCACGCAACTCTTTGATAAGTCAGTTCGGAAGATTTTTTCCTTTGTATTTAAGTTGAAACGACCCAAAATTATGTGCTGGAATAGCTTTATGAATCTGATGACCTACCCTGGCTTGCGGTAAAGCTGTGCCTAATCCTGGAATAGCTTTCACTTGGAGAATGACATCTCGATCAAGTTACTGATTTCATGGCTGAATCTGTACCGCGCCCTCTACCGACTACAGGTGCCCTAAGTGGAGCACTTGAGGCCATGGCATTTTCCGCGATCCTGCCTTCGCGAAGAGTCGCTTTGAGCGTCACGGGAATGTTTTTGAGACATCCTTGCTTGGACAGCCAATGGTGTTCATTCAAGGTGGCCAAGCCATTGGCGATCTGTTATCTCAGCCAGATGCGATAGAGGGGTGGTGGCCCCAGAGTGTTCAACAACTATTAGGTAGTCATTCTCTGGCAAACCGCAACGGAGCTTCTCACCGAGCACGCAGAAGGGTTGTGGCTCAATTGTTCTCAGCCTCAGCACTGCAGCGCTATAGCCCTGGCATCATCAATATGGTTGAGGATCTCGCCGACGAACTACAAGCGGCAAAATCGCCTCTCCCTCTTGCAGAGAGAATGCGACGCTTCGCATTCTCAGTTATTGCTTCTACGGTTCTGGGCTTGGAGGGTGATGATCGTGATGAGTTGTTCTTTGATTTCGAGATCTGGACCAGGGCGCTCTTCTCAATTCCAATAGCCCTGCCCGGCAGTCCATTTGCCAAGGCGCTTAAGGCGCGAAAGCGTTTGCTCGAGAAGCTTCGACAGGTACTTTCTCAACCGGTAAATGGCAAAGGTGGTTTGGATCTGCTTGCTGGAGGTCTCGACGAGGCAGGCATTCCTCTTACGGATGAAGATCTTGTGGAGCAACTTTTGCTGCTTTTATTTGCGGGTTATGAGACCACGGCTTCAGCGCTCAGTTGCCTGATGCGGGAGCTGCTTCTCAACCCGCCAGTGGAAACATGGTTACGGGAGGAGATCGAAGGGCTGTGTTGGCCTCCAGCACCTGAGCTGGCCACAATCGCCTATGACCCGAATAATGCCCCAAAACTTGATGCGATAGTGAGCGAGGTAATGCGACTCACCCCGCCGGTTGGAGGTTTTTTCCGCCGCACTAAACGCCCCTTGGTGATCGATGGTGTGGCAGTACCGGAAAATCGTGTGGTTCAGGTGGCTCTGGCTGCTTCCAATCGTCATGGCACTGGCGATCTAGAAACCTTCCGGCCTCAGCGTCATCTAGAGGATGGATGCTCAGTGACCCTGATGCCCTTCGGTGATGGCGAGCGTGTATGCCTGGGCAAGTCGCTGGCTGAACTCGAGATCCGATTGATGGTGGTGGGATTATTTCGTAAGTTGCGACTTGGTGTAATTCCTGATCAAGACTTCACCTTGCAGCAATTGCCCAGCCCTACACCCCGCGATGGCTTGTTGGTCAAGGTGCAGGACTAATGTCTTGATGAGCATAGTTTAGAAATGATCGATTTTTAATTAGAGTTTTTGGCAAATATGTTTTAAAACCCAGCATAATTCGTCTGGCATTATTGAAATTGGCTTATATCTGAGATTGTTGATGTCTGATAAGCTTTTTTAAGCTCATTATCGTCTCAATTGTATAGTCAATGATTAGAAGTAAGGGTTAAAATAATAACCAACCGTACATGTATGGAAGGCCTGGCTAAGCGTTTCCATAGATCAAGATTGGTCTGGTCCTACAGCTGTATTTTTAATCATTCGCTAATAGCGTGGAACGCTGGGGTCGACATTGCAGCTCCAGGCTTCTATCCCTCCTTCTAAATTAAAAACCTGATGCCCCAGATTCTGCTGCAGAAGCCAGCTGCCGAAATCCCAGCTGCGAATGCCAGCATGGCAAATAACTACAACTGGGCAGTCGCTTGGCAAGTTGTTGGGAAGAGTATCGATCCAAGAAGAAGACCGACTAAGCGGTAGATGCAGCACTGGTGCTGGGAAGGGGGCCAGCTCAAGCTCCTTGTCTTCCCTTACGTCCACGCAGATTGGCAGCGAGGTCGAATCCGTCAACCAGCGGTGTAGATCCCTTGCAGAAATAGGCGTTGGCTTGGGTTGATTCATCGTGAATTGAAATTCACTCAATGCAGTTTAAGTTAGAAATAAAAATCAGATGCTACATAGGATTTAGGTGCAGGCTGTAATATTTTCCCTGCGTTAGCCTTCTCAAGGCAGGCTACTTCATCTCAGCTCAGAGCCTGAGGAGGTGATTACTAGCTCAGCGTTAATTTGACATTGGGATGATACATAAAAACAATAGAGGATAAACTCTTAAAGTCTTTATAAATACCTAGGCCGCCTTGATGCGTCGATCCGAAATTTTGAGACTGCTTAAAGGGTTAGCAATTTTAGGTGTTGCCCAAGTGATAGCTAGCCCAGGTAAGGCAATAGCAATAGGAGGAATTCTTCCGGATCTCGATGTTCAAGCCCCAGACTTTGATCTAGAAGCCGCAGCTCAGGAGGGTGCTCTTGGTCAAAGATTACAGCGGGATACTTTTCGCGGTAGTTGGCTTGTTCTTTATTTTTACCCTCGTGACTTCACTAGCGGCTGCACCCTTGAGGCTCGCGGATTTCAACGAGATCTTGCTGCTTTTAAAGCAGCAGGTGCTGTGGTTGTGGGGGTTAGTGCTGATGGAGCCGAAGAGCATGTAAGTTTTTGCAGTAGCGAGGGGTTGGCTTATCCTCTGCTCTCCGATCCAGATGGACTAGTAAGCAAGCGGTATGGATCATGGATCCCACCGTTTAGCCAACGGCACTCTTTCCTCATTGATCCCGAGGGCATCCTTCGTGCTCGCTGGGTGGATGTGAGCCCCTCGCGTCATAGTCAAGAGGTGCTAGGCACACTAAAGAAGCTGCGGCAGGTTTAGTCGCTAGTAGCACTTGATAGGTATTTAAAATCGATTGCGAGTTGAGAACTGCAAATTAAGAGGTTGGATAAAAATGTAGATGTGACTTGGCGCATATGGGCAATTTGCTCAGCTTCGTGACTGCTGAAAAATAGAGCGTTATGGGTTGATGAATTTATTGCATTAATCAATCGGTTATGTACAGTTTAAGTTCCAAGTGGGAATTGTAGATTGCGTACTTTTGATCGTCACTATATAGGGCTGAAAATGATTGACTAAGAGGTGCTGGCGACTTGGTGAGAGCAAAGTGGCAATGTGCATTTACTCTTTTCTATCACCGTAAAAGAACACTGCAGCTCGATGATTTCGCCTATTGAGTGAGGGATCCTATTGAAGCCTCAGGTCAAGTATTATTATATAGTACGCGCGGTTTTGCGTAATATTAGCTAATAATAGTGCCATACGGCTTTACGAGCGATGAGATGTCTGATCAAAACCTAGATGAACTTATTGAGGTAGTTACAAAATGCCTAGTTTGCATCTCCAATCAACACACTGGAAAGCCAGACGCCGAAAAGAATATTCTTAACTTTTGGCTTGATCTTGAGTCAGTGATCTTCTTGACATCTCCTGATATGGAAGATATCTATTGTGCTCAGTTAAGCGATTTAAATACTCATGATGAGTTGTTTGAAATTATTCTTGATCAGTCGATAGTTTCTACTTTCCTTACCAGCCAAGACCTGGTCCTATTGATTTCAGTTAAGCAGTCCCAGAGCTTGTATGATTTGCGAATAGCAGGTATCGATAGGTCTACGGGATGCGCCCTTGTACGCACACAAAATCTTTTTGATAAAGCCATATTGGAGCAGAACATCAACATAACCAAGCAAGCTATCTCAGCATCTTTAGATCAGAATTGGCTAGAGCGCTATTTTGATGACAAAGCATGGCTATTTGGAGTGGCTCCGTATCGGAGAATTTCGTATCCAGGGAATTCCATTCATAAACGTTTGATTGGCAATTCATATCGAAGACTTCGCTCTTTTCTATTAAGTATTGAGATGCATACGCTTGCTAAATTTAATAGCCTAGAAGCATAAGAGCATGGTGAACTCGTAGAAAAATGCCTAATAGGTAGTAAATAGATAGCTGCATCGCCTGACAATGCAGCACAGAATAAAAGTGTGGTCATTATCCTTTAGATCGCAAGTCAACTCAAGCCAACTGCTACCTATCTTCTAATCAGTCATTGCTGTTATGCATCTGGCTGGCCTCAGAAGGCAACTCGTGACTACCAGCCATTTGCTTGAGTGACTGGCTGGCGCAGATCGTGCTTAGTGCAATGACAATCAATGAGCCAGTGCGGAGTACCTCCAAGACAATCGGCAGGTGGGCATTGATTCGATCACGAACAGTTGTCATAAGACCAAATAAATCAGTACAACTAATTAAAGCAAACAACCATGCCCAAAAGAAGCCTGTTGAGATTCTTGAATTTTGACGGCAGGCTTGCTTGTAATAAAGCACCAGCGAACTCTTGCTTAAAGCTTTTAGATGTCTGATCTCTCAGCATTGGCTATAAGATCTGAACTAGTTAGTGCCTGATCTGTTTTGCTGGCGTGGCCCCATTGCTAATAGAGATCAATTAAGTGGCTATGGTTTGATGACTATTACCTTGCTTCGTGATCTAGTTTCTGTTGCCGGATCGCTTTAATGGTAGATAATTGGCTTAGTAACCAACTTGGAATATGCGTCAGCTACTTGGCCGTAGGTCAATTGATTTCATCGCTAGGGTTTGCTTGTCCGCTGTTTTTATTGTTGCTATACCCCCAAAGATAATAAATTTCTCATCAGGAGTAGATGCAATTGCCCGACGAGGGATCCCGCAACCTCTAGCACTGTTCTTGTTAGTGGCTGCAATTGCTTGTCTTGTTGTTGGGTCAGCTCTTCTTATATTTGGTAAGAATCAAATACTTGGAGCATCACTGCTGCTTATCTTTATAGTGCCCACAACAATTATTTTTCATCTATTTCCTTTCCAAGCTAAAGCAGTATTTATGAACCTTGGATTGATAGGTGGCCTGATACTTGCTCTGACTAGAACTAGCCTCATAGATGGAGATTAGGGGGCTAGCAACTGTTTCTAGTGCAATAGAGCGTACTGAGGTTGATAAATCAATCTTCACCGGTTGCATTATCTGTGTCAGACTTGCCTTTATTGTCCCATCTTCTGCGGATAAGAGCGCTGACTAGCGCAACAGCAGCTGGGCTTGGTAGGTGGTTAGGAACACTCATCGAGGGCATAATTGAGTTGGTCTTCAATTTAGGGTTTGATGGACGAAACAGAACCGACAAAGGGTCTAAGGGGTTTACTAAAGAAGAGTGGGCGGATAGGAGCAATTGTTGGTTTCGTTTGGATTGCTCTGAATATTGCTCTGCCCTTGGCATTGTTGCGTGTGCCAGCAGTTCAACGCTGGCTAGTGGCATTGGACAATAATTTGCCTTTTGACATTCCAGGAATTGGCTAGGCAGGCTTTGCCTTCTCATTACAGGTTCATATGATTCCTGGCTTCTACGCAGTTCGCTTGCCGTTAGCCAGAGGCAGTGTGATGGAGTTACCCAGTACAGCAGTGGTTGTCTTAACTAGCGCTCTAAGCAAGGTCACAAGAGACAGACTCACTAACCGCCAGGAAGCCATCAGGATCACCGCTACTGTGAGTTCGAGGCTTGTCTAAATAGATATCTTTAGAAGTAAAGCAACCCTCAAAGGGCAAAGTAAAACTGTTGCTTACTTCTTTTGCAGCAGTGCCCAAGATTGAGTTTTACATTGCATTCAACACTTCTTGCAGAGCAGTTAGTGCTTCTGAGTTATCGGTGATTGGATTGGTGTTGAATGGAGCGATTAGTTCTTGCTCAGTAGTTGGGATCAGGCCTTCTATTGAATTGTGCGGGCAATCGAGCCACAACTATTACTGCTAGCGGTTGCCTTCTCATGATTACGTAGAGCCGGAATGTACTCGGTGATGGTTGGTGTTGTACTTGTTGGGTGAGTTCTTACAGTTGTTGTCTATTTAGTGGATGAAGATGATATGAAAAGCCCTTGAATATTGAGCTTTCGAGCAAAATCACTGTTTTGTTTATCTCGAGCGATTGATTAGAATCATATTTTAATTAGAGATTCCTCTGGAAGCTATTCTGCTAGATCATCAATGTTGAACCATTCCACTTTTGATGAACACTGCAAACTCAAGCGCTTATAGGTAGCGCCTAGTCATTTAAGTGCTTGACTTGGTGGGCCTGTTCTAAAAACTTGGCTTATGTAGGTGAATTGATTTGGCTTATTTTTGGGACATTTGTTGATCAATTATATGACTTGTAATGCGATATGTTGTCGTATTTAGTCTGGCCTTTTTGTAATTGAGCACAGGCTGGTTCAACATTTCAGGAATAAGAAATACCGTTTAGTGCTGCAAATGGCTATATCAAAGCTAAAGAGTTGAGTTGTTCAGGTGGACCAAGGCTGCTGCCATATATAGCGTCCACCATTTTCTTCTCGCCTAACAGCAATGCAGTTAGTGGCTATATGCCAGAGGGCTTGGTGAATAGGAGTGGGATTATAAAGATAGACCTTGGGGAAAGCCTTTTTTATGGAGATAGTTGCTTTATCTGCATGATAATGTGGAATCAATGGAGCCAAATGGTGTAGTACATGTGTAGAGCCAATGCGGTGATGTAGGAAATCAATTATTTTCCCATAAGGACGATCAATTGAAAGGAATGCGCCTCTAGTATGAGAGAAGTCCGCTTCCGAGAAGTGAGGTACGTCTGAGTCAGTATGATGCAACCATGTATAGATAACAAGCCAGGCATTGACTACCAATAGAGGTCCAATATAAAATGCTGTTAGGATTGCAAGGCCGTAATTTGTTGCCCACATAATTAATGCGATTAGAGTTAGACATATGCCCCAATCTGAAAGCCATACTTTTTTTGCCCATATTTTTGGCCATAACTTTTTTGAGAAAGGTGTTGTGGGCCAGAAGTGGTTTGATATCCCATGTTTTGGCCCACCGGTCTTGCCAGCTAGTAAGTAGGCTGGCCAACCAATAAGTAGATGCATGAGGAGTTGAAATACACCGTAGGGGGTTCTCCCTAATTTCCGTGCGGTTTTAAGATCCCTTTCCCCACCAGGTTGCTCGTTATCTCCATCACCATTGATCACCAAAGGAACATGTGTCTCACCATTGGAGATATGATTTGTAAATCTATGGTGAATCGCATGTGAACGTTGCCATGAAAAGTAGGGAACCAAGAGTAGTGAGTGCAATACATAGCCAATTGCCGTCTCTAGACTCCGATTAGACGAAAAAGCTCCGTGGCCACATTCATGTGCAATGACCCATAATCCCATCGCTGTCGTTCCTGATAGCAATGCGTAGATAATCCAGATAGGAAGCATCCCTGCAGTGAGTGGAATAGACATGCCTATATAGATCACTATTAGCTGAATTCCAATCGATTGACCTAGGTAGGCAAGAGACTTAATTGTGTTGCATGATAAGTCTCTTTTTGGCAGAGCATCTCTAATTGCAGCTTGGCCTGGCAGATCATTTGAAGTGACTTCCATCGCCTTGCCATTTAGCCCCGAGAGTGTCACAGCATGAAGGTTATTGATATTGGGCAATACTTTGAGATTTCCCTCACACGGATTTTTCAACGTCTATCAACTTGCATAGGATCATTGATATCATAGTGGATAGACTTGCTGGTTTTCATTCCATATGCATACAGCTAATATTTGCGCCATTAAGTCCGGCAGTTGTTTGCATGATTAGGCTTAGATGCAATCGTTCTATCTTATCTATGCTAATTTCAGCTCTTCATTAAGATCTGTCTTGGTTGTCAATATCTTAATCGCCTTTTTTTGTCGCGCATACAGCACAAAAGGGGTCACCTTGTCCGCCGATAATTCCCATTACTCCTGCTGCCTTTGTTTGTTCGGCAATGAAACTAGGCTTTCCCCAGCCCTGTGCAGTTAGAACATTTGCCACATAGTCCAAGTGCTCACGGTCGCCGTAGTCAGTCCAGATTTGAGGTGCTTTGGTGAAAAACATTCGGTTCGAGAAGGCAACGATGACCTGTCCTTTTGGACGCGTTACCCTGAGGAGCTCCTCGGCCACCTCCTCTGGGTGCTGGAGGTATTGCCAGCCAGCAACAATCAGGGTCGTATCGATATATTCGTCTTTAATCGGAATGCACTGGTCGAGGTTGAGGTCCTGAATCCAGTGGCTATCAAGCCTTGTATTCGCTGCTAATTCTTTCTCATTTAGGCCATGGCCGATCACCTTGTCGTATATGACATCATCCGGCAGATGAGAAACCCAGCTGGACATCAAGTCAAGCACAGTGGAAGAAGGGTGTATACGCTCTCGGTAAAGTCGTGTCAATCGCTCTCGAAAGGCTTTATCCAGGTGATGGACGAAGCGAGGCTCGGCATAAAAGAGAATGTCATCGCTCTGGTCGAGCTTTTGCCGTTGCTCTTCTTTAAGCAGTTGAACTGCCATCGGTTGCCTGGAACTGAGTTCAGTCTGGCTTGGTAGCAGTTGCTTCGCGTTAAAATATCTAGAATTGCTTACAAGGTTCAATAGGACCAATGGTCAATTAATATGCTCGCCAGTGTTGATCCTTCGGTGTTATTGATTCCATTGTGACTTATGCTACTAATAAGCCTTTAGCTACTTCCTAAGCGTGATATATAGGAATCACGAGTCCCTGCATTTATCCAGCCTGTTGCTATCGTCTTGGTTTGAATATTGCTGATGCGACCACGGTGAATATGGGAAAGCCCTGCAGGGAATATAAGTAACTTACCCCTTTCTGCTTCTGCATGATGCTTCTGCCAGTGAAACTCAGTACCTGCTGAATTGACATCATTGCAATAAAGAATCCAAGCAAGAACTCGATTGACAGGTTCTGTCGCATCATCACCAGTTGTCCAGTCACAATGCCAGCTTTTAAATCCTTCCCCTGGGGCGTAACGTTGAAGGTTGAAAATCGGATTTACGAAGAGAGATTGTTCGGGGCAGCACTCCCTAAATAATCGATGCTCGTTAAGATAGTGATCTAGTGCCGAATTGACACCACGCATTATTACTTCGGAAAGTGCAAAAGCCTCAGGGTCTGAACGATCAATCGCTAATAGGCTTATGTCAGTAGAGACTTTTGCTGGCTCGGCATTGCTTGCGCATGAATCACTGCCAAATGCAATACCAGTGCGGTGCAAGTCAGTACGTTGATCAAAAAACGTCATAATTCCATCGGCTACTGCTTCAAATCCCTTGTTGCGATAGTCGGCAATGAGCTGCATAAATTTTGTCCTAGTAGTAGAGGGTTTTGCTAATTAAACTGATGGCTTGGTGTCTGCAGCTGAGTAACCAAAAGTAGGACTCTAATTTTGTTTAGGTTCTTTTACCTTGACTTTTGCTATCACGCCCCTAGCTACATAATGCTATGTCCCTAGTGTTGATTACCTCCGCCTTGTTGTGGAAATTTGCTAAGGCCCGCTTAAAGCTCTCAATCTCATTTGCGATAAATTCTCCATATACGAAAAGCTTTGTGTTCGCTACTGCATTCCCATATGGTTCTTTCTCCTAAGTCAAGGGCAGCGAGGGATCTTTAACAGCATTGATTGTGCAGCCATACACACTGCCTCCTCTCTTTGTTGTCTATCTTTGCTGTTGCAGGCAAGTTGGATAGTTGTCTTTGGAGACATCACGTAAACATTGGCATCGGGCAGTGGATTGCGGCGCTGATTGCGCGCAGTAGTTCTAGCTCATTCGGCTCGATATGGCCGTCATAGGCCACCACCTCGGCGAGGCCATGGATGATTTTTGCTTTCAGCTTGGGTCGGAGCTGATCGAGTGCGTCGATTGCTTTGTTTAGTTCAGAGAAGTTATCGCGCTGCCACAACGTCATCGTTTGCTCCTTAAGGCCCATTGCACTCGCTCCTCGGGCATAGGCATTGGCGATTACGCGCGGATCCAAGCTGCTGGTATGGGCTACTGCGGCGAGCACGATCATTGCGTCACTGGCCTTTGGACGATGAGATTTTGTACTGCTGGATCGGTAGCTAAATGCCGAATCGAGACTGTGAAAAACGATCTTCTGCAGTGACCACTCGAAAAGGTTGACGTTATTGTCAGCGGTGACTAGGGCCTTTACGTTCTTTCGAAACTGCTTGTACTGGGCAGGTGAGAGCCCACGCAGTGGCCTGATCGAGAGATTCAATAGAGTTAGTCGCAGATTCTTAGCCAATGCCGCAATTGTGCGATGGAGGCGAATGGTCTCGCGATGTACAGCTTGATCGGCTTGGATTGCTAGGACGTTGAACTGCCTTCGATAGATCGCGGGGTCTTGATCAAGAAGCAGTGCATAGATGAGTGCACGAGCGCCATAGGGCTCGTGGGCTGCTTCATGCAGTTCGGGAGGTAGTTCGCTTAGGAACCTGCGTGCGTGCTTGAGTTGTTCGGCTTTTGGTTCGCCAATACCCGCTATTGCCTCTGCAGCACTTGGGGCGCTGGGTGTGGAATTTGCTAGTGGTAGTGGTGGTTGTATCGGCGGCTGTGCAAAGGCCATAGATGCCGCGATGCCGGGTCGTTGCGTTGCCGATGAAGTAGTAGTTGGCGGTTTATCACCATGCGCTTCCATTTGCCAGAAGTGGTCGATCCGCGAGATCCGCTCGTTGAGGGGGGGATGGGTGGCAAAGAGTGTTTTTACACCTCGAGCGAAAAACATATGCGAGGCCTCGACGGCCCTTGTGGCTTTTAGCTGGGAGCCGGATCCGTTCAAGCTACGTATGCGTTTTAGTGCTCCGGCAATCCCATCTGGATTGCGGGTGAACTGCACAGCTGAAGCATCAGCTAGAAACTCACGCTGCCGGCTGACTGCAGCTTTGATGATGTTGCCGATCAGCGTACCGATGTATCCAATCGCGATCAGGCTGATGCCCAGCGTTAGTAAAAAGGCGTATGCACTACCCGCATCTTTATTTGAACTTGAACGTCTACTGGAGAAGGTGGACCTGATAACGCGGTATCCAATCATGCTCAGCACAAGGATGCCGTGGATGAGGGCGATCAACCGCATGTTGAGCCGCATGTCGCCGTTGAAAATATGGCTGAACTCATGGGCAACAATTCCCTGCAGTTCATCGCGGCTGAGTTGTTCAGCGCCGACCCGCGTGATCCCAATTACAGCCTCTTCTGGTTTTAATCCGGCAGCGAAGGCGTTGATCCCGTCTTCGTTGTCCATCAAGAAGACAGGTGGTACCGGTAAGCCAGAAGCGAGTGCCATTTCTTCGACCACATTGAGCACTTTTTGCTCGAGTGGATCACCCGAATCTGGTTGCAGTCGGCGACCGCCCAGCGCAATAGCTAGTGACTCCCCTCCTCCGGCTAGCTGTGCCGCTTTGTAGAGAGTGCCCGAACCGACAACAATGGCGACAGCCAGGCTGACAATCGCGAACACGCCAGGGTCCCAGATTGCCGCCTGATTCAAATCATCCGGCATCAAGAAAATGACCACGACCATATAGATCGCGAGCACAAGACCAACTAGTGCAACTCCAAATAGTCCAATCAGCCAGCTCGTCTGGCGTTGGGCAAGCTCCTGCTTTTCAAAGAAATCCATGCTTTAACGACGTCTTGGCGATGCTTGCTGGCCCTGATCTGAAGTCTTAGAACTTCACTTGTGGCGCAGCTTGGATGATTTCTCGGTCTGCAAATTCGAGTTGCGTTGCTCGCTTGAAGTTGAATGTTTTAGCCAATAGAACTGGTGGGAAGCTGGCTCGATAGGTGTTGTAAGCCATCACAGCATCATTGAACGCTTGCCTAGAGAAGCTCACCTTGTTTTCGGTGCTTGTGAGTTCCTCTTGAAGCGCCAACATGTTTGTATTCGCTTTGAGGTCGGGGTAGGCCTCAGCTAAGGCAAAGAGTCGTCCAAGCGAGCTGGTGAGTGCTGATTCAGCTCCGCTCAGGGCACCGATAGCCGCCGCGTCTCCTGGGTTGGCAGCAGCGAGTCCGGCGGCGGATGCTGCTTGATTGCGTGCATTGATTACCGATTCGAGTGTTTCGCGCTCGTGTGCCATATAGCCTTTAGCGGCTTCAACGAGGTTGGGGATCAGGTCATATCTGCGCTTGAGCTGCACCTCTATTTGGGCGAAAGCGTTGTTGCAGCGTTCGCGTAGAGCAACGAACCGGTTGTAGATAGTGGCAAGCCAGTAGGCGGCTATGACTACGACTGCAAGAACTATGAGCAGGATCTTCATCGGCAAGCTCGCGGCTGTATCTAGTTAACTTTATTGCAGAGCTAGATAATTACATCCTTTAAAAAAGCGTTTGCGGAATGCTCTTGATGCCAAGTTGAATTTGGAAGGCAAAGGTTAAGAGAGTATTCGGAATTAGTGAAGATGATTATCAAAAAGTCTCTGATGGCCAGAATGGCAGCAGCGCTTTGCAATTTCAATTATGAGTACAAGGTCTGAATGGTATGACAGGGTTTTTTCTTCTCCTGCAGTCGCAACGGCGGTTTTTTGTTTCGGCATTTTGAGTTGTACTGGTCTTGGCGTTGCGCTTGTTGCCACTCTTGCTGATAGAGGCAGTGCCTCTATCTCTGTGACAGGCGTGAGCACTCAGAGGATCAAAAGTGATCTTGCGCAATGGTCTTTTACAATTAGGAATAAGGCGATGGGTAGAACAGCAGGTGCATTCACTCATCAGAAAAATCTAAAAAGCGCCGTAAAGTTTTTGCAGGCCAACGGTATTCCTAAAGATGAGATTGACGTGAAGGTCTTATATGTTAGCCCTGCGGAAGAGTACAATAGAAAGACAGGGGTTACACAAAGAAATGGCTGGACTTATAACCAAGAAGTTATAGTTACAAGTGATGATGTTGACAAAGTGGCTGATATAAGTGTCAAGGCATCTGCTTTGATAGAGCAGGGCGTAGATGCACGCTTTAGTTCCCCCAAATTTACATATACTAAGCTCGACGATAAAAGAATAGAGATGCTTTCTGCTGCTACAGAGAATGCCAAGCAGCGAGCGTCAGCTATTGCCAAACAAGGCAACCAAAATCTTGGACGTATGGTTAGTGTTGGCACGGCTACTTTTCAGATAACATCTCCAGGTTCAAGTTCTGCTGGGACTGGTGGTGTTTACGACACTTCGACTATTGATAAGGAGATCAACGCAGTGATGTCCGCAGACTTTCGACTTAAGTGATTTCTTGCTATTTGCTTATTGCTGAGCTTGATTGCTAGGAGAAGCCTTGCTTTTGCCTTTCGTATGTGATCGGTACATTTATCAGCGTAGATATAGCGCTTCTCTGAAGTTTCATATAATTTAAGTTTGGATTCTTCTTGTAAATTTGCTAGATTGATTTCTGCAATTGGCTTAAACGAATTTTTTATTTAGGCCCTTATGCAATGTCCATATCAGCGATGAAACCTAGCAATTTGTTTTCTTGCTGGCCTAGTGCCCTGCTGCTACTGCAGCCTGTAAGAGCTGATCTGCGGTTGCGTCGTAGATCAGGCGAGCATCCTTTGGGCTGTGTCCAATGCATGTCATCCCCAGCTTGCCGAATTCGCTGAGGCAACCGAGCAGATGGAACAGGCTGCCTCGCCGCTGGGCAGGATCAAAGTGCAAACCTGCGCGGGCCACGATGTCGAGCAGATCAACGGGTAGTAATCCCCGCAGTCTTTGATCACACAGGTTGTCAGTTGCCTCATAAAACAGTGCTTGACCATTAGGAGCCAGGAATAGGCCGCTGCTTGGATTGAGCTGGCCGCTGGTGGTATGGCACAGGGCCATGTAGGGGTATGTGGTACCTCCTTGGCGCAGGTTGATTTCGATGGCTTGCAGATTCCATTGCTGCTCCTCTTGATAGACCACAAAGTCCATGGCGTAGTGCCCTAAAGCTCCTTCTAATGCCAAGGCTTCGCCAATTGCGTTGCCGTGGCGCATTAATGCCAGGCGATAGGGCTCATCGGCGGGGAATCGACAACCTTGGTAGGTCTGCCCGTGGGGCCCCGCGAGCACCTGCTCATGGGTAGAGAGAATCTCTACTTTGGATGGTTGACCAGGATGGATTGTGCCTTGGACGCTTGGTGAGCACACCTTCTGTGTTGATGACTTTGCTGTTTTGGGACCTACCCAGGCCTCTACTAGTGCACCTTGCTGGCCAAGAAGTTCGAGCCAGCAACTTGTTGGCATAGCAACGGTTTCAAGAGCCTGATGAAGTTGGCTTCGCCTTTGCCGGTTGGATAGTCCCTCCAGCTCTAAGGGAGTTAGGTCGAGGGGGGCATTGCCTTCTCCGCTGAAGCCTTCATTCAGTTTCACCACAACCTGCCCCAAGTTGGGATGGGCTTCCCAAAGTTCCGCAGAGGCTTCAGCAAGGTCGCTGAGGTTGAAAGCCAGATTTGTTCCCGGCGGATGGGGTACACCGCAACGCTGGAATAAAGCTCTACTACCGGCCTTTGTTCCCAAATGGGCTAGGTCTGGTGCAGTACCCAGGATTGGTAGTTGTAGTTGCTCAGAGAGTTGCTGTTCTAGAGGCGTAACGTTGAAGCAACTGATGAAGCTCTGCCCTGGGCGGAGATGCTCCCGTAGGCGTCGCAGTAGTGCAGGTCGCTCCAGCAGCTTGGCGGTGAGAGGTTTAGTCGATGCGTCGTCGGTGTCGAATAGTTTTAGTCGCTGTCGGGCATGGGATGTGGGGACTCCAGGCAGCAATTCCAGGACGGCATCTACAACCAGCTCGGGCAGCAGCTTGCTTGTTACAACAACTATTCGTACACCTGGATAGCGCAATCGGGTGAGAGCAAATAGCTGGCGTTCCTCGTAGTGGTGCACTCCCTGCACTAACTCCATCTCCCGCTGGTCCAGGCTCAATGAGGGCACCACCAGTAAGTCGTACTGGCTGGTGGGGGTGGCGCAGCCTTCCGCCCAGTCTGGCTGGATTTGTTGTTGCAGCTCTCGAAAGCTGAGGGCCATTAGTGCACCTCTTGCTATTGCCTACATGCTGGTACGGAGTTGCCGGTTTGCCCATGACAAAAAAGAATCCGAATGCAGTTGTCTGTGTATTGGGTCTAGGTGTTACCAGTCACCTCCACTTTGTGAATAGTTGCTATGGAGATGCTGCTGAATGGGTTGCAGACCAATGCCAATAAAGAGATGCCTAGTGCCGCAATATCTGATGAGGGCATCAAGCAACGGTGCATTTTTGTGGGACTGCCTGAGCTATCAACGCCTTATCCCTCAAGGAGAGCATCTGAACTGCAAGTCTCATCAATGGATCAAGAAGGTAGCTGGAGATTGGATGGGCGCCTGAGCTTGCTTGGCAGGCGTTATTGGGGCGAAGATCAGATCAATTCAAGAAAAAACGATGTCCCTGGTCCCTCGCTGGGAAGTCATGACAAATGAGGCCAAAGCACTCACCAAGCGGATTGCTGTGTCTGCTTTGGTGCTCTTGCTTGCCTTCTGGATCGTCAAGGCACTGATTCCTTGGGTGATTGTCGCTATCTGCGGGTATTGGGCATATAGGTGGTTAACGAAGAGGACTTGACGATTGCCCCACCCTTTGAGTAATACAGGCTTACTACTCAAGGACGTTATGGGCGGCAGTTCGGCAAGTGATCCAGAAGGGTGGCTGATTGACCCTGATAAACACTGGTCTCTTCGCTTTCATCGAGATCAAAAGTCGTGGAGTATGGACCCGTTTGTCTTTATGGATAAAGGCAGAGCAATGAAGGATGGGTCGCCTGCCCTCCTTAAGAGCAGGCGACACCTTCACAAGCGTGATGCAGTGGAGATATGGAGAAAGTTGAGAGCAGATGGATGGAGCAGGGTTAAACCGCAATGGGGATTGGGTTTAGATCCTTAGACCTTTAAGGAATCATCGGGAACAACTCTTCTTAAAAACCTCAACACCTTTTTTGTTTGGATGAAGAATCTGGAAAGTCGGTGAGGGAG
>Ga0208639_1001132_pt1 | contig 17971 bp, 14 predicted proteins | sample ETNtaG_33_FD_185772 | JGI IMG/M metagenome (GOLD analysis project Ga0208639, IMG submission 185772) | Marine microbial and viral communities from oxygen minimum zone, Eastern Pacific Ocean - ETNP201310SV76 (SPAdes) (version 2) | ecosystem: Environmental > Aquatic > Marine > Oceanic ...
TCTCCTAAAAACTTTTGGCATGGATGGGATATTCACTTTTCGTGTGGGTATATCTGAAAAATATTTTTTTGCGATACCAAACAAGTTCTGCATTGGTATATTTGAAATAATAGCTAGCTTCATATTTGAAGCCGAATAATATTTTTTATAAAAATCCAGCAATGCAGGTCTATTGTCACCGGAAAGCGTATCTTGATTACCTGTTCCAAACTTGGTCAGCGGGTGACCAGGTTCTGATATTTGCTGGCTAACAAAATTCCCTCTCCACCCATCATTAAGTTTGTTTTTTTGGTGTTCATTATTGACAGCTTTTACTTCTCTTTCCGAATAAGTTTTATCGAACATAGGTGCTTTAAAAAAATCACTAAACCTATCCAAGGCTATATCAAAACCCTCATGAGAAATCTGAAAAAAATAATTAGTTATGGCACCACTGGTATATGCGTTACTTCCCCCTGAATGCTCGTCTAAAAATTTTTTAAAGGAACCTACTTCTGGGTATTTTTTTGTTCCCAAAAATAGCATATGTTCTAGATAGTGGGCCAAGCCTTGTTTTTCAACAGGATCGTGCAAATGACCCACTCCAACAGATAAAGCAACAGCACTACGATGAACATCAGGATCTGAAACCAAAAGAACATCTAATCCATTTTCAAGCGAAAAAGTTTTAGTCTCTCGTTTATCTCCCTTTACTGCCTCAGCTGTAACAACTAAAATGAAAATAAAAACCAATGCAGTAAAAAAAACTCTCAATTTTTTTTGAATACGATCCACGGCAAGCCTCCAGTTATGCAAACTCTGAAAAGTAGTATTTAGATTTAATTTTAGCAAGCTAATATCGTCATTATAAAATGACTTATTTATTTATTTTGTTATTTTTTTTTAATCTGGCCATGACATACAAACGATTTATTTAATAAATAATAATCAATTGGCCTCACACACCATTTTCATCTATGGAAATTAAAATAACCCCCAGAATGACAAGCAAACCGGCCAGAATGCGTTGCCTTCCATATGGTTCATTTAGTTTCCAACATCCCCAGTAAACAACCATCAAGACACTCATTTGGCGAAGTGAAACAACAGCACTCAATTTTTCAAATTGCAAAACCACACAAATAAGACCATAAGAAAAAGTAGTTGCTACAGCAGCGAGAAAACATTTCCTCCAATCAAGAGACCAGTTTTGTATAATTTTTTCAAGGGGAAATTTTTTAAAAATATAAATATTGCATATTATAAAACCAATTATCGCTTCAAGAAAAAAAAATGTTAGTCCATTAGTAAACGGCTGCTCTGGATAGTAAAACATATATTTATCCATAGCCTTTTTATCTACTAAGCTATAGCTCACTACTAAAGCAAGGGTAATAAATGTCCACCGCATATCATTGTGCCCTGTAGCTACATACATTTTTTTCAGGCCTTGGATTAATTTTTTATCGAAATGAAGAATATATATCGCCGAAATAATAAACAATGCAGCAATAATAATGAGTAAACTTATTTTTTCGCCTAAAAAGAGCCATGCAAAAAGAGGAACAAATACAGGGGCCGAGCGGGCGATTGGATAAACGTAGGAGATATCTTCAGTGCTATAGGCTCTAGACAAACTCAGAATATAAAAACCGTGTAATATGCCAGAAAATAGAGCCCATATGAATAATTCATACACAATATTGAATGGAAAACCATTAAATAAAAAATAAACTCCCGCTAAAAAAATTATCCAAATCCCTTTAAGTGCTGAGAAGCATTGTGAGTTATTACTGCTTTGAGTAAGAATATTCCAATAAGAATGGAATAAACTCGAAATAAGAATAAGAAAAATACTGTTAGTTGCCAAAATCTAGCGTTCCTAATTAAAATCAACTAAAATAAGAATCAATTTGTAAAAGAATTTAGAGAAATAAGAATAATTACCAAGTAAGAATGTATCGACAATGATAAATAAAATCGGTTTTATTTCATACACTGTTTCTAACTTACAGCAATCAATTAATTTTTACCAAAACCTACTCGGGTTAAAACTATTATTGAATGAAGGTCGTTGGGCGGAATTTAACATTTCAGGACAAAGATTCGCAATTTATGAAAAAAATAATGGTGCAATCAAGCAAGATCAATCCGCTGGTATTGTGTATTTTGAGGCTAATCCAATAGAGACTATTGTCAAAGATTTACAAATTAAGGGTGTGAAATTTTACGGAGAAATTGAGGTTTATTCATACGGAAAGATAATTTTATTTTCGGACCCAGACAACAATTCTCTGGGTTTATATGAACCTCCAAAAAAAATACGTAAAAATACCCCAAAATAATTTGCAAGTCAGCTTTTAACAAACCATTCGAACCAAATTAAATGATGTTGTCTGCTATATATAGATATTGTAATATTAATGAATGACTAACCCTCTAACCCATTTTAACGAAGAAGGACGGGCTCGCATGGTTGACGTTGGCGAGAAAAGCTCCACCCAACGTATAGCTATAGCCACTGGTCAGGTTTACCTACAACCAAGCACAATGCGCCTTATTAAAGATGGCGACATCAAAAAAGGGGACGTTTTAGCGGTAGCTCAAGTAGCCGGGATTATGGGTGCAAAAAAAACATCTGATATTATCCCAATGTGCCACCCTCTACTCCTGACAAACGTAGACATTACATTCGACGATAATTTAGAACCAGATCCTACAACTGGATTATGCTGTATTGAGATTAAAGCTACGGTTAAAGTAACTGGACAAACTGGCGTTGAAATGGAAGCCCTAACAGCAGTTTCAATAGCTGCCTTAACAATCTATGATATGTGCAAAGCTGTTGACAGAGAAATGTTTTTTAAAAATATTGGGCTAATTCAAAAATCAGGTGGAAAATCCGGTACTTTTAGTAAAAAAAATGTGGGAGTCTGATGACCTTAAAATTAAATTAATCCCTAAAAAAACACTTATGATTACAGTAAAATATTTTGCAAACCTTCGATCGATAGCAGGCAAAGAAGAAGATCAATTTGATATGGGAAGCGAAACAACTCTTGTAAATTTAAGCCATGAGATATCAAAAACTTTACCTAATATTGGAGAAATGATTTTAGGTAAGAAAGTTATGGTTTCAATTAATTTAGACGTAGCGTCACTCGAATCTAAAATTAGAGATGGCGACGAAATTGCACTACTTCCTCCATTTTCAGGTGGCATTTGAAAGGAAAATAAAATGAGCACCGCATTGGAATCAAACATCAGAATTCAGCAAGAAAACTTCGTTGTAACAGACGAAATTGAGGCAATTAAAAAAGTATCTCGTAACATTGGCGGAATTACTACCTTTTTGGGAACCGGGCGAGAATTATCAAAAGGAGAAAATATTTCCAAATTAGATTTTGAGCACTATCCAAAAATGGCTGAGAAAAAACTAGAGGAAATTCGAGTTCAGGCCATTAAAGATTATGGAATTATTGAAATGATTATTGTCCATAGGATAGGAGAAATCGATATAGGCGAAAATATAGTTTTAATTGTTGCTGCCGGGGAACACCGAAAAGAAACGTTCAAAGCCTGTGAATGGGCAATAGCTGAATTAAAACGCACGACCCCAATCTGGAAAAGAGAAACAACGTCTACAGGCGAGGTCTGGGTTCAAGACACGCCGTAAACTCCTGATATTTTAGAACTGCTCTTCTAACAAGTCTCAAGATATGGGTGATACCCTCATATTCACCGTAAACCATCGTCTTGCCAGATATCTTTTTTGCAACCATAGCGAACAGCAAATAAAGGCTGGGAAAAAGGTCTGGGAAACTCCGCCAATCCACGAGATCAAATCCTGGTTTAAATCACAATGGCTCCAGTTAAACTCTGATCATTTTTTACTCTCAGAAACTCAGTCGATAAAAATCTGGGAGTCTATAATATTAAATACTCCAGAAAATCAACAACAAACAAATCGGCAGGGAATCCTTAATCAGTGGAATCTTTTAAACAAATATTCAGCAGCCAAAAGAGCATCAGAGGCATATAGACTCATAAAAGAATATCAAGTTAGAATAGAAAATCTCTCCGATTATCCGCTCAGCGAAGAAAACGAACTATTTATAAAATGGGCGCAGAAATACGATAAATTTCTTGATCAATGCAAGGCTATTAGTTCGGCTTCCCTAATAGATGAAGTGTGTAAGGGTATGAAGAACAAGCAAATTACTATCCCAGGTTCAATTGAACTGAAGGGATTTGAAGAAATCACCCCACAACTTCAATCATGGCTAGACTTCTTAAACTCGCAAAATAGTCGAATAACTTTAATTCCAGATCCAAAAAATAATTTATCATCTCTTAAAGAAGAAACTCTCTCGGACAAAAGTATCAAAATTTATTCATTTAAAGACCTAAAAGACGAAAGTAAAAAGTGCGCAAACTGGGTACGATCCATTTTTAAAAGAGATAAAAATATTGGTATCGTCGTTCCCGAACTTGAAAAGTATAGAAGAATCCTACACAAGGAACTGTGCTCAAATCTAGACCCGCAATCCATTTTTCCTTTGGGAAAAATGGATGTCCCATTTGAAATTTCTCTCGGCACACCTCTTTTCAAGGAAGGGATGATTCAGACTGCGCTGGAAATTATTTCAGCACAAAAAAATATACCTGCAGACAAATTATTACACATAGTTAACAGTCCTTACATAAAATCAGGTCGCATCAATGAAGATGATAGAGATGAATTTGAAACAAAAATCCTAAAAGAGGGTTTCCTAACTGTAAACCTTGAGCAAACCCATAAACTTTTTATTGAAGAATCACCTTCAGAAATAAAAAAATTAATTGATCTATTAATTGACATAAGCAGAAATAATGAAAATCAACCACCAAGTTTCTGGGCAAAATTTTTTTCAACACAACTTAAAAATCTAGGCTGGACATTTGATCCAGAAAAATCATTTTCGAGCCGCGAAATACAGTGTCTGTCTTCATGGAATGAGTGTCTGGATGATTTTGCTTCACTTGATATGTTCAGCGGAAAGATAACACGAGACGAAGCAATAAAGGAACTACAACAAATCACCAGCAATAAACTATTTCAGGTTAAAACCAAAGAACAGTCAATCCAAATACTCGGTTTACTGGAATCTGCGGGAATGACATTTGATTACCTTTGGGTAATGGGCTGCCATTCTGATTGCATGCCAGCACAACCTAACCCAAACCCATTCATTCCAATCGACCTTCGAAAAAAACTCAAACTACCTCATTCAAACGCAGAGAGAGAATTGCAATTTGCAGAAAGAGCCTTGAGCAGACTCACGGCTTCCTCACAAAACATAATTTTTAGTTATCCAAAGTGGGACAAAGATAATGAGAAACAAGTAACCACTTTATTGAACTCCATACCAATATCAACAGAATTCCCCTACAAGCAATCTTACAGATTAAGAGACCGTATAAAACCACTAGACCAAAAAAAATTAGAACCATGGAAAGATAAATCAGAAATTCCACCATCTAACTATGAAATTGAAGAATTTACGAATAATGGCCTGCGAGCCGGTTACAAAGTGATTAAAAACCAGGCTGATTGTTCTTTTAAGGCATTCGCTGCGCATCGATTACAAGCGGATATTTTTGAATTTTCAGCCACTGATTACGATTCACGGCACAGAGGTATTTTAATTCACAAAGCGCTCCAGTTGTTCTGGGAAAAGCACAGAACATTGAGTGCTGTTCAGAAATTAGATGCAACAAATAGCCTTAGAGTCGAACTTGAAAATGCAATAAATAAAGCAATGCAAGCAGTAACAAAGCGAATAGAAAATCAATATCATTTCAAGGTAATGGAACAAGCACGAACAATCAGTTTATTAACAGACTGGATGGCGCAAGAACTACGACGAAATGCATTTGAAGTAAAATACGTTGAAAAAAATGAAGTCATTGTTATAAAAAATTTAAAATTAAACCTTCGAATCGATCGAATCGATATCACGCCGGAAGGAAAAAAAATTCTCATTGATTATAAAACCGGATCAATAAATTCAAATTCATGGATCAAAGATCAAATTCAAGACCCGCAACTGCCTATATATGCCTTAAAGTCATCCCCTGATGCGATTGCTTTCGCCGTTATTTCACAAGATAAACTTAAATGGAGTTCTATTTGCGATCCAACAATCCCAAATCCTTTCCCACCAAATTCAAATGTACGAATCCCAACTGACATACAAGTTGAAATCGGATGGCCCGATTGGAACAATTTATTAAATTTTTGGGAGAATAAATTATCTGCTTTGGCAGAAAACTTTACCCAGGGTCAAATACAAATAAACCCAATTAAAAAAAATGAGACCTGTCGAAATTGCGGTTACTCAATGCTATGCAGGATTGACGAAAGTGCTTCTAAATAAAATAACTTGGAGAGTTTAGATGACTGAGATTATTGATTTAGAACAAAGACAAAAAGCATTGGATCCAGAAAAATCATTCCTAGTGCAAGCACCCGCTGGCTCAGGGAAAACAGAGCTACTAATCCAAAGATATTTACGTCTATTAAGTAGAGTTGACTATCCAGAACAGGTAATCAGCATGACGTTTACACGAAAAGCTGCTGAAGAAATGAAAAGACGTATTCTGGAAGCCCTGAAAAACGCAGAGACCCAAGAGAAACCAGAATCACCCCATCAACATGAAACCTGGAAGCATGCGAGCAATGCTTTGCAAAGAGATCGAAAAAAAAATTGGCGGCTTTTAGAAAACCCGAACCAGTTGAAAATTCTTACAATTGACTCTTTTTGCGCAGGCTTTATTAGACAAATGCCAATAGTTTCATGCGGAGGCGGCACATTAGATATTATGGAGAATGCCTATGCCTTATATAAGGAATCTTCGAAACGTATACTTAAAATGGTTGAAAAGGATGATCAAGTCGGCGAACGAGTACGCTTGATATTGAAGCACTTAGATAATTCCAAGACTTCATTCCTTGATCAAATCAATGAACTTTATAAGATACGAGATAAATGGATGATTCATTTTTTTGATGAATTTAAAATTGACAATAATAAACGCAAAGATTATGAAAATAAATTCTCTAAACTCATTGAATTAAATCTAAGAGACCTGTGTAGCGCCATACCAGGTGAATTTAAATCAATTATTCCGATACTATCCTTTGCCGGGGCTAACTGTCTAAGGGCTAATCCACAAAGCCCTATTTCCAGTTTGGCGAATATAACATTTATACCAGGTCATCAGATTAACGATCTAACATTATGGAAAGCAATCGCTGATTTATTTTTCATTAAAAATGGATCCATAAGACAAAGTATCGACAAGAGAGTTGGGTTTCCTCCAGGAAAAGACCAAATTAAAAACGACTTTCTCGAATTCCTTGGAAAGCTAAGCAACTATCCGGTTTTTCTACACAAACTACTCGGGGTAAGAGACTTACCGGAACCAAAGTTTACAGACTACGAATGGCATGTATTAGAATCAACATTATTACTGTTACCAGATATGGCTAAAACCCTAAGAAATGTTTTTAGTGAACAAGGAAAAGTAGACTTTACAGAAATTTCCCTTACCGCAAGAAAAGCCCTCGGAAGCGAAGATGATCCTACGGACCTTTTGCTTTACCTTGACTACAAAATCCAACACATTCTTGTGGATGAATATCAAGATATTTCATTCAAGCAATACGATCTGTTAATGAAGCTCACCTCCGGATGGACCCAAGGCGATGGGCGAACCATGTTTATTGTCGGTGATCCCATGCAATCAATATATAGATTCCGCGATGCAGAGGTCGGGTTGTTTCTAAAAACAAAAAAAGAAGGCCTTGGTCAAATCCATTTTGATCCACTGCTACTGCGAACTAATTTTCGATCAAAAAAACCAATTGTGGATTGGATAAATGAATGTTTTGGATTTATTTTCCCAAAAGAAAACGACCAAGATTTAGGGGCTATAAAATTTTCACGTTCAAGTGCAGAACAGACCGAAACAACTTATTCTGATGTTTTCTTGCGACCGGTCGACAATGAAACAACAGAAATAGCTAATTTAATTTTATCTCTGCATGAAAAACATCCTGATAAAACCATAGCAATCCTTGTGAGAGCACGAAACCATTTGAAATCAATTATAAAAGAGTTTCGTAATAGAAAAATCAAATTCCAAGCTGAAGATATTGATTCGCTCACTTCACGCCCTGAAATAATGGATCTTCTTGCTCTGATGCGATCGCTTACTTCACTAAGAGATCGAGTGGCGTGGTTATCGATTCTTCGGGCTCCTTGGTGCGGTTTGTCGTTAGCTGATCTCCATATAATTTGCGATGCCGACAAAAATACCCCAATTTGGAAATTACTACAGGATAATAGGCGTATTGAAAACCTCAGCGCAACCGGACAAAGACGACTTGGACGGATCATTCCAGTACTTTCCGAAACCCTAAAAGCATTACCCTTAATAAATTTCAGAGACCTTCTTGAAGGTTGCTGGATTCAACTTGGCGGTCCAGCCTGCGCCAACCGAGACAACTTTTCAGATATAGAAATTTTTTTTGATAAGGTTAGCGAATTTCTCGAATCAAATGACTTGTCAAATATTCGAATATTTCAGGATGACATAAACCATCTATTTTCGAACTCCTGGGTTGAATTAGAAAATACTGTTCAAATTATGACTATGCATAAAGCGAAAGGCCTAGAGTTTGACTTTGTCATAATTCCTGGACTCGAAAAAACATCAAAGGCTGAGAAAAAACGTCTAGTCAACTGGATGCCTCATGGTGACGATTTATTAATAGCCCCAATTGAGGGAAAAAGAGGACCTTCGTCAAACATCTACAGTTTTTTATCACAATTTGATCGAAATAAATCGGATTACGAAATGCTTCGACTTCTTTACGTTGCCGCTACACGAACAAGGTTGCAACTACATCTTTTTGGTAAACTTTCAACTGATGGTGAGATTCCTCCTAGAGGATCACTCTTAAACAAATTGTGGCCTTATATAGGAGAGGAGTGGACTCAGGTATCCCGTTCCAAAGTGACCGACATACAAAACTCAGAAAATTTAGCAAATAATTCAATACCTACAATAAATCGACTCCCAGAAAACTATGAATTACCGGGAACTCCTCCAAGCATAGAATTGAGTAGCACCATGGAACTTCAGGATGAATCAGAATCCCCGGAATTTGTTTGGGCGGGTAGCGGCGCAAGGTGCCTTGGAATAGTGATGCATAGATGCTTTCAAACCTTAGCGGAAGAAGGACAAGAAGGTTGGACTAAAGAAAAAATTAACATCTTAGAAACTAGTATATCTGCAGCTTTAAAGTCTCAAGGTTTACCTCCTGAAATGACCCTAGAAGAAATAAAAAAAGGCCAAACCATGCTCCGCAATATATTGGACCATGATACAGGAAGATGGATTCTTGAATCTCACAGAGATGCACGTTGTGAGTATTCATTGACTCAGATGAAAAATGACATCTACCGATCAAGAATTATTGACCGAACATTCATAGACGAAAATGACGTTCGATGGATTATAGATTATAAAACGGGAGCACACATGGGAGCAAATCTAGAAACTTTTTTTAGCCATGAAAGAGATCGCTATCACAACCAACTCAATCAATACGAAAACCTTTTTAAACAACTAGGAGAAACACGGTCCATTAAAAAAGCACTCTACTATCCGATGCACAAGGAACTGCTGGTTTTTTAGAAAATAATCTTTGTGCATTAGAAAAATAAAAAACGGGAAGGGATTAATTCCCTCCCGTTTCTTTGTAGGAGCGTATCCAAAGCCCGTTTTGAATATCGCCCAAAAAATCCATGTGGAGTAATGCTGTTTAAAAAATAAATCTATATCTGCTTAACGGCAAAGAGTCTAAAAAGCACAACCTTAAAATCAACTCTTTATTTATCAATACTTTAGCATGGGATTGCCTAAAAAGCGACACTTGAAGTTATCCTTATTAAATAAGACCACATTAAGGCGATGTCAAGCTATAGCGAGGTGACGATTTAACATTCAGAGAAAACACTAGCGAACAACGTAATCAATTGCGAGGGCCTAGACCTACTTTATCAATCTAAGTTTAATGAAGGAGAGATAAATCAAACTAGCTCAAATTAATCACAAACTCCAGTCTCTTAAAAAATAAAAATTTCACACCTGTGCACTCTGTTCGGCTAGCCAACGCTCAGCTTCTAGTGCAGCAGCACAACCAGTCCCGGCTGCAGTTACAGCTTGTCTATATTTATGATCGTGAACATCCCCCGCAGCAAATATACCCTCAACGCTAGTCTCTTGAGTTCCTGCGTTGACTTTTATATATCCCGTAGCATCAAGATCTAACTGATTCTCAAACATTTGAGTATTGGGTGTATGACCAATTGCATAAAAAATACCTGAAACAGAAATATCCTTCACTTCTTTTGTTTTTATATTCTGAACGCGCGCGCCAGTAACAAAATCTTCACCGATAGCATCTTCAAAAACAGTATCCCAGATAATTTCAAGCTTTTTATTATCGAAAGCACGTTTTTGCATGATCTTTGAAGCCCTTAGTTCATCACGCCGATGAACAAGATAAACCACTGAACCAAATTTTGTCAGATAGCAAGCCTCTTCAACAGCAGTATCACCTCCACCGATTACCATTAGGGGTTGATTTTTAAAAAATGGAAGCGCACCATCACAAACTGCGCAGGCGGACATACCGTTATTCCACATTTTTTCCTCACTAGGAACGCCCATACGGCGGGCCACAGCCCCAGTAGCTACGATTACAGCTTTTGCTCTTACCTCTCTTTGATCTGATTTTATTGTAAAGGGTCTTTTTGAAAAATCAACTTCAACAATATCCTCTCCAACCATTTCCGTACCAAAACGTTCAGCCTGTTTGCGAATTAATTGCATTAATTCGGGTCCTTGTATCCCTTCCGGAAATCCAGGGTAATTTTCCACATCTGTTGTGGTCGTTAATTGACCACCAGCGGAGCCTCCTGCTACATAGCCTTCAAACATAAATGGTTTTAGATTTGCTCGAGCTGCATAAATAGCCGCTGTATGTCCTGCTGGTCCTGAGCCTACAATAACTAAATCTTTTAAATCTTCCATCTAAGAGCCTTTCTATTTTGTCGCGTAGGCACAGCGAAAGCCTACATCGCTATATTTATATTTAGGCTCCTTAGCGACTCTATCAGAGACTCTTAAATAATGACCCGGTGAATGCCACGCCCCACCACGAACCACTTTTTCCTTACCTTCTAATGGTCCTTTCGGGTTTGTTGTTCCCTGTCCTAAAAAATAAGGAGCATACCAATCCAAAGTCCACTCGTAGACGTTGCCCATCATATCGTAGAGACCATTTGAATTGGGTCGCTGGACTCCTACATCGACCGTAGCTCCAATATTATATATTTGTTTAAAGTGAGCCCCCCCCGGGTTATCACCTTTCGCTGCGCGCTCCCATTGAACTTCGGTGGGAAGATTACCACCACGCCATTTACAAAATGTCTGTGCATCTTCCCAGGATACAAACACAACTGGCTGATTAACACCACTAAAGTCATTGGGGCGGGTCTCATGTAAATCATTAGGGTTACAAACTCCCTCCGCAAAACATTTCATGTATTCCGAATTTGTCACTTCGTATTTATCCAAACTAAATGAATTAAGCTTTACTTTATGGGGAATTTCATCAGCGCACCAATCAGAGTTTTTTTGTTCTTCGGCGCAATATATATCACCTATAGAAAATTCACCCTCTTGAAAAGTAATCTGACTACTTACGTTAGGAAATGCGTCAACTGGGATAAAGTGTAATAAAAAGATTACTACCACAAAACCACAAATAGAATATGTGTATTTATGTTTTTTCATAGCATTCTCTAGTCAACGGTATTTAAAATAGTTTCCTTTACCTTCTCATAATCTGCAGGAAGATCGATTGGGGCATAAGCAAACTCGGAAGATATTCCTTCAAGCTTGTCTGTGTGATATTTATGAAGAAAATCTGTAAACTTTAATCCGTTGGCAGTTGATACGACAACAACACGGTCGCTTTTGCTAATATCACCTCGATTGACCAATTTTTCAAGTACTGCCAACGCAACACCTGTATGAGGACAGCAAAATAGTCCCGTAAGATTCGCACGCCCAACCGCATTAGCTAATTCAGATTCTGTGGCCTCCTCAACAATCCCATCGAAAGCCTGCAGAGTTTTAATCGCTTTTTTCACACTAACAGGATCACCAATCTGAATGGCCGATGCTAGAGTTGTTTTCGCCTGAATCGCTTCAAACTTCTTAAATCCAGACATATAACTTCTATATAATGGATCTGCTTGTTCGGCTTGAGCACAAACAAGCCGTGGATATTTTTCGATCAGACCTAACTCCCTCAACATTTCAAATCCACGTCCAATCGCGCTGACATTCCCCAAGTTCCCACCGGGAACGATCACAACATCGGGCACCTCCCAGTTAAATTGCTCAACGATTTCAAAACTGATAGTTTTTTGACCTTCGATACGGAGTGAGTTCATTGAGTTAGCTAGATAAATATCATTTTTTTCGCAAACCTGTTTAACCAATTTCATGCACCCATCAAAGTCAGTATCTAGCGAAAGAGTAAGAACTCCATGAGTGATTGGCTGAATCAATTGAGTTAACGAAACCTTATCACGAGGAAGAAATACGATAGCAGGGATCCCAGCAACAGCGCAATAAGCTGCCAGTGCAGCTGAGGTATCACCAGTAGAAGCGCAGGCCACAGCTCGAATATTTTTCCCCTCCGAAATCATTTGTTTGACCATGGAAACTAGAACTGTCATTCCAAGGTCCTTAAAAGAACCCGTATGAGCCATACCACATTGCTTTATCCATAAATCACTTAGTCCAAGTTGTTTTCCCAACCGCTCAGCCCAAAAAAGGTTGGTCCCCCCCTCCAAGGTTGAAACAACATTCTCATTATCTAAATTAGGACAAACCCATTCTTTCTTGCCCCACACAGAGCTACCATAAGGCCATTCATGCTTACCAACTCTATCCTTAAAGAGTGCTTTCCATTCATCTGAACCTAGTTGTTTGAGTAGGTCCATATCATGTTGAACCTCAAGCAGTTCATCACATTTTGGGCATCTATAAATAATTTCATTCAGTGGATGTCTTCCCGAACAGCCATTAACACACTGAAACCAAGCATTAAGTTTCATCTTTATTTCTCAACTCTAATAAAATTGGATTTTTCACAAACAACTTCTAACTCATCAATTTCCCTAAGGGCAAGTTGAACATTTTTTTCGTTGGCACGGTGTGTCATCATTATTAAAGGAACACCTCTTCCTTCATCACAACGTCCCTTCTGAATAACTGAAAGAATTCCGATAGAATGCTTACCAAGTACTCCCGAAATACGTGACAAGACACCAGGATTATCAAGCACACTGAATCGCAAAAAATATTCTGAGTCAATCGACTCAATATCCAATATAGGAATCGTTTTGATTTCTGTGTTTTGAAAAGACTGAGGAGACACTCTCAATTGAGATCCCGATAGTATATCCCTCGATATTTCTATGATATCTGCAACTACCGCACTTCCTGTCGGAAGGGATCCTGCTCCATGACCAATAAGAACATTTTCCTCCATCAGGTCATCACATACCCGAACCGCATTTAAAACACCATTCACGTTGGCCATTGGGTTATCTTGAGGAATCATCGCAGGGTGTACTCGAATATCAACCGAGCCTCCATCACACTTTGAGATAGCAAGTAGCTTAATACGGTATCCAAACTCCCGCGCGCATTCAATGTCATCTATCGATATTCCCGATATACCTTGAATCGTGATGTCATCAAAGTTTACGGGGGTGCCATAGGCAAGCTGTGATAAAATAGCTATTTTATGAGCTGAATCTATTCCTTCAATATCAAATGTAGGATCAGCCTCCGCGAATCCCTTCTCTTGAGCCTCCTTTAAAGCTAAGTCAAAATCACAGTTCTCATCTGACATCTTAGTAAGGATGTAATTGGCGGTACCATTTACAATTCCTTCAATAGAATTAATTCTATTAGCAACAAAAGATTCTCTAATTGATCGTATAATAGGAATTGCCCCACCCACAGCAGCCTCAAATCCAATGGATACTTGTTGATCTTCAACCTCGGAGAAAATTTCATCTCCGTGTTTTGCTAAAAGAGCCTTATTAGCTGTTACTACATATTTGCCTGCTTTAATTGATTGAACTATTAAAGACCTTGCAGGTTCATACCCACCGATTAACTCCACAACTACATTTACTTCAGGGTGGTTGATTACCTCCTGAGCATCCGTCGTCAATAATTTCGGATCAACCTTAATACCTCGATCTGTCGTAATATCAAGATCAGCTATTTTCACAACTTCAACAGTTGCTCCAAGACGCTTTCTAATAATATCGCCGTTATCCTGTAGGATTTTGATAACACCGGAACCAATTGTTCCAAAACCAACTATTCCAACTTTAATTTTACGCATCATAAAAATTCCAAACTGCTGAAATAAAAATATAAAATCCTAATTTCTAATAAACAGACCCGATTAATAAACTTCCAATACCTAATCTATCTTTAAATCTGGCATAAAAAACCTTCACGGCCTCTAAAAAAGTTCCCTAATACCCCTCACCGCTTGTTTAATTCGGTGTTCATTTTCTACTAATGAAAAACGGACAAAGTGATCACCTCCCTCACCAAACCCAATTCCAGGGGAAACCGCAACTTTGGATTTTTCCAAAAGTAATTTAGAAAACTCTAGAGAACCCATAGATTTGTATTGATTCGGAATTTCCGCCCATACAAACATAGTTGCCTTGGGTCTCTCAACTGTCCAACCGGAACGATTCAAACCTTCACAAAGTGTATTCCTACGACTACAGTACATTTTTCTGATATCAGCGACGCAACCCTGAGGGCCATTAAGAGCCACTGTTGCTGCAATTTGGATAGGCTGAAACATTCCATAATCCTGATAACTTTTGATTCTAGATAAGGCATAAATAAGATCCTTATTCCCAGCAGCAAACCCAACCCTCCACCCTGGCATGTTATAACTTTTAGACAAGGTGAAAAACTCAACTCCAACATCTTTCGCTCCTGGAACCTGAAGAAAACTAGGCGCCTTGTACCCATCATAAACCAGATCAGCATAAGCAAAATCATGAATTACGATAAGGTCATGCTCCTTAGCAAATTCCACAATTTTTTCAAAAAATTCAATTTCGACAATCTCTGTAGTCGGGTTCGCTGGAAAGTTTATAATGAGTGCTTTTGGTCTTGGCCAGTTCCTTTTAAAGGTATCTAGCAATGCTTCAAAAAAATCAACATCCCTACTCATTGGAACTTGTATTACATCCGCATTAGAAAGTATAAATGCGTAAGTATGGATAGGGTACGTCGGAGTCGGAACAAGAATTGTGTCACCTGGGGAAGTAACTGCCATCGCAAGATGAGAAATGCCCTCCTTGGATCCTATCGTTGCTATAGCCTCAGATTCCGGGTCGAGTTCAACATCAAATCGATTTTTATACCAATCGGTGATAGCCAAGCGTAGTTTATAAATCCCCCTCGATAGAGAGTACCGATGGTTTCCATTTTTAACTGCGGCCTCACATAACTTCTCAACAATGTGTTTTGGTGTTGGTTGATCAGGATTACCCAGACCAAAATCTATAATATCCTCACCTCTCTGTCTGGCCTTATGTTTCAGTTCGTTCACAATTCCTAATGTATAAGGCGGCAAACGATCTATGCGTGAAAAATTTTTCATAAAACTAAATTGGTTCAAAAACTCTTAAGAAAAAAAAGAGACCGAAGTTATGACAAAAGTAAATTTACACTGAATTATTTATGGAAAACCATTCCTCCACAGAAGAGGAAAACAACCCGGGAGGCAGGTACTGTGCTTATACAAACAGAGAACCAAAACAGGCGTAAGATATCATAAATTCAAAAAACCAGCAATTTAATAAGATCTTACTTCTTCCTAATTATAGTTGAATCATTTATTTATTAGGTAGTATGATCCGTTTGTTAAGGATGGATATGAATAATATGCCTATCTAAAATTATTTCTCTTACGTACAGACGTACAGACTATCCCATTATTTTCCACCCGAAGATCAAGGGGACAATTTTTCTAAATTATCACGGCGTTCGTATAACCCTTTATAACCAGTATGTCTTAAGTAGTAAAACTACATGGATTATATAAACATTATCCTCCTCGGTATTGTTCAGGGATTAACAGAGTTTCTTCCAGTTTCAAGCTCTGGACACCTTATTCTTATTCCCAGGTTATTTAACTTTAAAGATCAAGGTTTGGCGATGGATGCCATCCTACACCTTGGAACCCTATTAGCTATTATCATATATTTTCGTCAAGACTTAGCGAGGCTGATTTACGCACTATTTAACCGTGATCATGATCCTGACTACCATAGATTGGCTTGGCATATTGGATGGGCATCTTTTCCAGCAGGTATTATCGGACTGCTTGGGGGGGATCTTATCGAACAAGAACTTCGTAGCCCTGTTTTTGTAGCGTGGAACTTACTATTCTGGTCTTTGGTATTTTTTGCGGTGGAACGTTACTCAGACAGTCAAAAGTCAACTAAGACTGATATCTCACGAATGACCCTCGGCCAAATACTTTTTGTAGGCTTTGCTCAGGCAATCGCGCTATTGCCAGGAACTTCTCGATCTGGGATTACAATCACAGGAGGAATGTTGGTGAACTTATCGCCTACTACAGCGGCTCGGTTTTCTTTTTTACTGGGAACACCTATCATTCTTGCTGCGGGAGCTCACAAATCACTGCACTTCCTGTCTTCTCAAATAAATTCTGTTCATTTATCTGGTTTACAATTAGGGGTTGGACTCTTGGTATCATTTGCTGTTGGTTATTTGTCAATCAAATTGCTGCTAGGTATCGTATCTCGCCTAGGACTGATGCCATTTATTATTTACCGGGTGATATTGGCAACCTCTATTCTGATAGCATTCTAAATATAGTTCGACGAGCGGAAGGCAAAAAAAACCAGCCCGGAAAAACCCGGACTGGCTCTTATTAATCTTTAGCAAAAAATTTAACCGCAGGTTACGTCACCCTTAACCGTACCTGTATTGGTAATTCTAACTTCACCACTAATATCACCAATAGAGTCGCCACGGCTGAAATTATTCTGACCAGTCAAAGTCACACTAGCGCGGCCTTTACTGGACATCTCACGTACACCAACAACCGAGTTATCCGTAGCTCCTGGAACACATTGAGTCGTATCTTTACATTTAAACTTAGAAGCCTTTGTGTTTCCAGAACTACCAGTTGGAATACCATGGGTGTCCCCTGGTCCAACTGTTATAGGAATCGTTGTAAAATTGGAAGATTTCCAAATCACAAAGTTCGCATTCGTTCGGTCTGTAGCATGACTTCCAGCAGACGCCAACTTAATTGATTTAGCATCATTACAAGACATACTTGCCCCAGGAGCTAGGCTCCCAGCGAATGCCAAAGTAGTAAAACACAAAACAGTAACAGCGGTGATGAGTACAAGTGCAAGTTTATTCATAATTCATTCCTCCCTTACCCTGGTTAACATTCAATTCATTAAGCTTTCTTCAGGGGCATAAAAGCCGCCTCCTCCCAACTTTATAAATGAACTATCTAACACCTTCGTAAAAATTTTAAAATATAGGAATAACTCCTTTCACAAAATAGGACTAAACATTACACCATATAAGGGTACAAATCAACAAAAGTTTTGACCTTTGAATAAAGAAAAGTTATCAACAATCAAAAAAACATAAAACACATATAACTCAATGAGTTAACGTTAAATCTTTTATTTCAAAAATATAGCATGAGTATATTTGAAGGGATGGACTTTGCCGGCTATTAGTTAATAAAATTTTTATA
>Ga0208639_1001136_pt1 | contig 17941 bp, 20 predicted proteins | sample ETNtaG_33_FD_185772 | JGI IMG/M metagenome (GOLD analysis project Ga0208639, IMG submission 185772) | Marine microbial and viral communities from oxygen minimum zone, Eastern Pacific Ocean - ETNP201310SV76 (SPAdes) (version 2) | ecosystem: Environmental > Aquatic > Marine > Oceanic ...
TGGTTCAGTTACGAAATCTGGGAGATCCCTCTTTACAGCTGCCGCTACGCCTACGTGCTCACCGCTGAAGCGTCCTGTGAATAACTCCACCTCAAAGCCTTTAAGCAGTAGCTGGTTGCTCATGGTTTGCACGGCTCCAGGCAGGCTAGGGCTGTGAGCATCCCTCTTGCCTTATTGAGGGTCTCTTCGTATTCGGTGGTGGGTACGGAATCGGCAACTACGCCTGCGCCTGCTTGAACCTTTACCTGCCAGCCACCCTCAGGATGGGGCCGCACAATCATGGTGCGAATGGTGATAGCCGTATTAAGAGCACCATTTAGATCAACGGACCCATACACACCCGAATAGGGACCTCGTGCATCGGGTTCGAGTTCATTGATGAGCTGCATAGCCCTGATTTTTGGGGCGCCACTAACCGTGCCTGCTGGGAATGAGGCCATTAATAGATCCCATACATCCTTACCTTCAGCAAGGAGCCCTTCTACTGCGCTCACGATATGCATTACGTGGGAGTATTTTTCGATCACCATTAGCTCCTTCACCGTCACACTGCCTGGTTTGCAGACGCGTCCTAGGTCATTGCGGCCAAGATCAACCAGCATTACGTGTTCGGCGCACTCCTTGGGATCTGCCATCAACTCTGTTTCTAGATTTTGATCCTCCAGTTCGTTGCTGCCGCGTGGGCGCGTGCCGGCGATAGGCCGAAGACTGGCCTTGATGCCATCGTCAACTGGCTCAGCCTTGACCATGACCTCTGGGCTTGAGCCAATTAGTTGCCAGTCACCGAAATCAAAGAAAGCCATATATGGGGAAGGATTCACCATTCGCAGGCTTCGGTAGAGCTCAAGTGGCTGTTGAGAAACTTTGGTTTCTAGTCTTTGACTAATAACAAGCTGGAACACATCACCTGCGGCGATGTGTTCCTTGGCAGTTTGAACGGCATCTTCAAAACCTGGTTGGCTGTAGTTACTGATGGTGGGAGGTGGGGATTGTCCTTTTTGTTGCCAACGCAGTGGTGATGTCGGCGTAAGTGGAGCGGCCATGCGCTCTTCCAAGTCTTGAATGCGCCCTTTTGCTTTTAGCCATGCGTCCTCGGCAGTTTGTCCTCCGCTTAGGTCTCCGTAGGCCACTGCAGTGATCAGGCGTTTTACTTGATCAATGATCAAGATGCTATCCATCAGCATCCAGATGCCGTCAGGTGGGTCGTCTTTGTCTCTGGAGTGAACCGGCACAGTGGGTTCGACCCATTGGATCAGTTCAAACCCCCACATGCCGTAGAGCTGTCCGAGGGGGGGCAAGTCCGGGAGGGTCGCGGTGCGATAAGGCGCTAGCCATTCCCTGAGCGCTTCAAATGGGTTGCCGATGCTTTCATCGGTTTGTCCTTCTCGCCAACAACGCTTTAGGCGATCACCTCGCGCAGTGGCTATCCAGAGTGGATCGCATGCCACTACACTCCATCGGCCAAGGGTTTCACCTCCTTCTACCGATTCGAGCAGTACTCCAGGAGGGTTGCCAGCGCCTACTTTCAACCAAGTAGTAAGGGGCGTCTCAAGATCTGCTGGCCAACTATGGGCCAAGGGGATGAAGTTGGCACCGCGTGAAGCTGCTTCAAAGAATGCGGCACGATCAGAGCTAAGCATGAAGGGATCTTCGCAGCCGGTGCCGTTTAGTTGAAGATCCCTAGACAAGTCAGCTGAAAGGAGCTCAGGCGTCGTAGGTTTTGCGACCGCTGAACTTTAATTTGGCTGGATTTGTGTTTTCCCCGATTCGGCGAGGGTTGTGGTTCGCCATGACTCTGCCTTCGTTTACTTTCTCTGGGAATACACCGTCTTTGGGATGTAGGAATTCGGTGTCGCCGCCAGGGAAGACTCGATAAACCTTGTAGTTATCGATCTTGAACTTTGAACGTAGTTGAGTGCCTAGGGCAAGGCATTGCTCCTTGCGAGCGAAATACATGAGGTTCTCTCCCTCATTCATTTCAGCTGCGCCGCCAGTAGGCAGTTCGAATACCTGTGCAGTTGCGCTGCTCCAGGTAATTGCGTGTTTCTCTTCGGTTTCAGCGGAGTTTAGAAGGCCCCCGGTGCTCCCCAGATACTTGGGGTATTGACCTGTTAAAGCCGTCGCTGTCATAGCTATCCTCGAGAATCGGCATGCCGTTACTGGTGAAAAGTAGCACTGCGTTTTGTGCCGTATGGCACTGCTAGGCGGCAAGCTTCACACCCGTCAACATTGTTGATCGTTTTTTAAGCTCAATTGTTCTCTTCTGCGATGGGGAAGAAAACCGTTAGTCCTTTGTCACGACGCTGTGTGAGGAGGCCTCCAAGGCTGGCAAGCATTCGTTGGGTTGCGGCCTGGCTGAGTTGCAGGCTGCCTGTGTTCGGGTCCCAGCTGAGTACTGGCCCGAGATCGGCGTTTTGATCCTTGTCTTTGCTTCCTTGTTCCTTAGTGTTATCAACCTGACTGAGGATTTGAAGCTTGAGGCGGGGGCCTGCAGGGCGAAGCGTCATTGATAACTTGCCGCCTGCAGGTAGGCCACGGCTAGTGCGGTCAATCAATCCACCCAGCATTGGCTCAAGACGTCCAGGATTACTGAGTACCTCTGGTAAATCAGGTGTGATATCGAGTTGGAGTTTTACCCCACGGCGTTCTAGTTGCTGGCTCCAGGCTGGATGAAGCATGGTCAGCATGGCTCCCAGGTCGGTATGGGCGAGTATCGAGGCATCCGGTGGCTGCCGTTGAAGCTCTGCGGCATAAAAAATCAGACCGAATCGATCAATTTGTTCAGTGCACTCAGCGTCGATTTGCTGCAGACGGCTGACGACTACACCAGGAAGATCGCTTCGCCGTAGCAGGGTGTGTATCAGGGTCCGGATTGTGGCTAGGGGGGTGCGCACTTCATGGGTGAGTGCTTCCAGCAGATTGAGTTCAGCATTGCTGCCCTGATTGGGTTCTTCCCTGGACTTGGGAGGGTGCGAAATTTCCGGAATCGATTGCAGGGTGAGGCTGGGTGCCATACCAGCCAGTCGTTCTGCAAGTCGAGGCCAAAAGATTTTTTCTAGTTCAGGGTTGCTTTGCAAAGGGCCTAGGTTTGCAAGTGCTTGGCGAAGCTGAATGGCATGTTCAGGATCTTCGCTGTCAAGCCTCAGGTCCAGCATCTTCAGCAGGTCACTGAGGGTTTTGGGGTCACTGCGCATCAGTAGATGGCGCTGGCCAGGTTCGCCTTGGAGGGCTAGGGCTAGTTGAACATCTTGGGTAATGATTAATAGGAGTGGATCGTGGCCGTCTTCCTGGCGTAGTGGCAGCCTTTGGTAGCCCCCGACGTTTGAATAGCTTCTCTCTTGGATCGATCTAACGCGACTGGGTGGCAAGAGGCCGCCATGAGCTAATTGGAGGTTTTCGAGCTCGTCTGGTGCCCAGACCCAACCCTTTAAACAATTGAGCAACCTCGGTTCATAGAGTGCCGGTAGGGGCGCTGCAAGCCAGATGCCCTGATCAGGATTCCTTGGTAGCAGGATGTCATCTTGCAAGGTATCCAAAGCTGCCCACCACAGTCGTCTAACTGTCGGCTCATCAACTCGGCCAGGAGGAGCGCCTTCTGCAAGTCGCTTTTGGATGGTTGTCAGCGAGATGGAGTCGCTCACCAGTTATTTAGTCTTGTCTGGCCGTGATTTGAAACAGAAAGACAGAGCCCTAGCGCTACGAAGTTAACCACCATCGCTGAGCGGCCATAGCTCATAAATGGTAGGGGAATACCAGTGACGGGACCAAGGCCGATGGTCATAAAGATGTTTACCACCACTTGGAACATCACCATCGTGGCCACGCCGATAACCACCAACGATTCGAAGTCAGTGCGTGCTTGCCTGGCTACCTGTAGTAGTCGTCCCATTAGTAGCGCAAAGCCAGTTACGACAAGGATTGTTCCTAGGAATCCTGTTTCTTCACCTAGGGCACTGAAAATGAAGTCAGTGTGCTGCTCGGGAATGAAACGTAGCTTGGTGAGTTGACCTTGTAGCAAACCTGTACCAAATAGCCCTCCGGAACCGATTCCTACAGTGCTTTGCAATAGGTGATACCCCCCACCAAGGGGGTCTTTGGCTGGATCGAGAAATAGCACTAGCCGTTCCCGTTGATAGTCCTTGAGGCCATGTAGCCAAAGCCACGGGGTAATAACTGCTACGACACCTTGCAGCGCCAATGTTGATGCAGCAGCCAGGCGTTTCCATGGCAAGGAGCGATAGGCAAGGAGGCCCAATAAAGGAATCCATGCGCAGAGAGCCCAGGGATATAACCCTGCAATTAGTGCTGTGAATAGCGGGGATAGGAGCAATAGCACCCATTCCAAGGGCATGCCGGACCAATAGAGCATGGTCACTAGTAAGGCGCCAAATACGAGCGAGCTGCCTAGATCGGGTTGGATGAAGACGAGAAACCAGGGCACAGAAATCACAGCCAGAGGCCTCACTAGGTCGACGGGGCGCTCTATTGGGTGGCGGTCGAGAACTGCTGCTAGTAAAAGGATTGCGGCGAGTTTTGCAAATTCAGATGGTTGTACATTCACCCCGCCGATGCTGATCCAACGCTGAGCTCCAAGGGCTGAGGTGCCGATTAGTCGAACTGCTAATAGGCTCAGCACAGTCAGTGCGTAGAGCGGAATCAATAGCGGCCGAAGCTTCTTTAGGTGCAATCGGGCCAGCAATAGAGCGACTAAGAAGCCAAATCCGGCGGTAATCCAGTGGTGATACCAGTCGGCGTAATCAGCCTGCCTTTGAGTGCTGGCGATAAGTAAGCCGGCGATGGCAACCATTGCCAATGGGACACCCCAGAGCACTCGATCTAGTTCCTTCCACCACTTGCTTAGACGCCCCTTAGAGCGGAAGAACATGCCATTGCGTCGCTGGCTGTTGCTTGGGCGCATGTTCAGTTGCGTTGGGAGGCGCAATCGAGAACTTGTTTCGCCAATTGTTTGAAGGCTGCTGCGCTTAATGAATCGGGTCGGCCGTGAACTATTGGGGTTCCTTCATTGCCACCTTCTTGGACTGGCATTTCCATGGGAATTTGGGCCAGCAAAGGTACGTTATTTTCTCGAGCTAGTTGCTCTCCTCCTCCAGCACCGAACAGGGCGTAACGCCGTTCTGGTTGATCAGGGGGGACAAAGGCGCTCATGTTTTCAACTACTCCCATCACTTTTATGCCCATTTGCTTGAACATGGCCAGTCCACGTCGGGCATCCTGTAGTGAAACTTTCTGAGGAGTTGTGACGATAATCACCCCTGCCATAGGGACTGCTTGTGCCAGTGAAAGTTGGGCATCTCCAGTGCCTGGAGGCAGATCAACCACCAGAACATCTCTTTCGCCCCAGCAAGCCTGATAAAGGAATTGACGGATGATTCCGTTCAGCATCGGGCCGCGCCAGATCACTGGTTGGTGCTCCTCAATTAGCAGACCCATGGACACCATGGCCACGCCGCAACTTTCGATTGGGATGATGCATTGCTCAGCACCTTCGCCGCTCACCTCAGGCGTGCGGTCAGCGACCCCAAGCATTGTCGGAGTATTGGGACCATAGATATCGGCATCGAGCAGGCCTACTTTTAGGCCCTCTTGGGCAAGTGCACAGGCAAGATTGACTGCCACTGTGCTTTTGCCAACGCCGCCTTTGCCACTGCTTACGGCAATAACCTTATGCACTCCTGGAATTGCCTGGAGCCCAGCGGGTTGCCCATGGCCAGCCTGGCCTATGCCCTCTTGGCTGGAAGCATTGCCAATTTCAATTTGCACATCACTAATGCCATCAAGCTCTAGTAGTACTTCTCGAGTTTTTTGTACCAATTGATCCCTTTGGCTTTGGGCAAAACCAGGTAGGGCAAGGCGGACGATAACTCGAGGATGGATTACACGGATATTGTCAATCCAGCCCAGTTCGACGGCGGAGCGGCCGCTGCCTGAGTCTTTTACTTGATCAAGGGCATTACTTGCCTGCTCGGCCGTCGCCATGCCTTCCCTTTAAATGAGAAGATTGTATTGGTGGATACACATGACTGCTTTGAAGTAGGAGCTCTTTGGATGTCTTTACTTGCAAACAGGATTTGCGTGGCATAACCAGACTCCAGTAGTCTAATTATGTTGAGTCCCAATCATTCTCTATCTCTATAAGCAGGGTTATGGGTGCTTCTGTGAGTGGTGGTCAAGTGCCTCCTCCCAATTCGCGAGAACTTGCACGTGAGCTGGTGCTTGGCTTGCAGGATGAGATATGTGCGGGCTTGGAGAGGCTTGATGGGGCTCAGACTTTTAGGACTGACAGTTGGGATCGCCCAGAAGGTGGCGGCGGGCGATCAAGGGTAATTCGTGATGGACGGATTTTTGAGCAGGGCGGCGTTAACTTTTCAGAGGTGCACGGCCAGGAGTTGCCACCGTCGATTCTTAATCAGCGACCTGATGCAAAGGGGCATCCCTGGTTTGCGACTGGCACCTCGATGGTGCTCCACCCACGTAATCCATATGTGCCTACGGTTCACCTCAACTATCGCTATTTCGAGGCAGGACCGGTGTGGTGGTTTGGCGGTGGTGCTGATCTCACGCCGTTTTATCCTTATCTAGAGGATGCTCGTCATTTTCATCGTGTTCACAAGCAGGCTTGTGATTCGATTAGCCCAGAGCTCCATAAGGTGTTTAAGCCTTGGTGTGACGAATATTTTTTCCTTAAGCACCGCGGAGAGGCCCGTGGTGTGGGTGGGATTTTTTACGACTACCAGGATGGATCTGGAGTCATTTATAAAGGTCCAGATTCAGATGGTCTAGCAGCTGGTATTTCTAGAGAATTGGGCGTTCAGCCGAAAAGTTGGCAGCAGCTATATGCACTTGCTCAGGCTTGTGGAAAAGCTTTCTTACCTGCCTATGTGCCGATTGTTGAGAAGCGTCAGGAGCAGGACTACGGAGATCGAGAGCGTCAATTCCAGTTGTATCGCCGTGGGCGTTATGCGGAGTTCAACTTGGTGTGGGACCGTGGCACGATCTTCGGATTGCAGACCAACGGTCGAACTGAGTCGATCCTGATGTCTTTACCTCCGCTAACACGTTGGGAGTATTGCTATCAACCACCCGCTGGTTCTAGAGAAGCTTTGCTCACTGATCTATTCACTCGACCTCAGAATTGGCTTGAGGATTCGACGTTGGAGGAGCGCTGTCGACCTCACCAGGCGGTGGATTAGAAGGTTTCTTCTCCTTCCGGCCAACCCCCAGCTCCAGAGCATTAGTAATCCGAAGAGCAATCGCTTGAATGGTTGCTTCTCTGGTTTTGGGATTGCGCAGATTTGTCTCAAGCTTCCCTTCCAGCATTCCGATTTCCAGGATGCTGATTCCCCGTCGTGGTCCACCTAGGCCTCCTCTGAATAGTCGGGGGAAGCGGCCGAAGCTGATTGCAAGGTTCTCGTCCACTGTATTGAGGCTGCGGTTTAGGGCTGGGATTAGTCCAGATCCATATCCATGTGGGCTGTAAGCATCGAAGTGAATTTCCAGGATGTAGTCGCCTTTTTGGGATCGGCGGCGAGCCACTGACCAATTGGTGCGGGGGTCATCGGCGTTGGCAATTGAGAGTGCTCCTGGGTCGTAGGTGGTGACATTTAGATCTCTTTGCTGGCTCATGACAGCCACTGCATCGCGTATTCGCCGGTTCCAATAAAGTTCATCACGCATGCGGGGGTCCATGGGTGCAGCTCCCCTTAGGTCAACTGCAGCACCGGGGGTACCGGCCCCATTCATGCCCTGGGAGTCGGCGTGTCCTGCCATCACCACAATTTTCAAAGAGGGAGATACTGGTTGACGTCCCACCCAGTAACCCTTAAGTCGGGTTCGAGGACCGGTAATTGGTGGCCTTGCATTAGGGGGCGGAGGCGGAGGAGGGAAAGCTTCTGCAGCAGTGTTCAGACCAAGCATGCTGAGCTTCAGGCTTAAACCTGCTGCTAGTAGGAGCAGGCTCCTATATCTGCAGCGATGATTTGAAACCACTTAGATCGGTGAGGAGAGTAAAGAGCCGTCGCTAGCAAGCTCAAGGCGTTGTGAGAGCTCTGATTCCATGGCAATCAGTTCGTCTCGATGGGCTCTTAGCCGTAGGGTGCTGCCTCCGCTGTCGGTTGTGCTGATCAAGCGAAGCTCAACGGCTTCAATCCGGTTTGCGCGATTGCTGTAGATCGCTCCAGCGACTGGGCCCAGGCCCACAAGCAAAAGAGGCCACCATTCAAGTTGGGGATACAGCTGGCGGAGAACGAGACCAAGACAGCCTGCTCCGAGCCCAGCGAATATTGACAAAAGGATTGCCAACGGTCGGCTTGAAGCGACGCTGCCACTGAAGCGAAGTAGCTGTCTTTCTGCATCGCCACCGTCCTGTCGCCATCCTCGTTCCTCAAGCCAGAGGCTCATTCCATTGAGTACTTCCAGTGGTGGTCGCGGTGAGTGAATATCTACAACTGTGGTGCGGTCCTTGCTGGCGGCGCGAAGAAAAAACACCAGGCCGATGGTTAGCAGCAATGTGAGTAGCAGGTTCGATGAGAAGACTGCTGGCATCGTTATTGCAGGGGAACAGATCTATCCACCTGTTCTAGGTCTTTATGGCGCCATGACCTGTGAAGTCAGCTTTGCTATTGCGCTAGCAGTTGTTTTGTATTGTCACTTGCTTGAGTAGATGCAAGATTCCAGTTGGCTAGTTTTGTCTGCTTTGAGCAGAAAGAACCCAATATTCAGCAGCCAGCCAGCCCTAGACCTAGAAACTGTTGAGGTGGTTGAAATACTGCCCGAAATAGGCCAGATAGGTTCGTTGACTCTTGCCCAGCCTGAGCAAGATGGCCGAGTGGCTAAAATTTGCTCAACTCAGTCTTGATCAGACTTTCAGGCGAGATAGGCGAGTAGAGGTGTTGTGTGGCCCGTCAGAGTGGTGGGGATTTGCTCTGGCTATGTGCCATTTGCTCAATGGCGGACTTTTCTGAAACTCCTGCAAGCTTTGTTGTTTTCGACAATGATCTTGATGCCGATTGGGCGGAGCGTTACTCACGGGCATCAGCTCTTGCGGTAGACACTGAGGCCATGGGACTTATTCATGGCCGCGACCGTCTCTGTCTCGTGCAGCTTTGTGATCCTGACGACAATGTTGCATGTGTGCGGATTGGCTTGGGCCAGGCTTCCGCTCCTCGTTTGCAGGTCTTGATGGAGGCCCCTTCGATTGAGAAGGTGTTCCACTATGCACGCTTTGATGTGGCAGCTCTAGCTAGCGGTTTGGGGATTTCCGTTGAGCCCATCTTCTGCACGAAGGTGGCTAGTCGTCTTGCGCGAACCTATAGCCCTCGCCATGGACTAAAGGAGGTGGTGATGGAGTTAGTTGGTGTTGAACTTGATAAGCAGGCCCAGAGTAGTGACTGGGGCAGGGTTGAGGAACTCAGCGAAGTTCAGTTGGCCTATGCCGCAAATGATGCCCGTTACCTAATTGCAGCCAGGCAACGTTTGGAAATGATGTTGCGTCGTGAAGGTCGTTGGGAAATTGCCAAGCGTTGCTTTGGCTGTATCCCTGTCATGGCTGAGTTGGACCGGTTGCGATTTATGCAGATCTTTGAACACTGAAATTTGCAGTGTTCTTCAGTCCTCGGTCATGAAGTTCTCATCTTCGGCTACGGCTTTCAGTAGTTGGTCGAGTTGATTACCTGGAGCCCCTTTGCCTTCTCGAGGACGTGAGCGTGCTTCTTCAAGTAGACGTTTGGCAATGGTTATGCGTGCTTCTAGATCTTTGACACCTTCTCGGCTGGCCGCCAGGTCGACTTGTCTTCTAGCAGAGGCAAGACTAATGCTCAGGCAGCTGGCGAGTTCGGCACAGAGTTTTACGAAGGCATGGTCCTGGATGGCCGCCATGGCAGTTGTGTTGTAAGGGTTCAGTATCCGCTATGGGGGGGCATAGCGTTTTTTAGCGTGCTCGTATGTCTCAACAACAACTTTGAAACTAGTTCTGCTAGGGCAGCACTCCCTCCAGCTTTGCCCATGCGTAGACGCCCCCTTCTGCCCAACTGTTGGCGAAGCGTGCTGTCGTTTAAGAGTTGATTAAGCCTTTTAACCAGTGTCTCTTTACTTTGACAGGGCACTACGGCTCCTCCTAATAGGCGACTTTGCCTAATGGCGAATCCTCGTTTGAATTGTGGGCCTGGCCCGGGCATAGATAAGGCCGGGACTCCGAGGCCTACAAGTTGCTCTGTTGCAGTACCAGCGGTAGCAAGGCCCACTTCAGCCCAGGAGGCCCAGCGGCTGAATTGACCAGGGCCAAGTAACACAAGATGTGCACCTTTTACCCAGCAGCCCTGTGCTCCCAGGCTGTCGACTGGGGGAATTGATGGTCGGTAGCCATCAGTTTTTAGTAAAGCTTCGAGTTGGCTCAGGGTGGGTTTAGAGCCAAGGGCTACAAGGATCGCTAGGGGTAATTGACTATTGAGATGATCCAAAGCTTCAAGCAGCCTTTTGAAATTTGCTCCGGCTTCGGGCATTCGACTGCCGCAAAGCAATAGCAGGCGACGGCAACGCTTAAGGGAAGCGGGAACGGCTTCGCTCTTGAATCCATCCATCATTGGGTTCCCAGGTGCTTGGGCGGACACCCCATGGCGTCGTAGACCCCTTGCGGTCAGATGATCGCGCACGGCAACCATTCGGCATCGCGAAGATTGCATTAGGGCCCATTCCCAGGGGTCCCATTCACTGCCTTTGAGGCGGTGGTAGTGATCGCTGTAGGCCTGACCTGGTCCACTCCGCCAGGTGTAATCACTCTTCGGTGTGCCGATGAATCCATAATTACTGCCACTACTCCATGCCAGCAGTAGGGGGAATAGATCTCCCACTGCCAAAATGGCTTGCCCGTCTTTGGCTGCGCGGCGAACACATTTCCATTGTTGCCAGCTGAGCAGGGTTAGTCCGGCGGCAAGATCAGCAATTAGGCCTCGGAAGCTTTGATTGCTAAAGCCACCACTGGGCAAAGGTGCTGCAGGCCCCAGTCGCTTTAGCCATCCTGCCGTTACTGCAGGATCAAAGGCTTTTCCTTCTCCTACTAGGGGGAGAATTGCAAGGAGCAGATTCGGACATTTGCTATGTAGGACCTCCAGCACTCGGATTGCGATCAGATCCTCGCCATGGCCGTTGCTGATTACCAGCAGAGAGTCTGCAGCGTGGCTGATACGATCCGCTGAAGGGGGTGCAGGCTCCCAGGCGGCGGCATGGCCAAGTGGTAAGGCAGAGGATTGCAAATCCTTTATCCCCAGTTCGAATCTGGGTGCCGCCTTCGACAACGTCCTCCAAGCACTTTGCAGGAAACTGTATTTTTGCTTTTTAGAGCCTGCCAAGTGTGGGAGGTGAGCAGTAGGAGGCCTTGAGTTTTTGCTGGCCTGGCATTGATTATCTCAAATCCACCTGCCAAAAATCCGTCGCTTTGATCAAATGGCAGGGCGGAAGTAATCCAAAGAGGCGGGGTTATAGAGTGATTGCTCCTAAAGGATCATCCAGTGGCAGAAAAAAAAGGACAGGAGTTGGCAACTGTATCGGTATATTTGAATACAGGGATAGTGGCAGGTATTTTTGCAGTTGGCTTCATCGTCTCAGCAGTTTTATTTGCTGCAATTACTTTGATTACAAAGGCGGTTGCTTAGGTGATGCAAGAAAGAATTAAACAGAGAATCACAGAGGTAGTTGATTTTGCGACAACTGAGTCGCCATATAGAGCTGCAACGAAGGGATGGATAAATGATCAGGTGTATTACCAGTGGTGGCCATCATCAGATCTGCCTTCAAAGAAAGGAGATGAGTTGCTAACTATGTCTATTTATTGGAATACTGGAATAGGAGCAGCTCTTTTTGCAGTGGTATTCATAGCTACCACGTTATTATTTTCTGGTGTATCTTTAGTTCTATGGTGAATATAAATAAACAGACTGGGAAGCTTGACTTCAGCTGCTTATAAATGTCGGGCGGGCTTTGTCACGAGCAGGTAATTAATACATCATTCAGGTATTTCAGCATTAGTAAATGCTAATTTTACTGGCTGCAAGGCAGACTTGCTGAGGTTTGCTCATAGCTACTTATTCTCCTTCATCTCAAGATTCGCCAAGCGAAGTACGTAGGCAATGAATGATAGGCAGCCAATCATCATTAGCAGAACAGCTATTGAAACATCCACAGGAAAATCGTTCACAATCTAACCTACTATATACAATGACATCATTGTAACACGTTATTCCATCAAGAAAGGGTCTTTAAGGGTCGCTGCTTCTAGGAAAGCCTTTATTAATAGGCTATTGCTGGTACCTTTTGACCTCTTTCGGCAGTGGCATGCTTTACGCCTTAGTGGTTTCTTTATGCAAGAAACTCCCCTGTACATTGAATATAGGCTTTGAATCTGATAGCAGTTGCTTGAGCTTGTAGCTAGTAATCAACAGCTCAGATCTTGCTGGTAAAGGGTTTTGTCTGTGTTCATGTAATGCGCCATCTTGAATTCTGATTTTCTCTTTTAGTTGAATAGTTTAAAAAGCTCTTTGCAAGAATCCACTGCACCTATGGAGAACTGGCTATTACATACTCTTCATTGCATGCGGTTGCTGTGTGGCGAGTCTATTGCTGTTGCGCCTGGCTAGTACATACCATTTCCCTCCATAAGCGCAGAAGACCCTTGCTTGAAGTTATTGGTCATTTGAGCCACTGAGCTTTATGCGCCTGTGGTGGGAAGGTATTGTTTTTTAGAATATCTGTACCTGCGATTTGCCTTGAGCGATTAGTGTTTCCATAGTCGCTATTGACTTGATGGCAAAAGATAAGGGCAAGGGCAAGAGCCCCAAGAAGTGCAAGAACCTCTCTAGCAGCAAGCGAAGGCGCATTCCTTGGTATGTGTTTGGTGGGGTAGGTCTTGCAACCAGGGGCCTGGCAGCACTTGCCCTTGTGGTAATTGCTTGCAAGATGTATCCACTAAAGCAGGAAGCTGCGTTCTTCAATGGTTGCGTTGAAGAAACCAGGAAAAATGGCAAGAGTGTCTCTGCTGCAGTCCGTTTTTGCAACGGCGGTATCTGAAAAGGAGCAGTTTTGCTTATTGATGCTCTGAGTTAGCTTCTCGAGGTTATGGCTAGGAGTCAAAGGTAGCTTTAGACAAAATTAGGCTTTTTGAGATGAGTGCTCCTTTTAATAGTTAATGCCAAAAAATAACTTCCCTCTTGGGACAAAAGCACTCTTTGTCTAGGCTGAGGGTATAGGAGAATTCTCGCTATGCCACGCCGCACTGCTGTCATTGTTGTAGGTGCTGCTGCTGCTGCATTTACTGCGGTTGCCCTTTCGTTCTTGCCGCTATGGAAACCAGTTGCAATTGGAGCTGCCGCCCTTGTCGGCATAGCTGGAGCACTTGTTTTAGAACGCAAGGGGAAAGAGCGTAATGTCATCGCTTATATAAAAAGTGGAAATGCTAAATATGAGCTTGGTGATTATCAAAGAGCAATTTCTGAATATAGTAAGGCTATAGAGATTGATCCAATTCATGCCGATGCATATTTCGCTCGTGGCAATGCAAAAGACGAATTAGAGGATTACGAAGGCGCGATTTTAGATTATACTAAAGCATTGGAAATTACTCCACATTATGCCCTCGCTTACAATAATCGTGGTGTCGCGAAGCGAAAGACGGGTGATAATAGAGGAGCAGTTAGTGATTATACTAAGGCATTAGATATTGACCCTAAACTTGCCGTTGCCTACCTTAATCGTGGGATCTCTAAAGAGAATGATGGCAACATAACGGGTGCTTGTGTTGATTGGAGGCAGGCCTCTCAATTAGGTGATGAGATGGCGGCCAAGTGGGTGAATGAGGCATGTCGTTAAGGAGGTGCGTGCCGTTGCAACATGCACATATAGGAAACATAAGAAGGTGGTAAATGCCCTCTCTGTTACCTAAGGTCTCATTGCATATCCTCAAAGCAGGATAGTGTTTGATTTGGGAATTCCATCTGTGGACAATAAGAATGGGAGCTAGATGTTGGTTGGGTGCCCTAGAGGTGGCCTTGCGCGAGGTATTGTTCTGAAAGATCAGTAAGCGGTAAGGGCATGAAGAAGTTTCAAATCATCCTCGTCAAAGATGGAATGAGATGGAATGAGTTCGTGCGTGCTGTTAATGCTCTAGAGGCCGAAGCCACTGCTCTAGATGGGAACCCAGAAGCGGAAGTAGTAAGCAGCAACCTTGTTTCTACCTGGATGGAGGGTGTCTTCAATGGGATTTTTCTCACAAAAATATTTTAATTAGCAGTCAATTACACTTTTCACATAACTGTTATTTCTCTTGCAAACGTAGCCACGCTGAGGTTCAGCTTGCTCTAGGAAATTATCCATGAATATCTGTTCTTGCGGCAGCCAAATATCACATCTGCATGGTGATAGTTGTAAATAATTTTTTTGACCAGAATCTTTAAACAGGTCCCTCAATATTCTTTCTTTGCACTGCGATTGATTCGCTAAAGCCTGAAGCAAGAATTCCTGTAGGTATAGCTATGGCGCCAATTCCCATAAGAGAGGTTACTGAAGCAATGATCTTGCCTATTGCTGTGATTGGAACTGAATCTCCATGTCCAACTGAGCTGACTGCATTAATTGACCACCAGAGGCATCTTGGTATTGACCCTAGCAATTCAGGCTGAACAGATGATTCGGCAAGGTACATCAATGTGCTGCTAATCAATAGCAGCAATAGCGTGTAAACTGTAGATATCTGTAGTTCTTGTGCTTTTGATTTGAGGGCATAGTTGAAATGAATCATGCTTTGCCTGAACCTTTCGTTACGTCCAATCCTTAAAATCGTAAGAAGACGGACAATTCTAAGAATCTTGAGTTCTGTTCTAACACCTATAAATGATGGAATTATCGCAATAAGGTCAATTACTGCCATTGGGGAGAATATATATTGGATATAGCCTTTTAGTCCTTCTCCGTATTTACCTTCAAGTGGTGCGACCCATGCACGGCAGAAATACTCTATGCAAAATAGACAGCCGATTATTCTATCGATTGTATCAATTTGCTCTCCAAATTGATAGTCTAGTTTGCTCTCAGTGCTGATGACTGCAAAGAAGATTGAAATAGCAATTGTCGTGCCACTTAACTTGTTGAATATTGATGTATTCCCATCTGGGGTTTTATTGACGATTTGTTCATACAGTCTTAAGCGGAGTCCCTTTGTGTCCCCCAAGGCTTCCTTTCCTCTCTGGCTCTATCCATCCTATCCATGTGTTGCTTCAGGGAGCCGGATATGTGCTGATGCACTTGGGTCCCTTAATGGCAAGTCCCCATCAGAAAAGGCAACTGTAATTACCTGGTAAATCTTGATTGAATAAAAACAATCTCTAAGTTTCGATAGGCTCTTCTTAATGAGCTATCAACCTCTCAACGATCAGGGCGACGATCGCGCCTCTGAGGAAGGAGATCCAGAGAAGCCCGTAGTCAGTCACTCCAAGCTTCCTTTTCTCACGCTCAATAGATCGTTTGTGCGCTTCGATCAGGTTCATGCTGCTATTGATTGCTGTTCCACGATGATCCTCTTAATAGTTCAGAGCGCAAGGCCTGTTTTCTCGGCAATGGATCGATAGGAGCAGATCTCACCCCCTACAGGCACATTGCCAAATTTGCTTTTGCTAATTGCATCTTGAGCGCGCTCCTGCTTCCCTGCTGTCTCTCTGCGGCGCTCAATGCGATCACGGGCTAGTGAGTTCCACTTCAGTAAGACCAGCAAGATGACCAATAAGGACTGGTTCAAACCTTCTAGACGCGTTGGTGTTTATCAGGGCCAGTCAGCGTTCAGTGCTGGAGGCCTTTTTATTGAGGGGCCTGGCTCCTAGTAGCCATCAACAGGTAATTGAGTGATGACTTCGAGATCGGCTAGCTGTCTGAGCATGCACAGCATGGGGTTTTGGCTATAGGAGCAGAAAAGCATGGGGCAGATCCAAGCTTGTGAGGTCACATGCTTGGGCTAAAGCCAAAGACCTACGAGGCGAAGGCAAAGCCTAAGCACAAGTTGATAAACTGGCATGCAGGTGGCCCAAGCTTTTCTTGCGTTAGATAATGCCTTTTCTTATTAGTTCAGCAAAAGGAAGATTGTTTCTTGATGAAGAGATGAAGGACCAAGTACTTCCAGTTCTTCAATGTCCTGCAGCTATTGACAAGGGATGTTTGGCGATTGACTCTTCAATTGGAAATATCCTTAGCATTTGTGAGCATCTCCTTTATCGTTTCGTTCGTGCTGGCGGAGTATTTCGACAACCAAACCCAAAATTGAGAGGCTATCAATCAATGAATGTAGTTAAGCGATTTGGAAAGTTAGATGAGATTGGTGACTTGAACTGGTTTAGCGATGATGTGGAATATCAAAATCCAAGCAATATCACTGGAGGTTGGTGCTACTTGTTGAGTGGGACTTTGCATAGATTTTTCTTTAAGGACTGGGACTTATATAGCAATTCTTGCCCTTTAGCCAATGGAGACTATCACTGGTGGCTACAGGATAAGGAAGGTAACACAATAGATCTAACTGAAGAGCAGTATGTTCTAAATGATATCCATAATTGCAGAGAGGGTGGTTATAAAAGAGCGCCACTTGGGTTGTCCTATTCAGTTAAAACAAGAAATATGGCATTTACAATCCTGAATGACCTATGCGGGGCCCCCGTTGATATAAATGTAATCAGTGCTACAGGCTATGAGAAGTATTCGTAGGACAAGACTTGTGGATTTTTCTGCTCACTAAGAATGATTTCGCAGTGCTAATTTATTTTGAAATTATCTGCAATTGGAAATGATTTCTGGGTTTGTGGTTGTTCGATGTGGGTCTTCTTCTTAAAGCAAAGAATCTGGTGCACTAAGGATGAGAAAAAATGCTTTGCCAGGATTAGGGTGGAAGAGTTGCGGTACTTTTCCATGGGGACTACTCAATTAATCAGTGCCTCATTCCTTAAGGAGAGCACCTCAGCTCCAAGTGCTATCAATAAGCAATGAGAAGGCTGCAGATGGCCGATTTAGCGCATGAGGAGGTTGCGTAGTAGGCGGAATGGGCTAGAAGATCAGCAGAGCAGCAGGTAGTCCAGTTCCATGTCTCTAATCGATCGTTGGGAAGCGTTGAGCGACGAATCAAAGGCACGTGTCAAGAGATTTGGTGCTTTTTCGTTGATGCTCTTTGTTGTTCTCTCGATTCTTAGAGCACTTGTCCCTTTAGCGATCATTGCTGTCGGTGGGTACTGGGCATACAAGGAGTTGGCGAAAAGCAGTTGAAGCGAATAGGTTGCTCTGATTATTTCTTTCTCCTTCTTTGGTCTCAGTAGAGGTTTTGGTGGTAGGAAGCAGGGGTATTTGCACGGCTAAACCCCTTTAAATTCAATGCTTTATAAGTATCCCCAATTGGAGCCTGGGAGTTGGCTCTCACAGGCTGGCCACGCCGCTGAGGATCTCACCATTCATGGTTCGTGCCCTGCAGCGCAGTTGTTTGTTGTTGAGTTGACAATCACCTTTCGCGGGACTTGCCTGCGGTAGTCCTTTCGCTAGCCCTAGTTCGTCGAATTTGCTCTTTGCCACGCTGCTCACAATGGCTATCCAGTAAGTTGCTTTTAGGGTGCAGCGGCCGGATCTACAGCGCAATGGCGTGGTCTGAGCTGGTGCGTTTGCGACAAATGTGAGATGAAGGCTGGATCCGCGTATTTTGCCTTCACCAATGAAACGTACTGCGGTGATTGTTGCTGTCTTGCGATCCATCTGAATTACACGGCACTTCTGTATTGAGTCATCTCCAAGTCTGTATTCACATTTGCTGGAATTCGTTTCGAAGCGACCGATGCTGTTGAGCAGATCAGCTCTGGCATTGGTTCCTGCAACTAGGGATAGGCAGAAAATGGAAATAGAAATATTGGCTACT
>Ga0208639_1001142_pt1 | contig 17846 bp, 18 predicted proteins | sample ETNtaG_33_FD_185772 | JGI IMG/M metagenome (GOLD analysis project Ga0208639, IMG submission 185772) | Marine microbial and viral communities from oxygen minimum zone, Eastern Pacific Ocean - ETNP201310SV76 (SPAdes) (version 2) | ecosystem: Environmental > Aquatic > Marine > Oceanic ...
TCTTCAAACTCATCATCGTCGACCCAGACATCGATGTACTCAATGCGATTTCTACGACCTGTGACGGCGGCAACAAGTAGGATTACGACCCCCAATCCAATTGCAATAGTCGATGGTCTAGGGTTTTGCAATTCCTTCAAGATGACTCCGAATACACCATCAATCGATACTCGGATTGTCACATCCATTTCGGCAGTATATTCCGCAGGATAGGATTCGTCCTCCGAGAGTGGCGTGGCGGTGATGATAATCTCCACTCGATCGTTGTTCAGCGCATCTTCTCCGGCCCTGATTTTGACCGTGAAAAATTCTTGCGTAAATGCCTTGACAGAAACCAATTGAGCCCCTGTGGTTGAATTGTATGCGTCGGCGGACCAACCTGCAAGGTTGCTTTCCACATCTGCATCGAGAAGCACCATCACATCGCTATTGCCATCATTCTTGACAATCATCGTAATCTCTTCCTCCATGCCGGGTCGGAAAAGAGGGATTTGCGAATATAGTTTGATTTCAATTGTGGGGGCATCCTGGCCGATTTCAATCGACAAGGGCAAATCGAAATAACGAGCAACTGAGAGATCTGCAATATCTTCACGGACACGCAGGTAGATGGTGTGGTTGCCCTGTATCACTTGGCTTGTGAGTGTGATGTCTAGGTTGACCAATGCGGTGTCGCTCGGTGCCAATTGAACACGAGGTGTGGGGTCACCGTTATTGTCGGTAATCTCATACTGCCACAATCCATACTTCGCGTTGGCCGAATCTGGATACAACTGCTCATCGACATTGCGATCGAGATTTTGTGGGTTGACAATTAGCCAATCTGTGACTGTATCGCCTTCTGTCATTGTATTTGTAATCTCGACCGTGAATGAAATCTGGTTTGCATTATTTAGACAAATTTCAGCGTTGGCATGTCCCAACGGTGTCGCATCACAATCCCAGACTACTTGGGCTTGGATTCCGAATGTACGCTGAATTGTGAAGGCGATACGAGCCTTCTCTGTTGAATTCCCGATACTGATAATTTCCAATTCAATCAAACCACTGTCCGGGTCGTCGCGTGATGTAGATGGTTTGATTTGCAGCCTGATTGTTTGTGTCGTATGTCGATCAAGGTCACTGGTATGGAATGTTCCATCGCCTTCATCCTCTTCGATACGCTGTCCAGTGTCATTATCCCAGAATCTAAGGTTTGCATTCGAGTCCTGCTTAACATCGATTCTGAATTGATCTGTGTCGAATCCAGTGTTGAATATTTCTAGATAGAAAGTGGTGAATACACCATCCTCAACGTAGCGGTGGATGTTCTCATCGATGTCTAATGCACCCGTACTATTCGCATATTGATTATCATGCTCCTCTGGCCATAGACTGACCCATGGAGGCGAATAAGTGTCCAACTTCTCCAAATCAAGTTGTAAGGTTGTCTGATGGACCAAAACGGACGCATTGTCATATGCAACTGCTCTGATTTCAAGAGTGTCAGGGGCGTCGGTCAAGTCGTCAGGAGCGGTAAGTAAGAGGACAGGGTGAGCTTCCATCCCGCCTCCTGAAAGATCGTAAATCTGATCTGCGCGATCAAATTCAACAATCCAACTTGAAGCCAAGTTTGACAACACGGCCAACTCAACAGTCAGTGCGTAGGCGTTTCCACTCGCACCAACGTGGCGAAGGTCTAGGTTTACTGGAGTTGTTGAACTGGGTGCGATATATTCGACAACCCTCCCATTTCCATGCGTGAGGGAAACACCATAGGAACTCATCAGAATATTCGGATGATCGATTGTGAACGATTTACCTTGGATATTCTCAACTTCAAGATCTAGTTCATACCATCCAGAATCAAGGCCACCTGGATATGTCCAGTTGTATTGTGCCCGAAGTGCATTGTTATCGGTCACCAATTCTTCATCGTCGAAGGTGTGAGTGAATGCAACCTGTCCTTGATCATCAGTCATATGCAATCGCACAACTTCGATATCTTCTCGACCGAACGCATCCCGCAGTTCAACATTGAACTGCATAACACGCATGTCAGGTGAATCATTGGGGAACCACGGGTTCTGTTCAGTGCCAACTTCCTCATCGGTCCAAACACTTCCGGGGCGGTGGACCTTGACTTGAGAACCACTGAGGGGTTGAGTCTCGACCTCAATCTTAGAGAATCGGCCTGAAGCAGTATCGATTTCATTCCATGCAACCCAAGCATCGCACTCGACTGAACCGAACTGGCGCCCACTGGTTTCACTATCACTTCCATTGGGCGGGTCGGGGTTACCGCCGCCTGAATTACACTCCATATCTGCAGATACGACAACCTTGAGGCGGTCGTCTGCATCTACTGTGAAATCACTGGGTGAGCCCCAACTGGGGTGGAAATATCGCTCATCAAATCCACATGTATTGCCCCCCCAAGCGGAAGGAGTGCAAACATCAGTACTCCAATCTTCAGTGCCGATTATTGAGGTGCCAGCGATAACGGATACGGTCCAATCAACCGTTGAGCCCTCTTGACCGGTCGCTTTGAGGAAAAGGACAATTTCCAATTCATACTGGTTGCCGTTTGGAGTTCCTGTGATTACCAAATCAGAGAGCATCTGATCCGTAGAGAATTCAACGTTGGTCCCTGATGCGGATTCTTCCTCTTGACCACCACTATCTGGACGCTCTGTTGTGATTCGTCCATCGGTAGGATGGCCACCGGGAGCGGATGCAAAGTAGAGATCGTAACTCACGGTCCCAGAATCACTTCTAGTGGGGAGTTCTTCCAGTGATTCTGACGCTGGGGCCAAGGAGACCATGAGCGAAGATAGCATGATTGCAACCAACAGAATGGCCATCGTGCTCTTACCCCGGGTCACACCTAGCATTCGCTCACCTACGGTGACCCGTAACCTACAGCCCATTAAACGGTTTGCAGGACACGCTTGTTTGTGGCATCACTCTCTCGTGCTGCATCGTAGATGCAAAAAAATGCGGAAATTAATGCAGGGGGTGGGATTCGAACCCACGAAGGCATTGCCCCCGGAGCTTAAGTCCGGTGCCGTTGGCCGGGCTTGGCAACCCCTGCGGGCTGTTTGAGTCGCACTCGGGTTTTGAACACTACGACGAAGTCAGGGACCATCCGCCATCAACATCAATGATCTGTCCAGTGATGTAGGATGGGCCGCAAACTAGGAACAAAACGGTCTCTGCAATTTCTTCTGCTGAACCCTGTCGCTCCATCGGTATAGATGAAAGGACTGCGTCCCTTCTTTGTTCAGATTCCCATTCCTGAAACAGTATCGCACCGGGGCCCACTGCATTGACTCTAATGGACGGTGCAAGTTCCTGAGCCAGACTCCGTGTGATTGAGAGCAAAGCCGCCTTGGATGCGCAATAATGACTGAATTCAGGCCAATCCCTTCGCCCACTTGCATTGTCAAGCATATTGATGACACAACCTGGTTGATCGACTCCTTCAAATCGAAGATGAGGAGCGGCATGTTGAATCAACATCAATGGGGCTTCTGCATTGACTCTCCACATCATTTGTGCCGCATCGGAAGTCATGTCCTCCAGAGGTATTTTTTCAAATATAGAGGCGTTGTTTACGAGGATGTCGAGGCGACCTGCACGTTCGATAACAGAATCGATTAGGCTTGCCCTATCTTCTTCTTCGGAGAGATCGCCACGAACCACGAATGCTTCTCCACCAATGGATTCGATTTCCTCGACCAAATCTTCGGCAGCTGCGAGGCTTCTGTGGCAGTGTATGGCGACGATGGCTCCTGCATTTGCAAGAGTTCTGGAAATTTGAGCACCGAGCCGAGTGGCCCCTCCGGTCACCAATGCAACCTTGTCCTCGAGGTCAGCGCCCATGTCGCTTGGAAGCGTCACTTATCCTTGAACGCTCCGAGCCCGACCCTAGGGTCGGGAAACAAAGGATTAACCGAGTCCGATGTTGACACGGCACACAGGAGTGGTGTTCATGACAGGGAAACGTCTGCCTATGACCAATGAATCCGCCCCTCTCACGGCGATTGAGCGCCGAAAAAAATCTCGCAAAAGATTGCCACCTTGGTTCAAAACATATCTGCCAACCGGTGATGCGCAAATCGCATTCAATGATGTCCGTGGTAGTGTTTCCGAGCATGGATTGAATACAGTTTGTCAGGAAGCACAATGCCCGAATATTCACGATTGTTGGGGACGAGGAACGGCTACGTTCATGGTCGCTGGTGAACAATGCACTCGAGCGTGCCGATTCTGTGCGGTTGGTACTGTCAAAGTTCCACCTCCTTTGGATGTTGATGAGCCCGAAAAATTAGCTGAAGCCGTTGATTTGATGGGAGTTACACATGCGGTCATAACCTGTGTCAATCGAGATGAGCTCCCAGATGGAGGTGCAGACCACTATCGCGCCTGTTTAGAGGCTGTTCACACACGCCGCCCCGATGTTGGCCTCGAATTTCTTTGCTCTGATTTAGATGGTAATCTCGATGCACTTTCGACATTATTGGATGGGTTGGAATTGCGTGTTTTTGCGCATAACGTTGAATGTGTTCCTCGCTTAGATTCCGTAGTCCGAGATCATCGTGCATCGTTCCAGCAATCTCTAGAAATTCTGAAGGAAGCAAAGCGTCTCCGACCCGACATTTTGACCAAATCGAGCATCATGGTGGGTGTCGGTGAAACTGATGAAGAAGTGGTGGGGGCCATGAGACTTCTTCGTGAAGTTGATGTGGATTTATTGACCATTGGCCAATACCTCGCCCCATCTCCAAGTCACTTGACTGTCGATCGATTTCCTGAGCCCGAAGTCTTCGTAAAGTGGGATGAAAAGGCTAGAGAATTGGGTTTCAAAGCCGTCGCTTGTGGACCACTGGTACGTTCATCCTATCGAGCAGGTCTCCTCTACGAGGAGGCAAAAGGTGGGCCTGTAACCCTCACCTACGGTGAATCTTGTATCAGCGAAACGCTATGAGCGACTTTGGAGTGGTGAGAATAATGGGCGAAGATGAGGGGAGAAGAATACACGTGCCAGTCCCCCCACATCGGGAAGGAGGCATGTCATTCCCATCACCACATGAAATCCCTGCAGGACACCATGCAAAGCCAGCCATAGACTGCGGAGGTGCAGATACCCGAGAAATTGCATACGGTTTGCTTCGTGTTCTCAATGATGATGATGAAGCCGTGGGTGATTGGGACCCTGGCCTCGATGCCGATACTCTGCGCCAAGCACTGGAACATATGGTCCGAATCCGAGCATACGATGATCGCATGATGAAGATGCAACGTCAGGGTCGCCTTTCGTTTTACATGAAGTGCTTGGGAGAAGAAGCGGTGAGTGTCGGCGCAGCAATGGCGATGGAGAATAGAGACATCGTCATCCCATCCTACCGACAGCAGGGGTTACTCTTCGTTCGAGGACGGAATATGGTCGACATGATCAGTCACTGTATCACCAATTCCAATGACAATGTCAAGGGACGACAAATGCCCGTGCATTATTCTTGGAAAGAAGGAAATTTTGTCTCAATCTCAAGTCCTGTTGGAACACAGTTCCCACAAGCTGTTGGAGCCGCCATGGCCTTTGCCTATCGAGGTGAAGATAGTATTGCCTGCTCTTGGTTAGGTGAGGGGACTTCTGCGCAAGGGGATTTCCACTATGGTCTCAATTTTGCTTCCGTTTACCGAGCACCCTGTGTTCTGGTTATTGTCAATAATCAATGGGCGATTTCAACACATCGAAATCTAGCACACGGGGGATCCTCATTTGCAGCCCGTGGAATACCCTATGATGTTGCTTCAATGCGAGTTGATGGGCAGGATTTCCTTGCAGTTTATGCTGCTCACAAATGGGCGACTGAACGTGCCCGAGCAGGACATGGACCCACCTTATTGGAAATGTACACCTATCGTGGAGACAGTCACTCATCCTCAGATGATCCGACCATCTACCGCCCCGGAGATGGATACGAATCATGGCCATTGGGTGACCCTGTTGACCGCCTGAAGGCGCATCTATTGAAACTCGGCGAATGGGATGAAGAAAGGCATGCAGCACTTGAGGCAGCATGTGTGAAAGAAATTACCGCTGCTTACAAGGAAGCAGAGACACATGGAACTCTGAAGGATGGACCATTCCCTCCGGTATCTACTCTGTTTGAAGATGTCTACGAAAAAGAGCCATGGCATCTTCTTGAACAACGTGGAGAGGTGGGGATTTAATGGCACAGATGAGTATCATCCAAGCGGTGAATTCCGCGTTGCACAACATGTTTGAGCGTGATGAAACTGTTGTCTCCTTCGGCGAAGATGCTGGATTTTATGGTGGTGTGTTCCGCTGTACTGCTGGATTGCAAGAAAAATTCGGTAAGCATCGTGCATTCGACACACCTCTTGCGGAAGGTGGCATCATGGGTATTGCAATCGGAATGGGCATGAATGGGCTGCGCCCGGTGGCAGAAATCCAATTCGCAGACTACATTTTCCCCGGATTTGATCAGATTACAAACGAACTCGCAAAACTTCGCTATCGATCAGGTGGCGAATATAGTGCCCCTGTAACCATTCGAACCCCGTGTGGTGGAGGAATCAAAGGTGGGCACTATCATAGCCAATCTCCAGAAGCATATTTCACACACACACCCGGTTTGAAAGTCGTCATTTGTTCAAACCCCTACGATGCAAAGGGTCTGCTAATATCGTCTATTGAATGCAATGATCCGGTCATTTTCTTCGAACCCAAGAGGCTCTACAACGGACCGTTTGATGGCGACCATACTGCGGCCATGGTCAAGTGGGACAGTCACCCAAAGGGTGAGGTGCCTGAAGATTACTACAACATCCCATTGGGCAAAGCCGAAGTTGTCAGAGAAGGTTCGGATGTAACCATTCTTTGCTATGGAACCATGGTCCATGTTGCCAGTGCAGCGGTTGAAAACAATGGAATCGATGCCGAGATTATTGATTTGAGAACATTGGTTCCAATCGACATTGATGCGATTGAAAATTCAGTCAAAAAAACCGGACGTTGCGTTATCGTCCATGAAGCACCTCGAACATCAGGTTTTGGAGCAGAGTTGATGTCCTTGGTGCAAGAGCGTTGCTTCTGGCATCTTGAAGGACCGATTCAAAGAGTCACAGGATGGGATACACCCTACCCACATAGTTTGGAATGGGATTATTTCCCCAGCCAAACCAGAATTGCAGAGGCTATTCAAGCCACAATGGAGGAGTGAAAATGGGTTCGCATATATTCAAATTACCAGATATTGGAGAAGGTGTTGTCGAGGGTGAAATTACCGCTTGGCATGTCGCTGTTGGTGACACGGTTTCCGAAGATCAGGACATGGTTGACATCATGACCGATAAAGCAACGGTTGGAATCGGTAGTACGGTTGATGGAAAAGTCACCAAACTCTACGGAGCCATTGGGGACATGATTGCTGTCGGTGCTCCGCTCATTGAATTCGAAGTCGATGGAGAAGTGAGTGTATCTGAACCTGAGCCAGAACCGGAACCTGTGGCAAAACCCGAGCCTGAGCCCATGCCAAAACCCAAGCCTGAGTCGAAACCAGAACCCACCCCTAAACCGACCCCGGAGCCAGAGAATTCATCGCGCAAACCACTTGCTTCACCTGCTGTCCGCCGTCGAGCAAAAGAGGAAGGCGTCTCTCTTTCTCATGTGAATGGATCAGGACCAGCAGGACGTATTACACATGCAGATCTTGAGGCGCACCTAACTCAACCACAGACTGTCGGTGGAGTGCCTGTAAGTGTGCCAGGGGAAGAGCGTTCAGAGGTGACTGAAGTTCCGGTCGTGGGTCTTCGCAGAAAGATTGCGGAACAAATGACAAAGTCATACACCTCAATTCCGCACTTCTCATATTTCGAAGAGGTGGATGTTACCGACCTAGAGGCTCTCAGACAATGGATGAACTCCAATCGAACTGAGGAACAACCGAAGTTGACTTATCTGCCCTTCATCATGCAGGCTTTGGTCAAATTGTTTGAAGGTGAGCACGGCGGTTGTAATGCCACTTACGATGACGGAAATGAGGTGTTATCAATCCATAGTGGAATCAACATTGGAATTGCGACAACCACTGATCGAGGGCTGTATGTCCCTGTTGTCAAGCATGTTGAAGCGAAGACAATTTGGGAAACTGGAGCAGAACTCATTCGAGTTGCAGGCGCCGCTAGAGATGGGAGTGCCAGCCTAGATGATTTGACCGGTTCCACATTTACCATCACCAGTCTAGGACGCGATGGTGGATTGGGTGCAACACCAATCATCAACCACCCGGAGGTTGGAATTTTGGGTGTTCACAAGGCAATCGATCGACCCGTTGTCGTCGATGGTAAAATCACCATTCGAAGAATGATGAATCTGTCTTCATCGTGGGATCACCGTGTTGTCGATGGAGCTGATGGAGCGGCACTCGTGCAGGCTCTGAAGCAGTTACTCGAGCATCCAATCTCGATTCTCTGAGGTGTCAATATGGTGGATATTTCTTGCCAAGTGTTGGTCGTTGGCGCCGGACCAGGTGGATATGTGGCTGCGATTCGCGCCGCTCAACTTGGCCTTGATACCGTGATTGTTGAAGGTGACAAAGCAGGTGGAACCTGCTTGATCCGCGGATGTATTCCATCCAAGGCACTGATTCATGCGGCTGATCGGATGCATCATCTGGCTCAACACAAGGAGGGGCACATGGGAATGAAAATCGATGGTTCCGTCTCATTGAACATGAAGGAACTTATCTCATGGAAGGATGAAATCGTAACCAAACTCAACAAGGGTGTCGAGCATCTCCTGAAAAATGCCGGTGCGAAACTGGTTTCTGGATGGGCCACATTCAAGGATGCCAAGCATTGTACTGTTGAGACCGAAGATGGCCCAGTCAACATTGAGGCTGAGAATGTCATTCTAGCGACGGGTTCAGCACCGATTGAATTGCCATTCATGAAGTTCGATGAGGAATACATCTGCTCTTCAACTGGAGCTTTGGATTTGGACGCCCTTCCAGAGAAAGTTGCAGTGATTGGAGGGGGTTACATCGGATTGGAATTGGGAATCGCACTGCGAAGACTGGGTTCCGAAGTGACTGTGATCGAAGGATTGGACAAGGTACTGGCCATCTTCGATGATGAATTACGCCGGCCACTGACAACATGGTTGCGCAAGAATGGAGTCACGACACATGTCAATTGTCTGGCTCAAGGTGCCGAAGTCAAGGATGGTAAGGTCATACTTACTTGGAAAGATGGTGGTAGTGAAATGCAATCAGAGACATTCGATAGAGTACTGGTCACAGTAGGTCGTCGACCCAATACCCGTGGATGGGGGTTGGAGAAAATGGGACTCCGAATGGATGCCGATGAACGGTTCATTCGAATCGATGATCAGTGCAAGACGTCGATGCGTGGTGTCTATGCAATCGGTGATGTCTCTGGTGAGCCCATGCTCGCTCATCGTGCCAGTGCGCAGGGAGAGATGGTCGCCGAAATTATTGCAGGACACAAGCGTTCCTTCAATCCCGTTGCGATTCCCGCGATTGTCTTTACAGAACCCGAAATTATCTGCGTTGGCCTGACACCGGATGAAGCTGTAGAAGCCGGTGAAGAAATCATCACTGGAAAATTCCCACTGGCAGCGAATGGTCGTGCTTTGACAATGGAGGCTGAGAAGACGGGAGGGTTCGTGCGCGTGGTCGCGCGCGAGAGTGACCATGTGATTCTGGGGATCCAAGCCACTGGCAGTCATGTGAGTGAATTGTCTGGAGAATTTACTCTGGCACTAGAGATGGGTGCTGTGCTCGAAGATATTGCTGGTACCATTCACGCGCACCCTACAATGTCTGAATCTTTCCACGAAGGAGTCCTCAAGACCCTAGGGCATGCGATTCATACTGCATGATTACGACTCGTACACTGTGCCCCAATGGTGAATTTCCTCAGGTAATGACAAAACCTTGCGGCCTTTCTTCATCCATGTCCAACCCTCATCGATCCAATCGTATAGGCTCTCCAAATCTTCTTCAGAAAATGAGGCTTTTTTTGCGAGATGCTTGACAACATCCATTTCGCGTGTGTCATAGTGGCCATCGGCTGCAGCCATCAACAATGCATCACGCAATGCAATTCGAAGATGGGCAGGGTGCATGTGATCGGCAGCGTTGATGAAACTCCGGCCACGCTTCAATTCTTGGCGCAATATCACTCGTTCCTCAGGTGGGAGAAGTGCCATACCCATCCGGGATTCATAATTGGCGAATTCCTCAGTTGAGACCCGACCATCGGCAAGGGCAACTGCGGCCAGCACACGGCAGTATGCTTTCCTGTCTTCTTTGTCGAAAATATGCAGTGTGTCGGGTAGCATATCCTCCGGTTCTAACATCCTGTAATTGAATCCATTGACTTCATGCCCCGCCGACCCCACCGGGCGTCATGGAGGCGCAACGTGTTGTCGATGTTCGCCTTCTAGGACATACTGATTATCACGGAACTGAACTGCTGATGCGCGAACTTCAGCAGCAGCGATTGCTAGGTGAAATCCCAGATACTATCCTATTCTGTAGCCACACAGAGATTGTCACCATCGGTCCAGCGGCTCGTCGAGACAAGATCGTCGTTCCTGCTGATTACCCCACTACAGATGTGGATAGAGGAGGTGGAATCACTTGGCACGGACCTGGGCAATTGGTGGTATATCCAATTGTCAAATGGGACCTTGAGGGTGAGGCGAATGTCAAACACATCACATCCAAATTGGAACAATGGGCCATTTCCGCACTCGCCGTTCTCGGAATTGAGGCAGGAATCGATGAAAGGATGCAAGGAGTGTGGGTTCAAGGAGTGAAGATTGGTTCGGTGGGCTTGGCCTTCAAGAAATGGATCTCAAGGCATGGATTCACCATCAACTTCGCCACTCCAAAAGGCAGGGTCGAAACTCTGGACGGTTGCGGTCTCAGTGCGGGAACAACCTCTTCTCTAGACAGATTGGGATTCGAAATTTCACCGGATGAAATTACCGATGCCTTGCTGTTTTCAATGCAAGATTCGCTCAACAGGGTGAATGCGAAGTCTTGAGAACTATCGGGTTCTGCACAGTTGTATGTATCGCACAAGTAACCCCGCGCTCAATGATTCGGTTTTTACAATTCAAGACCTAATTCAAGACAAGATGACCATCGAAGGTGTCGCCGAAAAGGGCTTGATTACATTCTTCGTAATGATGTTCAGTGGACTGTCTGTTTTCGGCCTTTTCATTAGCGGAAATGCCGAATTGGCGTTCATGCTGAGTGTTGTCGGATGGGTCGCCGGATTCATCTTCTTCTTCGTGATGCTGTTCACGGGGCTGGCCGAGAATCCGATTGCTGTACTCACATATGCGGCCTTACAGGGACTCTTTCTGGGAGGTATTACCACATTATTCGAGGTCGCATACCCTGGTATTGCAATCCAAGCGTTCATGTTGACTGCAGCGGTTTTCGGTGGGATGCTGGTCATCTACCGAATGGGAATTATTCCCGTAAACGATAATTTTAGAATCGCTGTTTTCAGTGCTATGTCAGCGGTATTCCTCGTTTACATGATTACCCTCATTTTCGCTTTGGTTGGTGGACCTGAAATCCCCTACATCCACGGCAGTGGACCCATCGGAATCGGATTCTCCGTATTGGTCATTGGACTTGGGGCACTTTGTTTGGCCGCTGACTTTGATTTCATCGAGAGGGGAGTCGAAAATGGAGCCCCGAAGAAACTTGAGTGGAGGGCGGTCTTCGGACTTCTCGTCACAGTGGTATGGATCTACCTCGAAATGCTGAGACTATTGGCGAAAATCAACCAACGGTGATTTGGGTGGAACCGCGGCTGGGTGGCCCAGTTAGCGGCGATGGAATCCCGCCAGTAGATTACCTCTCTTGGTACGTTCCGCGACTCCAAGAGAATCGACCACACGATCTATCACAGTCTGGATTTTCCCACTCGTGGGATTTTGATTTGGAACCCGAAGAGTTACTCGGATTTTGGAATAGTGGCGTGGACCCAGCACAATGGGTTGCGGAACGCCATGGAGTAGACTTGGATCAAGTCTGTATCGCACATGGAACCTGCCAATCACTTTCATTGGCCATTTTAGCAGCTCTTCCAGAAGATGGACCGCGAGCCGTTGGTGTAGAGATGCCTTCATTTGCCGTGGTTTCACAATGTGCAAGATTGCTGGGATGTGAAGTCATCCCGTTCCATCGTGGGCCCAATTCAGGACCTTGGACATTGAATCGTGACGAAGTCATGGAAATTCTTCCGAAAGTAGGTGTCATCGCACTGACCCCTGTCATGAATCCGACTGGAGAGATGATTTCAGAGGAAGATCAGGATTGGTTGATTGATGTCACTACAAAGGCAGGAGTCAATATCGTATCTGACGAAGTGTATTTGGATGCTGCAAAGGGCACAGAATTCTATAGACCAATGTATTTAAGGTCCAAAAATTCGATTTCTGTGAACTCCTTAACCAAGACATATGGCCTTGGTCCACTTCGTTTTGGATGGATTATTGGTGCGCCTGAATTCATTCAGAATGCGAAACATGCATTCCAGAATATGCAGGGTATGGCTAGTTCGCCTTCGGTATCCATCGCTGGCGCAGTGTTCCCTCGTTTGGATCAGGCTCTGGATGCCATTTGGGTCGCAAGAGAGAAGAATTTGCCTAAATTGATGGAGGTACTCAATGCACACGGAATCGAATGGGTACCACCGCCATTCGGCATCTTTGGTGCATTCTCTATCGGAACCGATGCCGTGCAAGCACTGGCTGATTATGGAAAGCCATTGGGGCTCCTCGCAACACCCGGTGGTATGTTCCATGCTGGACTGAAAGATTACCTCCGTATCGCATGGGGTGGGGAAGAGGAAGCATTCGAAGCGGCGATGCCGGTCCTGTCACAGTTCCTAACAAGCATTCAAGAAGGAATTGCTTGAGGCATCTACGATGCCAGAGGCTGTCGTTGCGATTACCGGTGCTTCTGGCGCGCTGTATGCCGAACGTTTACTGCGTGCATTGTCCGATGCCAAGTGGGATGTTCTCCTAATCGTGACACGGGAAGGAGGAATAAATCTCGATTTGGAATTGGGTCTGAGTATAGCGGACTTGGAGACTATTCCAGGCGTTTCCCTTGAAGACAATGACAACCTAGCCGCACGATCCGCTTCGGGTTCAGCAAAAATTGACCACTATGTCATCTGCCCAGCCAGTGGAACCACCATTGGAAAAATTGCGACTGGAATTTCCGACAATTTGGTCACGCGTTCAGCGCTTGTTGCTCTCAAAGAACGACGGCCACTCATCGTTGTGCCTCGTGAAGCCCCTTATGCAACCGTGCATTTAGAGAACATGACCAAACTCTCCAACTGGGGTGTTGTAGTCCTTCCTGCAAGCCCAGGATTTTATCATAATCCACAAGGTATTGATGATCTCGTTGACTTCGTTGTCGCCCGGATTCTTGACCAAATGAACATAGAACACTCACTTGGAACACGCTGGACAGGTGAAGAGGTACAATAGACCCGTGCCTTGAAGAATGACGACGTTGCATGGCGAACTGTAAGGAGTGGTCCAGATGGGATATGAAGACCAAACTCACGTTGAACTTGGAAAATTGCTGAAAGACCGAGGAATTGTGGTTCCTCGAACGAAAGATGAACGCATTGCTGCACTTATTTGGGACGATAATAATCAAGCTATCAGGTCGACACCCACTGCAAGTTCAAACCCCTTCCAAGAACGATTTCCTTGGGCGACCGCTTCTGTGATTGCAGTCGTTGTCATGCTGATTGTGGGTGGCAGTGTCACTGCGATATTCTTTGGAGATACAATACTCGGTTGGTTCTCTGACGACGAATTCGACGGTGAACTGATTGATTTCGATTCCGCGCAAGCACGAGCCTTTGCTGAAGGTTTGGTCGCACTGGGCGATTCTGAGTGGCAGGGCCGAATGAGTGGATCTGCTTCTGAACACGCAGCTGCACAATCCAATTTGGATAACTTCTCAGATTTTGGATTGTCCATCGAACCGAATTCATTTGCGGTTCCAATGTTTGAGATTCAAGAAGAGCCGATACTATCGATATGTATGCCAGGTGTCATTGGTTTCCCCCCTTGTGCATTTACTGACTTGGGGAGTCAAGAGACGGTATTTACCCACAGAAGTGACTTTGTCCTCCAAGGATATTCAGGTTCAGCTGATTACCAGTACCAAGATCAGATTCCTGTTGTCGATTTAGGCAATGCCAGTGATGACGGGACCTGGGAGAATGCTTCAGCAAGTATTGGCATGGTCTTTGGGCAAGGGGGAGTTTCAAGCAATACCCAACTATTCATCAAGGCACAGGAGAATGATTTGTATGGACTCATCCTTGTGACTTGGGATTCAACCGATGGGGAAAATCCACCCAACAATTGCAAAATCCCTGGTGACGAAGGGCGATGTGTCCCCTACTTCAAATCGGTCGATACGAGCCAATTTGAGAGCATGCCACCCGGCATCCCCTTCATGATGGTCAGTGACCAAGTCGGTGAACAAATTCGCGATGATGTCGTCAATGGTGAAGGATTAATCCGAATGATTGTGAGTGTTGACAACCAAGGCGAACGTGATGTGAAGGCACCTTGTGGGATTTTGCCCGGAAAGACCGATCAATTGATTATTTTCGGAGGTCATCACGATACAGTCTACAACGGACCTGGTGCAGTCGATGACACCTCTGGTTCAGCCTCAGTTCTCGAATTGGCGCGCCAATTTGCCAATATGGCTGATAGCAAGGGACAGCCGTATTACACCATGAAGTTCTGCACATGGGGCGGAGAAGAAGAAGGGCTGCATGGATCCAAAGCCTACGTTGCGGCCTATCTTGGACAACTGCAAGACAATCTCCGACTATACATCAACCTCGATATGAATCATGTCGACATTGACCTTGATACTCGAGGAAACAGCCTGTGGATGTTCGGCAATGATGCTCGTGACATGAAGTATGTCAACCAAATCGTCGACCAGTTCAGGCAAGAAAATCCGAAGGGGTTGGCATCCAAGTACACGATTAACACGCAAACACTTGATGGACCAAAAGGGGAAAGTGATGGGATGCCCTACAATTCAGACCACGGTCCGTTTGTCTATGATATACAGCAGCAAGATGGTGACGAGAGGGGGCGTGCAATTGTCTGCTATGGGTCGGGCTCGTGGGAATACCACACCTTCCACGACGATATGGATCGATTCAATGAAGAGTCACTGGCAGTGAGTGGAATCATCTACGGTTCTTACGCTGCATGGTTGGCATGGGGATGATTGTATGGCTGCACGTAGAGCACATGCCAGTCACATCTTGTTGCGCCAGAAATCAGATGCTGTGCGATTGATTGAAGAAATCAATGGGGCAAGGAAGCCTCTGAAGGCGTTTCAAAAGGCCGCAAAGAAATACAGCTCATGTCCAAGTGGGCAAAGCGGAGGGGATCTCGGTTGGTTCCACGAGCGCCAAATGGTTCGAGAATTCAGTGCAGCCTGCTTTGAACAACCACTCAAAGAAGTAGATCGTTTTGTCAAAACTGAATTTGGTTACCATCTGATTTGGGTTCACGAAAGAGATGAATGAGGTGACCTCATGAGTACGATTATCGCTGTTGAGAATTACAAACTCAAAGGGAAGCATGGCGTTTTTGATTATGAGAGAGAAAAAGATCAACCCTTCGTTGTCAGCATTTGGGTTGTGCTCAAAGAACCTGCGAGCGATGATGAATTGGCTTCAAGTGTAGACTATGGATTTCTACAACGGACTGCGCACGATGTCATTGCACGAGGTGATTCGGTGAAGATGATGGAAACATTGTGCGACAAAATTATCGAAATCGTCTCTGGACACCTCAACGTCGCGGGTGTAAAACTCAGAATTGAGAAACCTGATGCACCGATGCCACACAATGGAGGCTTGGCTGTGGTAGAGCGGACTTGGCCCGAAGGTCAAACCTTCTAATCAAGCACCAACTGCTGCTAGAACCGCTTCGTAATCTGGCTGCAAGCCCGGATTTTCCCCGACCCATTTCCACATTATATCGCCATTCTCATCGACGATGAAGACGGCTCGTTCGCTCGCTGTGTATCCAGGCATTCCGGCGAAGTCATGCAATGCAATGCCATATGCTTCGACGGTTGAACGTGTGTAATCAGATAGAATGGGGAAGGTTAAGCCATTCTTTTCGGCAAATGCGGCATTTGAAAATCGCGCATCCACGCAAATCCCCAAGACCACAGCATCAGCATCGTTCAATCGGGAAACACTTTCCTCAAATGTGCACATCTCTGTTGTGCAAATCCCTGTAAATGCTGCAGGGAAGAATGCGAGAATCACTTTCTGTCCTTTGAAGTCTGAACCACTGACGGTGTTGTTGTTCTGATCAAGCAGGCTGAAGTCAGGAGCATCATCACCGATGTTTACCATATCTTGGTCGGGTGGCGACCACGCTAAGAACATGCGCCTATTGCCCTAGAGGCATGGGATGGCGAGAGATTGTATCTGCAGAACTCGGCATTGTGATAATCACCGCCGAAGATTGTGCGCACTGCATCGAATTGGAAGCCTTGCTCAATGAGCAACCATTGGACGCCCCTCACGTTTGGATTGACAAGTCAGAGGGGGATGAATTGTTTGCCAGATTCCCTCTTTTCGCGGCCTCAATTGATGTTCTACCCTGTGCAGGAATCTTTTCTCATGGTGATGGAAAGATTGTGGTTCGTGCGGCAACACCTGAGCGCATCAAAGAAGCCCTTGCCAGTCTGTGAGTTAGCGATGACTTCTTCCGTCCTCTTAGAGGACGGGGTTCCATGGAGGAGGCACTGAAGCAAGTGTTCGTCCCAATTGTCGCCACCCCCGGTGGTGAGAAAACTCAGTTGGGTGTCTTCTCCACCGAACAGGATGCTTGGGACGTGATGCGCGCTTTCTTGGCCAAGGCTGGTGCCACCGATGTGGTCAGTGGCAGCATCGTTGCTTGGGAGATTGATTTTGTCGGTGAAGAAGGTTCGTTGGAACTTGCTGCCTTTGATCGGAAAAATTGTCCTGTTTGTGATGAGATGTCATTCTGGGTTGAAGGTGATGAAGAGAAAGCCCGATGCTATTTCCCCAGATGTGGTGCTTGGATTGAGCAGAACGCCTACGACCCAAGCCGATGGGATTGTGGTTGGCCTGCCGCCAATTGGAATAAACGAGCGGAGGATTACGATCATGCCTACAAGGGATTGGTTGCGATGCGAGCGCAATCGGCCTCTGCGGGGATGACGGGGCGAATGGCATCCCGTGAAGCTTGGCTGGATGAGAAGGACCGTGAGAGGCGGACCATCCAACAGAAGAAGTTCGATTCAATGACTGAGGACATCACAGAGTGATCGTATGGTTGGTTGGATTTCGGCCATCATCGCATCGATGTTTGGGGCCGGAGAAACCATCGAAGAGATTCTAGAAGAGGAATGAGAATTACAATAACCACCACAATAAACGTAAAAATGATTCAGGACCAAGTAACAGCCAAATGATCCCTCCAACCACAAGAAGCCCTACGAATGCCTCACCCCAATCATCTGTTGGTATTTCTCCCTCGGATAGTACACTTTCAACGTGCCCAGGAATGAATTTTTCGTCAATGATATCAGCAAACTCAGTGGAATCTGAATTTGAAGTCACTTTAGGAGTACGGTCTCCACTTGCGATTCTCTCGTCCACATCGTCCATCAAATCGCCAAGTGTATCGGCGAATTCTCCGGCGTGCTCTTCCGACTCTGGCATTGTTATTCCTCTTC
>Ga0208639_1001144_pt1 | contig 17841 bp, 17 predicted proteins | sample ETNtaG_33_FD_185772 | JGI IMG/M metagenome (GOLD analysis project Ga0208639, IMG submission 185772) | Marine microbial and viral communities from oxygen minimum zone, Eastern Pacific Ocean - ETNP201310SV76 (SPAdes) (version 2) | ecosystem: Environmental > Aquatic > Marine > Oceanic ...
GAGAACTAGAACAATTAGGTTTCACAACTGTATCAACTAAACTTCGTTTTAGGATTATGCAATTAACCGGGATAGATGATGTAGAAAATCAGTTACAAAAACTGTTAGCTGAGGCTAGATGAGCATAATTGCTCAATCTAATTCCCCTACGGCATCTTCAACTGCCTGGAGGATTACACCACTATAAAGGAGTTCAACCATTTTATCATGATCAGGGAAAAGTGGCCTATCATCATCTAAATGTTTGATTGAGTTGCGTATTATTTTATGTGCCTCTGCTACACCCTTTCCGAGTTTTTGATTTCGGATATCTAGTGCTTGAGCAGATGCGTTCATTTCAATAGAAAGAACCCCATAGCAATTTTCCATAATTGATCTAACCTTCTGAGTTGTAGTCATACCCATACTAACAAAATCCTCTTGGTCAGCAGCTGCTGGAATGCTTTGATTTGCTGCTGGGTGAGACAAAATCCGAGTCTCTGCGACCAATGCACAAGCGGTGTATTGTGCAACCATTAGTCCAGAATGTAGCCCGGGCTGTTCTGTTAAGAAAGGGGGCAGGCCACCAGAAAGTGCGGGATTGGTAAGACGATTTAGTCGCCTTTCAGTAAGAACTGCAGCCATAGAAAGTCCAATGCCAACCATCTCCATTGGTAGAGCAACTGGAGAACCTTGGAAGTTGGCTCCGGTGATGACTCGTTCTTCATCAACAATAAATAGCGGATTATCACCTACTCCATTCAATTCAATTTCAACTTGACTTATTGCATAATTCAAAGCATCCTTCAACGAACCAATTACTTGGGGTGTAGAACGAAGTGAATAGGCATCCTGAACTTTCTTGCCAGAGGAGGTAACTATTGACGAACCTTCAGTTAGCCTCAATAAATTAGATGCAACATTAATTGATCCATTGAAGCCTCTAAGTTCGTGTAATTTAGGGTCAAAGGCAAGCAAATTAGCATTTAGTGACTCAAGAGTCATGGCAGCAGAAATGTCATGATATTTCATCCACCTAATAGCATCGCAAAGGGTTAATGCAGCCATTGCCGTTAACATATTACTGCCATTAATTATTGATAATCCATCACGCGCTTCAAGTTGAACTGGTTTTAGTCCAGCAGAATTAAGAGCATCTAATGAAGAAATTCTATTGCCTTCATAGAAAGAGTCACCCTCCCCCATCATAGCCATAGCGATTTGTGACATAGGAGATAGGTCACCGCAAGCGCCAACAGAACCCTTGCTAGCAACTACTGGAGTTATACCGTGGTTAACCATATCAATTAGTAATTGAGTAATTTCAGTCCTACCACCAGAGTTCCCATTGCAGTGGACATTAATCCGACTAACCATAGCCCCTCGCACTACTTCTAATGGCATTGGCTCGCCAATACCAGCAGCATGAGAATAAACAAGGAATTTCTGGAAATTCAAAACTTGTTCTGGATTTAGAACTACTTCGCTGAATTCACCGATGCCAGTAGTTACACCGTACATGACTTCATGATTGTCAATTTTTCTTTGAATCATATCTCTGCATGCTTTTATACGTATCCAAGAATCGTCTGATATCGAAATTTTTTCGCCTGCTCTAGCTACTGTTTCGATATCATGTATAGTCAGATGACTACCATCGAGAACCAATCCCATGTGTCTGCGAATTGGGATTAGGTCTTAATTATAATCAAAGGAGAATAAAACAATCAATACTTAAAGAAATTAGATATTAGATTGTCATCTGCTTGTGATGGTATGGTGATTAGAAGTGATGGATCTAATTGCATTGCTCGTTCTGCAGAAAAAATAGCACCTGAATTACGAGCCCAAGCACGGCGAGCAATTCCATTGTTGACATCCCAATTTAGCATAGAATTCAATCGAATAGATGCCTCAGGACTTCCATCAAGGAAGAGTCCAAAACCTCCATTTATTACTTCCCCCCAACCAACTCCGCCACCATTGTGAAGACTGACCCATGTGGCGCCTCTAAATGAATCTCCAACGAAGTTCTGTACTGCCATATCAGCTGTAAACATAGAACCATCCTTGATATTAGCAGTCTCACGATATGGTGAATCAGTGCCGCCAACATCATGGTGGTCACGACCTAGTACGATAGGCGCTGAGATAATTCCTTCATGTATTGCCTGATTGAAAGCATCGGCTATAGCACGGCGTCCAACATCATTTGCATAGAGTATTCGAGCCTGGCTACCCACTACCATAGAATGACTATCAGCTTCTTCAATCCATTTTACGTTGTCTAACATCTGCTGTTGAATCTGTGGGTCACAATCTTGTGCTAGTGAACTGAGTACCTCTTTGGCTATTGAATCTGTTATAGCGAGATCTTCTGGATTACCAGAACAACAAACCCATCTGAAGGGCCCAAAACCATAGTCGAAACACATAGGTCCCATGATATCTTCAACATAAGATGGATATCTGAACCCGCCTTTATCATCTAATACATTAGCACCAGCTCGTGAACATTCTAGTAAGAAAGCATTACCATAATCCCAGAAATGCATTCCAGATTCAGTCATGGAGTTGATTGCTTCAGCATGCCGTTTCAAAGAATATTCTACACTTGGTTTGAACCTGGAGGAATAAGACATTAATTTTTTAGCATCCTCAAAAGATATTCCGACGGGGAAATATCCTCCTTGCCATGGATTGTGCAGGCTTGTCTGATCACTTCCTAAGTCAACGTGAACGTTTCTCTCGACTAGTCTTTCCCAAAGGTCAACGATATTTCCTATGTACCCAATAGAAATGGCCTCACATTTTTCTCTAGCTGCTATCATGCGATCTATCGCACCATCTAGGTCTTCGAAGAGCAAGTCAATCCAACCCTGCTCATGCCTCTTATGAGCAGCTACAGGATTTATCTCAGCAACTAGGCAGATTGCGCCTGCTATTACAGCGGCCTTTGGCTGTGCTCCTGACATTCCCCCAAGGCCAGATGTGACAAATGTAACGCCTTTGAGGTCACTTCTTCCGAGGTATTTTCTTGCTGCATTCAAGAGTGTGATTGTAGTTCCATGAACTATTCCCTGAGGGCCAATATACATGTAAGAGCCAGCAGTCATTTGACCATATTGACTAACCCCTAGAGCATTTAGCCTCTCATAATCATCCTTAGAGGAATGGTTGGGGATGACCATGCCGTTAGTCACTACTACACGGGGTGAATTAGAATCAGATGGGAACAACCCTAAAGGGTGGCCTGAGTACATAACAAGCGTCTGTTCATCGTTCATAGTGGCAAGATACTTCATTGTCAATAGATATTGGGCCCAGTTTTGGAAAACAGCACCATTTCCTCCATAAGTAATTAGTTCATGAGGAAATTGAGCAACATCTGGATCTAGATTATTCTGAATCATCAACATTATCGCAGCAGCCTGTCTTGATTGAGCCGGATAAGCATCTAATGGGTGAGCTTTCATTTGATATTTAGTTGGGCGAAACCGATGCATGTAAATCCGCCCATATTTTTTTAATTCATCAGCAAATTCAGGTGCTAGTTTGTCGTGCATTTCACTAGGGAAATAGCGGAGTGCGTTCCTTAGTGCAAGCCTCATCTCTTCAATAGTTAGATTCAATTTTCTACGTGGTGCATGTTCTACTTCCGTATCCTCTACTGGGTGATTGGGTATTACATTAGGAATGCCTTCAAGGATGCATGCGCGTAAGGTAGTCCATTCATCCATGAATATGAGGAGGTGTAGGTCAGTTTTCAGTATTACTAATGGTTTAGTCTAAGGACTAAGTCGGCCCCAACCAAGATATGGAAGGTGCCGAGAGTGACTGGTACCTCTCTGATATGGCTAACGGTATTGAGAGAAGCAGGATTCTTTCAATTGCTGCAGATGTCCGCAAATTAAAGGCTACTGGTAAGGAAGTGGCTGCATTTACTGTGGGTGATTTTTCACCCAAACAATTTCCTGTCCCTTCAGTTTTCATTGATGAATTGTCAGCAGCTGTTAAATTGAATGAGACAAATTATCCGCCAGCAGCAGGACTTCCAGAATTACGACAACAATTAGCCAAATGGATGACAAATAGGTATCAGTATGATGTTGAACCCGAAGGGGTAATTGTTGGCAGTGGTGCTAGACCTGTTCTTTATGCCTCATTTAGGCTTTTTCTGGGGCCAGGTGATGGACTTGCACATGGTGTTCCTGCGTGGAATAACCATTATTATGTTCACTTGAATGATGCAGTAGACATACCAATTAAGGGCACTTATGAAAGTAGATTCTTACCTACTGCTGCCGGAATTAGGGAAAGAATCTCAGAAATCAGAGTTCTGATATTGAATAGTCCTTTGAATCCAACAGGTACCTGCTTTACTGAAAGCGAATTAGGGGATATCTGTGATGTCATACTAGAAGAAAATCATCGCAGACATGAAATTGGAGAAAAACCAGTGATGCTAGTATACGATCAAGTATACTCAACTATGACTGCTAAAGGAGTTGAACATGTACATCCAGTAGCATTGAGAAAGGAAATGTTTGATTATACTATTACACTCGATGCTATATCAAAATCCCTTACAGCAACGGGACTTCGTTTAGGTTGGATGACTTTACCTCCTAAATTAGCACCACCTGTTGTTGCATTGATAGGTCATATGGGTGCATGGCCTGCAAAGCCAATACAAATTGCAGCCACAAAGACGTATTCTTCTCATGATAATTTACTAAAGTATTTTACAGAATTAGATGTAAAAATAGATCAAAGAATGCAAATCCTATTTACACGCCTTACAGAAATGAAAAATGCTGGTTTTCCAGTTGATTTCATACCACCCCAGGGTGGTATCTATCTCTCAACTCGTTTTGATTTATTCAAATTATTAGATGTAGGCACTAATGAGGAGATTAGACAGTGGTTACTTGATGAACCCGGTGTGGCAGTCGTACCATTCCAAGCATTTGGTTTGTCTGAAGATAGTGGCTGGTTCCGAATCTCAATTGGCGCAGTTTCAGTTGATGAGGTGTCAGCAGCAATGGATAGGTTAGAATCAGCATTGAAGGATAAATCTGAGATTAATTAGTTCCCATCCGATCATAGACTGCCTTCATGACATCTCTACTTGCTTCTCTAGATTGATCTCTAATGTTCTTGACATTAGATAGTAAATCTGTACTGAGTTCATCAGGGAGTGAGGTAGCATTGATTTCAACATTAAACAAAGCACCTTTGCAAGCAGCGCTAGCAAGTAAAGATGCAACAGCTACATCGGTAACTGCGTTAGCATTACCGAATTCGGCGAGTTCCTTGTGAGTAAGTAGTAGTTCAAGAGCAACTTGGGCAGTTTCGAGGGGGACTAGAGATGCTTGATGAGTTGCATCGCTAATCGCTAATTTACGATTAGCAATTTCACCATCATTGCCCTTGGGAAGTTTAAATGAATCCATAACACCAATGAAGGCATCAGTATCTTTGTCAGCAAGTTCCAAACCATCGTGAATTAAAGGTGTAGCAACATTTTTAGCGATTTCTGAAGCAGTCCAACCATCCTTCCATTTATCTTTACCAATGGTAATTTCAGCAACCATTACAGTCAATGCGGCTGATTGTGAAAGTGCGATTGCAGCAGCCGAACCTCCCCCCGGTGTAGGATTTGTTGAAGCCAATGATTTAGAAAATTCTCTTAGTGTCATGTTTCCAAAATTAGTCATATCAAACACCTGCTGCGAATTCGATTATACGCTTCTCAACTATGAATTCTCCTAATTTATCTAATTGTAGGCCTTCTATGGCTGCTGAGATAAGTACATCTTCAGGACCATCTCCACCATTATAATGTAAACCAGCATCGATAATAGCACTAAGTGGAACTAATCCTACTAATTCCCCCGCAGTAGTGTTGTGTCCTGATTCAGATGCTAATTCTCTGATGGCATCAGTGACATCATGCAATCCTGTTTTGGAATAATCAAGTAGATTCATAGAAACTTGGGCAGTATTTTCATCATACATCCACCCTGCACCCTGTAATGCTTCGAATCTACCAAGTATTCTCTCTGGTTTACCATCTGAGCAGAGGATTTTATTACCTGAATCATCTTTTTTGAGGATTCCACTAGTACGAAGTTTACCTGCAATTTTGTTTGTAATAACCTTATCATTTGTATCCAAATTGACATTATATGCAATAAGTATAGGGCGCGCCCCAGTTGCAGTAACACCAAATAAGGAATTAAATTCTGTAGGGCCATAATCAGGTAACCAATTAGGATCTGAAAGTTTATCTTGGAGCCCCTCATATTCTCCACGCCTAATATCAGGTAATTTAACACGGGAACTGTCTTTAGCAGCGTTTGCATATAGATAAACAGACAAACCGTATTTATCAGCTACAGATTGGCCATATCTTTCAGCCAACTTAACACATTCTTCCATTGAGACGCTTTGGACGGGGATAAAAGGGACAACATCTACTGCCCCCATTCTGGCATGCTCACCTTGATGGGCACTCATATCGATCAGGTCAAGGGCTACGCCAGTCCCCCTAATCACTGACTCCAATACTTGTTCTGGTGGGCCAACTATTGTTACAACAGTTCTATGGAAATCTGAGCCCATATCTACATCCAAGAGTTTTACATCATCAACAGTTAGCATAGCGGCAGTAATTGAATCAATTATCACCTTATCTTTACCTTCTGAAAAATTAGGTACGCACTCAACCAAAGGCTTAGCCATGATTTAGCGGGGATGAACGAAGGTGAAATCTATTGCGGAACTAAGTCCACAGAGAGTTAGGGGCTTCGCCTCTCTTTTCAGCTCTCTTTTTAACAACTGATTTCAAAGCATTATTGAAATCTGATTTAGTTGCCTTTTTCCTTTTCTCTCGAATTGCACACATTCCAGCCTCAACAGTTAGAGCCTTCAATTCTGCTCCAGAGAAACCATCAGTACCCTGTACGAGATTATCGACAGAAACACCTTTTGTAATGGGCATTTTATCCATGTGAATATTAAGAATAGATGCCCTTGCCTCATCATTAGGAATGGGTATTTCGATTATGCGGTCGAAACGCCCTGGCCTCAAAAGAGCCTCATCTAATATGTCTGGTCGATTAGTAGCCGCAATGAACTTAACATCGGCTAAGGAATCAAATCCATCCAGTTCAGATAGTAACTGCATCAAAGTTCGTTGAACTTCACGGTCCCCACTAGTTGCTGAATCCAAGCGTTTAGCACCAATAGCATCGATTTCATCAATAAATACAATTGAAGGTGAGCGTTCTCTAGCTAAATCGAATAATTCTCTAACCATTCTGCCACCCTCGCCAATGTACTTCTGAGCAAGTTCACTTGCAACTAGTCGAATGAAGGTACAGTCAGTTGAGTTGGCTACAGCCTTGGCAAGCATTGTCTTGCCACAGCCGGGAGGGCCAACTAAGATGACCCCAGCAGGAGGTTCGATACCAAAATCTAGGAATGCTTCAGGACTAATTAGGGGTAGTTCAATTGATTCTTTAATCAAAGATATTTGTTCATCTAATCCACCAAGATGGTCAAAGGTAGTGAGTGGTTTTTCGAACATCTCAGCACCCATGACTAATGGGTCCCAAGCATCGTGTAATACATCGATAATGGAAAGTGTATCTTGATTGAGGGCTACGCGGGCCCCGGGTTTCATAATTTCAGGATCAATTCCTCTATTGTAAGTGACAAGGAAAACAGTACCGTTACTAGAACGTACAACAGCCCTTTCATCATCTAAGACATCTTGAATATTACCAATGACGTGAGGGGGCATTCTCATTAGGCGTACATCTTCTTCAAGCCGTTTTACTTTCTGCTTCTGTTTCGCGACTTTATTCTCCAAATCTAACTTTTCTGAAAGTAGTTGCTGAGCTTGTTCACGCAGGTCTACGTAATCACGTTCTATTTCACTCAAAGTTCTTTCAGCGATACTTCCAACTTTATGGACAGATGAGTCATCATCTGGTGGTTGAATAGAGTCAGAGTCAGAGGCCATGGTAAATCCCAAACCAAATCCGGTAAGCCTAACCTATTAATGTATTACTAGCGTATAATATTCATATATGATTTTATAGATATAATATCAAAGCCGCATACAACTAAAATAGGGTGCCCCTCATCACTAGTCGAAGGCTATGCCAAGTTGCGAAATTTGTGGTGCCGAGAAGGTTTCAACTAGGACTATAACTGTTCACGGTGCCTTAGTTCAGGGTTGTAAACAGTGTCAAACAAAAATAGGACATATTCCTGACTCAGAAAGTACAGCACAAAACATCCAAAGAGCTGCCAATAAGGCATCAAATGTCACCTCAGGAGGTTATGGGGGTTTAGGGACTGCGGGCAAAGATATTATGGTAAGGGATTCTAAAGAACTAGTATCTGATTTCTCCTCAATAATACGTGATGCTAGAAATTCTAGAGGTTGGGATCAGAGGACACTTGCTCACCGGATGAAAGAAAAAATCAATGTTATTCAAAGAACAGAGGCCGGACAGAGGCCTGCTGATGAACTCATAAAGAAATTCGAGCGAACACTAGACGTTACACTATTAATTGAAGCCTCAGAACAATCATTTGAACAAAACATAGGCACTAAAAATGCGCGTTCAATGAGTTTAGGTGATTACATTAAGATAGCAAGGGAAGAGGGGGACTGAATATCAGCCAGATTCCTCTTCACATCATACACCTCTCACAAGATGACCCCAAGAAATGTACTGCTCGTAAATTAGAGCGATTAGAATTAGCTATAGTACATGAAAACATGAGGTCATTGCCTAGAAGAGGAGTATTGCTAGATCCATTAGCAGGTAATATTCTAGGTCCAGATGATTTGCATTCAATGAAAAGAGGGGGCGCTCTTGTTGCATTAGACTGTTCGTGGAAAACGTGCGATTCATCCTTTCAGGACATTAAACAAAAATCTCCCAAATTAACTCCACGCACCCTTCCATTAGTATTGGCCGCCAATGAAGTTTCTTGGGGTAAACCAGGACGCCTCTCTACAGTTGAGGCTTTGGCAGTTTGCTTGATTTTATTGGGTGAAAAGGAACAGGCTGAACAGATATTAGAACCATTTAGGTTTGGGGAACAGTTTCTACAACTAAATGAAGAACCCCTAGAAGCGTATGCCTTAGCTAAATCAAATCAGGAACTAATAGAACTCCAATGGGAATTTTTTGATAAGCCTGAAAAGTTATAGGAAACTAAGGGCAATATCTGGAGGCCGACATATTCTGGCATTTTCGCCATCGTCAATAATGGGTCTTTCCATGACCTCTGGGTTAGCGACCAAAATATCGATAATTGAATCATTATCAATAATATCAGGTTTTATTGGAGCATTCTTATCCTTCCAACGAACTAGGTTTTCAATAGGGTCTTGAAGTCGAGAAACAAGTGAAACTAATTCCTCTCGACTAAGAGTATTGTTAAGGTATAGAATTACCTGATGTGGAGCTGAATTGATAATTTCTAAGGCCTTTCGACTCTTGGAACATCTAGGGTTGTGAAAGATTTTCAAAAAATCACCTAACTTGTGAACCATTAGAAATTTCACCACTAACTGTAATCAAACGAACATTGCCTTCACCGTCATCAGCGGCAAGAAGCATTCCTTCACTCATTACGCCCCTGAGTTTACGGGGTTCTAGATTAGCAACAAAAACGATAGATGAGTTAATCAAATCCTCAATATTATAGTACGGTTTTAATCCAGCACAAACAGTACGACCTTCGTCAGTTCCATCATTAATAGATACAACATATAGTTTGTCAGCGTTAGGGTGATCTGTCACATTAGTGATTGTTCCAGTCCTCATCTCAACTTCCATAAACGTGTCAAATTTCAGGTATGTAGTTCCTTCAGGTGCATCAGTCATTTTTTCATTCTCCTTTTTCTTCCCACCTTTTACCCCGTGGGTAGGGTCATTGTTGTCATGAGATGTACTATCATCAGCAAGTTGGGTTTCTTGTGATATTATCTCATCTAAATCTAATTTAGTAAATAATGGAGTAGGGGATTGACCATCCCAAGTCATTTCAGATTCCCAGTCCAAAGCATCAGTCCACGGTGAATCTGAAACATTGCCGGATTCACCTAGGTTGCTCCACAATCTTTGAGCGCTAAAAGGTAAGAAGGGCTGGGTGACAATAGAAAGACAACGTGAAATTCTCCAGGCAAAGGCCAGTTTACCTAGTGATTGTTGTTGGCCTGCATACCACTCATCGTTGGCATCAGTTGGGGTTTTCAAAAATTTCCATGGCGTAGCTTCCTGAAGCATTTGATTACCGAGTTGTGCGATATTCATCGCACTGCGCAAAGCCTCTTTGTAACGATGGCGCTGTAAACTAGTAGTGATATCATTATGGAATTGGTTAATTTTGGCAATTAATTCTCCTTGTTTTGATATATCATCATACGCTTGAAGAGGGTTATTCTGTTTGCCTTCATCTAGTCTTTCAGCCAATGTCATTACACGGTGGACAAAGTTTCCATAAGTTCCAATCAACTCATTGTTTATTTTCTCAACAAAATCCGGCCAGTTGAAATCAGTATCATGGCTTTCAGGCATATTAATGGATAAATAATATCGAAGGGTATCAGGATCAAATCTTTCTAAAAAGGAAGGCAACCATACGGCGTGTTTACGACTCTTGGAAAACTGCCCGCCTGCTAACATAAGATATTCCATAGCAGGGACATTATCTTCTAAATGCAAATCCCCAGGCCCAGGCCTCAAATCATCATCCTTGGAAATTTCATTATCTGTATTGTTCAATGCCATGATAAGAGATGGCCAAATGACAGTGTGGAAAGGGATATTATCCTTACCTAAGAAATATAGATGGCGGGGCTGCGAGCCATTCTCTGGATTCTTCCACCATCGTTCCCAAGCATTTTCACCATCAGGATGAGTTCCATCAGCATATTCGGTTGACCAAATTCTAGCACATGTATAGTATCCTTGAACTGCTTCAAACCAAACGTAAACACATTTTCCACTCCATTCATCTCCTTCGAGAGGTAATTCAATCCCCCAATCCAAATCGCGTGTGACTGCCCGTGGTCGCAAACCCATATCTAACCAGTTTTTTGTCATGGAGCGAACATTATTTTTCCAAACAGGCCAATTATCCTCAGCATGAAGTTCAAGTGATTTTTGGAACAAATCCAATCTGAAGAAGAAATGAACAGTATCTCTGATTTCAATATCATTATCAGGGTTCATTTTTGAACGCGGGTTAGTTAATTCTGAAGTTTCGTAAGTAGTTCCACACTCATCACACTGATCTCCTCTAGCAGCTTCAAATCCGCAACTAGGGCAGGTTCCTTCGATGTACCTATCAGGGAGGAATCTACCACCTCCTCCTGATTTCAATTCGTAGTATTGTTGCATGGTTTTCTGTTCAAACATACCAGAGTTCAGTAATGCTACGAAATTTTCCTGTACAAGTTGTTTATGCCTAGGGTCGGAAGTTCTGTTGAATAGGGCCCCTCCATATTCAATCCCACGTGGGTCAACATTGGGCTCCCATGCACAACCCAAATCGAGTAATGCTTGTTTGTTAATGGAATGGTACTTATCAACGATTTCCTGGGGGCTGACTCCTTGTTGTTCGGCTGTAACAGTAATTGGGGTGCCGTGTTCATCACTACCACTAACAAGTAGTACCCTATTTCCTAAAGCCCTCTCAAACCTCAATTGGATATCTGGTGGAAGATAACATCCAGCAACATGGCCTAGATGTAAAGGACCATTGGCATATGGCCAAGCAACGCATATGAGTACATGCTCGGGTTCCCCCATAGTTTCCGGGCGCGTGAGGTTGTTAATGGCAATTACCTTAGCAAATGAGTATAATATCCGTTTTGAAAAAGTAAATCTAACATTAGTTAATTTCAAAGGCTATGTGCACCTGCCTAACTTGTCGCGAGAACCATTCTGCGATGGAGAAATGACCCTAAATGAGTTTCACGCTCCTTATTACGTTCGCTTGCGTGGCTATTGGCGTATCTTTCATATGTAGCATTCTTGAGGCAGTTTTGTTATCCACTTCACTATCTAATGTTGCGATAATGGAATCAGATGGGAAAAGATTTGCTCATCTATGGCGTAAATACAAGACTGAGCCTGAAAGGCCACTTACTGCCATTTTGACTTTGAATACGATCGCCCACACAGTCGGAGCCCTAGGAGTTGGTACTGAGGTGGCTAAATTGTATGCTGGCAGTCCTGAATTGGATATGATTATGGGTATTGCTTCAGCAATTCTTACTTTAGGAGTATTACTATTCTCAGAAATATTGCCGAAAACTATCGGGACGATTTATGCCAAAAAATTGGCCGTCCCAGCAGCATTTATTTTGCAACTTTTAATTATTATACTAATTTGGATAGTCGCACCAATTGAATGGACCAGGAAACTATTTCCAACCCCTGAACAGGAAACTGTCTCTAGAGAGGAACTAGTGGCCTTAGTAGATGTTGCAGAGGAAGAAAAAACAATAGAATCTGATGAAGAAGAAGTCATACATAACTTGCTTAAATTGAGAGATATCAAGGTTAGGGATGTAATGACTCCTAGGGTAGTTCTATCCTCAGTATCTGCTAATTGTACGGTTCAAGAAGTAATGGAGGAAAAACCCATCATGGTACACGGCCGTATGCCAGTTCAAGGTGAATCCATCGATGAAGTCATGGGTTTAGTTCTCAGAAGTGACATACTTCGTAGAGCTGCTAAAGATGAAGATGATATTACAATGCAAGAATTGATGCGCCCGATTCATCCAGTGCGCCCAGATCAATCTGTTGATGAAGCCTTAGACATCCTATTGGATTACAAGGAGCAATTACTGATAGTCAAGGATGAATTCGGGGGCACCACTGGAATCATTACAATTGAGGATATTATAGAGACTCTGCTTGGGCGTGAAATTGTTGATGAATCTGACCAAGAAGGTATTGATGAAGGGATGGTTGCGGAAGATATGCGAGAATTCGCAAAACAACTCATCGATAATGGCGATAGTGAAGAGTAGTTTAGAACAAGACTTGATTGATTAGTCTTCATTTTCTTCTTCTTTTCCTAGCCAGCCCTTATCTTTGAGCCAATCACCAGATGATTCTAATCTACCGAAGAATCCAGAAGCATCATCATCAGTTGAACGTGAATGGCTAACCATGTATGCAAAGAACATTGAATCCCAAAGTCCTTGTCTAGACTCATGACGTATTTTTGCAACAATCCAATCGGTTAATGGAATCAATAGAATAGCAAAGCCAATACCAAGATTCACAGAATTAACCCCACCACTCTTGCCTAGCCCAGATGACAGAATCAAACCTAAGCCAGATAAAACAAACAGAAGAGTCAGCGACTTGAATGTTTGATGTAGGAAAATTGGTGGATTGCCCTTGTGATTGACATATTTGGTCAATGAAGCATAATTACCAACAGTTCTATGCGTCATAATTGGCATTGCAAGCATGTTGAAAAGCATGACAAGAATAGATAGGATCCAAAAATATGTAAAATCCCCATCATAAAACAGGTATGTACCAAATATGCCCAAAAAAGCACCATATGTGACTATGAAATCTACAAGGCTACGGGCAAAACGTGCCGGTTTTTTGGCAAGTTCGTATTCATTAGGAAGTGTCTTAGCAACTCTCTCTTTAACTTCAAAATCATCTAAGTCATCTACAACCTTAGCCTTCTTTGCGCGACGTGCTGGTTTCTTTGCAGCCTTTACTGGCTTTGGTTTACTCTTCTTAGCCGGTTTTGGTTTTGATGTGCCTTCGTCCTTCATTTGGCCTGCTTTTTCTAGTAGTCCCATTTTGTCACTCACCCGTATATTTCACTCATCTCGATGAATAATTGGAAATCATCTGTTGCCATGAATTCCGATAACTTGTCATCTGGAATGGTGCCTAATTCTTGATTAACCATCTTGAAGAATTTCTTTCTGTTTGCATTACTTGTTCCGGAAGGATCAGCACCAACCTTTTCGAAGAGTGAGAAATTTTTTGAATTAATGAAATCATCAATGAATGATTTGGGCATATCTCCCAATAGATTATTGACTACATTGAAGAATTCGGCGAAATTATCTGAATCGTCTTCATCTTCAGATTCTTCTTCAGCTTCTGAATCATAATCATCCAAAGCAGTAGGGGGAAGATCGCCTGAAATAACACGTTTGAGTAATTTTCTTTCTTCGACCATTGGTTTGAGAAGTTTACCAAATTTTCCAATTGCTGATTGATTCTTCTTAGCCTTTGCCGCATCAAACTTCTTTTTTAATGGCCGCATTTCAGACTCAAGTGATTCTAAGCGAGTCTGTAAATCAGAAGTTTCATCGTCGGCATCGTCATCATCTTCATGTTCTTCTTCAGGTGCTGATAGCAATTCAACAACAGGTGCAGTATCTCGAACGGAGTCCTTCTCTGCCTTACGCATTACTATTATTTCACGATCAAGGTCATGGCCAAATCTATCTGCATATCTTTCAAGCAAACTACCAACATCATCAGAACCAAGGCGGTCAATATGGCCATACATCTGTTGTAGTGATTTGTCAGTCCTGTTAGTCCAAAGTTCAGAATAATCAGATTTTTCATCTTCTAATTCAACCAGTACGATTTCATCTTCTTCGTTTGAGGTATCATCTATAGGTTCAATTTCAACATCTTCAACTATAGGTGGTGAAGGAAATGGTTCTGAAGGTGTAATTGGGGGTGGGGTGGGTAATGGTTCAGATGGCAGCATAGGCGGAGGCGGTAGTTCAGCATTAGGCGAATCAGGCAGGGGTGGAGGGGGTAAACCAGCCAATGGGGGAGGGGGTGGTGATTGACCTGGAGGGGGGGGTGGAGGTAGAGAACCCAGAGGTGGCGGCAAGTCGTTCTTCTTCTTCTTGCGTAACGCCATGCACACACCTTATGATGCTGGGTGACCATCAATCTGCCTTTAACATTGGCGTGAGGTGAATGTGACAAATCATATCAGTTGTTAGGCCGAAACTGGCTTTGCCCAACCCTTTAATGTCAGAAATGTATCTATATTCGCATCAGCAATTAGAGTATCACCCAAGGCGTATTCGCGTTGTTCTCCACCAAATCCCAATACGCATCTATCGATAGTAATTTCAAGTTCACGGGTTTTATTGTCAAAGTAAGGCAATGCTTCCTTCAAAGCATCAAAAGGATTAGGGCCATCTGGATGCAAACGTTCTAGAGGAAATGATGTCACTTGCAAGCCACATTTACCGTTAAGACTAGTTGGCCATCTAATCTGTCTTTTGACATCAACAGTAACAGCATCATCAGTTTCACCAGCTTGTCCAAGAATTAGTGATTTGTCGCCTTTCACAAGTTCTAGGAATAGATGATCATTTTTGCCTAAACCTTTGTATTTCCCATCAATCACATTAGCGCGCCTTTCAGGATGCTGAACTGATTCTGCCAAGGTTTTCATTCTATTAGCTGAGCAACTCTTTACTTTACTATCTGGTGCATTAGAACGTTCTTTGATAATCCCACATAATTCCTTGGCCATTTGTTTGCCTTGTTTATCGTCTTGATGTACAATATCGAGTTTAGATAATATTGTTTCTGTGCCTAGGTCTAAGCGTTGCTTCCAGCCGTGAGAAACATCATTATTCATCAATGCACTAACTTCTATCCCTATGCCTCTGATATAACTGACTAACTCCCTCCTTGAGGGGCTGTCTAAGCCAAGAACAGCAGGGTCTCGATAATGTAAATGAAAGCCTCTATGTCCTGAGAAGGTGATATGCAAATGTTCTTCGCTGAAACCGAATTCTGGATGTAGGAATTCATCCCATAATTTCCAAGTTTGAAGTTGAATGATTTCAAGCATTTCAGGTATGTTAAATGGATCAACAAAATCCAAATGGTCACCATCTAAATCAAAAATCAAATCAGCGCCTTTCCAATCTTTATCAACCATTTTCCACTCTTTGGGTTTACCATAATAGGCAGTGGAATAAAAGCAACTTTTCGGCATACGAGTTTGTAGTAAATGTAGGACATCCTTGGGGCTATCAAAACTAATGTGGCGATCATATCTTCCTGCAGTCCATTGTTCAAACATACATTCACGTGTTCGTAGTCTAGGAGGGAGCCAAATTTCATCTAGAGTCGCTGAAGAATACCAATTACCAAACCTATGTGCGGCTCTGGCCCAATTACTCTCAACCATCTCGCTCAAGCACGCTAAATAGCCACAGCACTTGAACGGCGCGCTCAATCCATAATGATCCCTGGGACTGTTTTTCCATCAGTTGAAGATTCGATCCCAGTGTTTTTCTGATAGCAATCATAGCAAGCATATTTTGAATCAATGGGTATAGATTGACCAAATGTCAATCTTTCTCCGCAAAAATCACAAATTGGCCCAATTTCACCTTGATGAATTCCTAGTCTAGATACGTCAGGCATGTTACCACTAACCTAGGCTGGGGGAGAGTAGTCTTTGAGTATGCCCCTTTACAGGTTTCAGTTTAGACTATTTTATCAGTAACATTCAGAACATAATTGTCGTGCGGGCAAACATGGATGACACACCGAGGTTGGTTAGAGTGGGACATTCCCCTGATCCAGATGATGCTTTCATGTTTCACGCATTGACTACTGGACTTATTGATACCCCAGGATATATTTTTCAACATGTACTACTAGATATCGAGACATTAAATGAAAAGGCCATGAATGGTGAATATGAAGTCAGTGCTGTTAGTATACATGCATTTCCCGATATTTCTGACAAATATACTCTGATGAATTGTGGGGCTAGCATGGGGGAAGGTTATGGTCCAATGCTAGTCAGTTCAAACCCTATGGATTTAGATGAGGCTTGTTCTAAACCAATAGCGATACCAGGAGACAAGACTTCTGCTCATTTGGCACTCAAATTAGCATGTGGAGAGGTGGATACTGTAATCGTCCCATTCGATGAAATCATACCTCGTATTCTGAGTGGTGAATTTTCAAGTGGTGTAATAATTCATGAAGGTCAATTGACGTGGGCATCTCATGGGTTGAATCTAGTTCTAGATTTAGGAATTTGGTGGAATGAAAGAACAGGGGGACTACCGTTACCATTGGGTGGTAATGTCGTACGCAATGACTTAGGGGATGAATTGTGTAACCAAATTACGGCATGGGTGAAGCAAAGTATTGAGATTGCCATAAATAACCCTGAAGGTGCCTTGGAATTTGCACGCCAGTGGGGACGAGGCATAGATGAAGAGACCAACTCTAAGTTTGTACAAATGTATGTTAATCAAAGAACCATTGATTATGAAGATGATGGTAGGGATAGCATTGCCCAGTTCCTTAGTGAAGGTATTAGAATAGGGATGATTGATCCCAACTTTTGTCCCGAAGAAATCAAATTTATAGGTGTATGAATGTCTAATTCGAATATTAATAGGCCTGTACCTAGTACTTTTGATTCAGTGGATCCTGCTCCCGCTAATGATGAATTGTCAATTCACAATTGCCGTGATATATTGTGTGACGAAGATGAACGTATGTTCATTCGTATGAGGGCCCTATTTACTCTAAGGAATATAGGCGGGGCTGAAGCAATTGATGCCTTGATTGCCGGTTTTTCTAGTTCATCTGTACTTCTTAAGCATGAGATTGCATATGTTCTTGGCCAAATGCAAGATTCCCATGCCGTTGATGCCTTGATTACTCGCTTATCAGATAATTCCGAGGATTCTATTGTTCGCCATGAAGCTGCTGAGGCGTTAGGTGCTATAGGAGATATGAGGTGTATGCCCTGTTTGATGCAATT
>Ga0208639_1001146_pt1 | contig 17823 bp, 17 predicted proteins | sample ETNtaG_33_FD_185772 | JGI IMG/M metagenome (GOLD analysis project Ga0208639, IMG submission 185772) | Marine microbial and viral communities from oxygen minimum zone, Eastern Pacific Ocean - ETNP201310SV76 (SPAdes) (version 2) | ecosystem: Environmental > Aquatic > Marine > Oceanic ...
TCATCCAGAGTTAACTACTGATAACCACCATACAAACCCACCAAAGAGCCCTGAAGAGGGGTACCACCTAAGCGAAGACCTTGTAGATCAACTCCTACAAATGATTTCTGACAGTAAAGGAATTCGCCCTGATCGCCCATTTTTTGCTTATCTTCCTTTCGGAGCGACACATGCTCCACACCAAGCGCCTGCCGAATATCTTGAAAAATATCGTGGTGCATTTGATGAAGGCTGGGACGTCTTGCGGGAACGTTGCTACCAGAAACAAATCGAATTAGGGGTCATTCCTGAAGGAACACAACTGGCTCCAAGAAACCCTGGAGTTGATGCGTGGGATGACATACCGGAAAACCAACAAAAACTCGCCGCAAGACTTCAAGAAGCTTTTGCCGCATTTTTGGACCACACAGATGACCAAATCGGCAAATTAGTTGATGGCTTATCAGCAATGGGGCAATTAGATAATACGATCTTGCTTGTACTAGCCGACAATGGTGCTTCTCAGGAGGGTGGCCCTTTTGGTGTGATGCACGAAATGAAATTCTTCAATGGAATTTTAGAGAGCCCTGATGAGGCCATTGAACGCATCGATGACATTGGTGGACCACACAGCCACACCAACTATCCATGGGGATGGGCTCAATGCGGTAACTCACCTTTCAAGTGGTACAAGCAAAATACTCACGAAGGTGGTGTGCACGTCCCACTAGTTCTTCACTGGCCTAAGGGTGTAGATGATAAGCAGATCGGATCTTTGCGAAATCAGTTTATTAATGTGGCCGACATTGTCCCGACAATTTATGAACTCATCGGAATTACTGCCCCTGAGAACATAAAGGGATTTGAACAAATGCCGATAACAGGTCATTCTTTTGCAAGCGTTCTAGACGCTCCTAAAGCTCCAGCCATCAACACCTTGCAATATTTTGAGCAGAGTGGAAGCCGTGCTCTGATTGCGGGTGAATGGAAGGCCGTATGCAAACACGAAATTGAAGCAGATTTTGATACTGAGGCTTGGGAACTTTACAATCTTGCCGACGATATGTCTGAATGTGTGAATCTTGCAGATGAGCAGCCAGAGAAACTCAATGAATTAATTGACCTCTGGTGGAGCGAAGCAGAGCGCAACGGGGTTCTCCCACTTGATGAGAGAGGTTTTGTCCTTTTCGGAGCGAGATTTCGCGATAGGTCCCCTCACCCGGCGAACCGAAGGTATGTTTACCGCCCTCCGATGACCCCTATAACTGCACAAGCCTCTGCCGCTGTCGGTGGTAGAAGTTGGGAATTGACGGCCCAAATTTCTAGCGATACTTCGCCTGAAGGAGTGCTTTGGGCTCAAGGAACAATAAATTCTGGGATTTCTATTTTTGTCCAAAACAACCGACTTGTGGTTGACTACAACGCGTTTGATGACCACACAATCATCGAATCTGAAACGGAAATACCTAAAGGAGACTCAACTTTGACTGTGGTATTCCGACGTGGAGAAGGAAGAGCCGGGTCATGCGAATTAAAAATAAATGGCATTCCCTCTGGTCAAGCAGAGTTGCCTTTATACATGCGCATGATTTCTTCCATAGGTCAAAGCATCGGATCTGACCATGGGTCGCAAGTTTCAACTCAATACAACGGAGCTTTTCCTTTTACTGGAACCCTTCATGAGGTAGCAATTCAACTACTTTCGCGTGAAGCATCTGGAACGAAAGAAGCAATAGCTAGAACGGAGAATGCGAGACAATGACTATTTCTGTCACCCTTCTCGGCACGGGAAGCCCCATCCCTAGTGCAGAGAGAGCTGGCCCGGCTACTTTAATTAGTGCCGGAGATGAACATTATTTAGTAGACGCCGGTCGCGGAGTTTTGATGCGTCTGGCCGGCATCTGGTTGGGAGCTGGAAACCTAAATGGAGTGCTACTCACCCACCTTCACAGCGACCATTTCACAGATTTGAACGACGTTATAACTTCGTATTGGATTTTAGGTCCTCCCGAAAAGCCGCTTACCATTGTTGGTCCAGCCGGAACTCAAGAAGTCGTCGATTCCATCCTTGCCTCCTTAAGTAGAGACGTGCAGTACCGGATGGAGCATCACGATGATCTGAACAACCCTCCTCTCCTGAATGTAATAGAGGTGACCGAAGGACTGGTTTCACTGGAAGGAGAAGTATCTATCAAATGCGCCCCAACCGACCACAAGCCGGTTGAGCCAAGTATCGCTTTTAGTTTCAGCCACAATGAAGTGTCAGTAGTCACTGCGGGAGACACTCTTCCGTGCGCTGGACTTGATTCCCTTTGTGATGGCGCAGACGCTCTAGTCCACACAGTTATCAGGAAAGACATCATTCAATTCTCGCCTAATCCGCGTGGGTTAGATATTTTGGACTATCACTCATCTCCTGAAGAGGCGGCTCAAACTGCTCATCGGAATGGGATGTCTGCTTTGATAATGACGCATTACGTTCCTGAATTAACTATGACGAGCCCCGCTGCAGATGGACAAGACTGGGTGGATCTCGCTGCGCAACATTTTTCTGGACAAATCGAAGTTGGAGATGATCTCCATCGCGTTGAGATCAGTAAGGGAGAATAATTTCATGAAAGCTTTAAGAACGCCTGAAGAGTGCTTCGCCAATCTTCCGGACTACGACTTTGCAGAAAATTATGTAAATATTTCTGACACTGAAGGTGGGCAACTACGGATGCATTACTTAGATGAAGGACCGTCAGAAGCTGACCCTATTCTCTTACTTCATGGTGAACCTTCTTGGAGTTATCTCTACCGCCACATGATCCCTGTTTTAGTGGCTGCAGGGCACAGAGTGGTTGTTCCTGATCTTGTGGGGTTTGGGAAAAGCGATAAGCCTTCAGAAAAAGAGGATTACACGTATGGCCGCCACATAACTTGGATCTCGGAACTCTTATTTGATTCTCTCAATCTGTCAAACATTACGTTTTTTGGTCAAGACTGGGGCGGCTTGATAGGCCTACGATTAGTGGGTACCACACCTGAAAGGTTTTCTCGCGTGGTTGTAGGAAACACAGGGCTCCCAACAGGCGACCAGCCTCTTAGCTCTGCTTTCATGGCGTGGCAAAAATTTTCACAAGAATCTCCCCACTTTGATATTGGAAAGATTGTAAACAGTGCGTGTGTAAGTGATTTCTCTGAAGAAGTCACCTCCGCCTATAACGCACCATTTCCCGACGACACTTATAAAGCCGGAGCGCGCATATTCCCTTCCTTGGTCCCCACTACTCCAGATAATCCCGAGTCAAAAAATAATCAAGATGCTTGGGAAGTTCTGAAACGTTTTGAAAAACCGTTCCTCACGTGCTTTAGTGACAGCGATCCGGTCACTAAAGGCGGGGAAACCGCTTTTCTCGGCACAGTTCCTGGAACAGTGAATCAACAGCATGCCACAATTGAGGATGCGGGCCACTTCCTACAAGAGGATAAAGGTCCAGAATTAGCAAAAATAATTAACGCATTCATCTCTAGAAACTAAGGATGACTATGAATGACTCAACTGCCAAAGGTCCACGCTACGGAGTGGTAGACATTGAATATGCAAAGAAGTTAGCCACTACAGAGCCTGATCAAGATGGCCCCGTTTGGATGGTTAACCTCATGCATTACCGTGAGTCGGCTGATTATCAGGACGGACAAGAGAGCCAAATATCTGGCAGGCAAGCCGACGATATTTACGCTCCAGTTGAGGTGCTAGCAAAGATAGGTGCCGAACTTGTATTTATCGCTGAAGTTGAAGAGCAACTTTTAGGAAAAGATCCGCTGTGGGACCGTGTCGCCATTGTGAAATATCCGACCCGTAAGTCCTTTATAGAAATGCAACAGCGTGAAGACTTTCAAGAAAAACATGTTCATAAAGAAGCGGGAATGAAATCAACAATCGTTATGGGCGGACTTCCAACCCCATTACCCCAGATAGAAGGAGTTTCTAGCGTCAACGCTGATCAAGTCCCCTACCCGGCAACCGAAGAAGACGGGGAAGTAATCGTTCTTCATGTATTGAAATATGAAGAATCTGTCGATTTAGGCGAAAACCCCGAAGATATGGACAATTATTCCTCAGAAGCAGCAAAAGCAGCCGCTAAACACGGGGTAAGTGTTTCTGGATTCTTTGCTGTCGAAGGAACAATTCTTGGCGATGGCAGAGATTGGGACCAGATTCGATTTATCAATTATCCGAGTAAACGAGCTTTTATGGCGGTGGTTTCCGACCCTGATCGTTTGAAAGCCCAAGCGCATCGCGAAAAGGCTATTTCGGACACTTACACGCTTATTCTTCGACCCACTCTAAATCGGCTTAGAGAGTCTGTTAAGAACTAGTTTCTCGTATATTCAGCAGCTGCCGTGCGGCGCTGCCTTCAATTCGTGCGCCCTGTGCGTCGAGATGTGGTGCCATCTCTTTCCAAAGTGACCGCAAGTGGTAATGCGGCACTCGGGGAAATAAGTGATGAAGTAGGTGATAATCATGGCCGCGTATCAGGAAAGTGCTTCCCGTGAAAGTAAATACTCTTGTGTCTCTGTAACGAGTGGTTTCTTTATGTGGTCGATGCGGCAGCCAAGCGAAGACGAGAACTAACCAGTATCTAGCGATCCATGCAGGAAGATACCAAAGTAGCCAAACAATTTTTCCGTAACCAAAGATTGTTCCCATGATTAAGAGGAGAACATGAAGTGTTGCGACTATCTGGACTACTTTTGCCGTTTCAGGTCCCCGAATTTTTTCACGTTGAGCGAAACGGACCCTAATATTTTTAGGGAATAGTCTGGCCAGAGATGGGAAAAATGCAAGAAAAGGAGTCAGTAAGTACAGCACGGCTCCTGCAATGGTTCGACCAACTAGCTGTAATGGAGTTCCTTCTGAATTTAAGACATCCGGATCTTTTTCTCCGTTTGCATAAGTGTGATGCAGCAAATGCGACGTTACGTGGCCGGTGAAGCTTTCACAAAGAACAAAGCCGCTTATCTGACCGATCAGATTATCAAGCCAAGATAATTTAAGGTTTCCGCCAGATGGTGTGTGGTGAACGCTTTCATGCATTGGCATATAAAACGCTTGAATAAATAAGACGCTAAGCGCCATTCCAACTACTAATGGGAGCGTCTCACTCACGGTGAGGACAATTGACCCCGCTAATCCGCCGATCGCCCAAAACAAATTAAGAAGAGTTCGGTAACCAAACTGTCCAGTAAAAGGCGCGGTGACTTCTTTTTCGTAAGTCAAACGTTCTAAGCCAACAAGTTTCTCCATATTTCCTTCAGAAACAAGTTACACCAATTTGATGTTCTTATATATAGGAGAACTAGAAATCATCTCTGGTTTGCTTATTTTTAGGGAAAAATCTATGTTCTATTTACCTAAGAAAGTCACAGAAAGAGAACCATGCTTTTCCATATAACACACACGCACGATGAACATACTTGCCCTGCCCACGACGACGAAGTTATGTCTAAAACCTTCGCTATAGTCGTGGACACTCTAAAAGAGAGCGTTAATGAAGTTCTTGGAGCCTGGGTTGATCCTCCTGGTCACCAGTTCTTCTTTGTAGTTGATGCTGATGACACTGCACAAATTTTTTCTGGATTATTCCCCGTCTTTAATGTCGGTACTGCAAGAGTTCAACCAGTCGGAGACTTTGCAGCCATGATGGAACTTCGGAAAGAACTAACTTCTTAAACAGTTAGGATTGTTTCAACCAAAACGTCTTACGCTCCCCCACATTTAACGAGTTCTGAAATACAGTCGCGGTTATAAACACCTACGGGCAACTCAGTTCATTGGAGAGGACGTTCAATTAAATACTCACTACCAAATAAATAGTTCAGACTCGGTCAATTGTGGAGTGGCCACTATCCGACTCTTATCGTTGTATGAGAGAACGAAACGTGGCTGAAATAAGTCATTGTTTCTTGCCTTTTGAGGTCGCACAGTTTTGACCATTAACTGGCTAAATAAGTAAATCTGCTTTGGCTCTCCCTGAGATTAGTCTACGAAGGTAGGTAATTGATTTTCGAGAGTTACCACTGCAGGGAAAAGAACATTGTTTTCCTTATGAATATGCATTCTGGTGTCAGTATTTAGTTCAGCGAGTCCTTCATAACAAGCCTTGAAAGAAGCGCATCCGTCAGTTGGTACACGAAAATTGTCGGTAAGGGCAACGAGTTGATCTAGAAGAGCTCCTGCCTGATCATGCTCAATTAGCATCACTGAAATAGGGTTAGCTACAGATCCACAGTGAAACATGGGGCGCGAGTTTGCTGCGGCTAGTTCTTTAACCATCGGGAAGAGAACTCTTTCTTCTTTCATGAGATGAGGGTCCATATCTTCATGAAGTCGTTGAAACACTGCCGCAACTTCGGAAAGTTCCGGATGATTTGATCCATGGGCGTCTTGAACTTTTTTAGTAAGAGACGAAAGGCGAGGTAATTCTTTCTTTAAATATTGATGATGAGTTGTCTCAAGATGATCTATGAGTTCCAACAAATCAAACTTGGTCCAGTCGCCTGGTGATTCTGTGGTAGTCAATCTAGTCAACTCGACGACAATAGTGCTTGGGTCTAGCCCCTGATTTTCGCAGGCTTCGGTAAGGGTCTGTTGACCTCCGCAGCAATAATCTAGTTTCAATCGTTCTAATTCGCGGGCCAAGGATGGGTGCCTATCCACGATCTCTCCAAGAATTGCTGTTGTTTCAATACCAGTCATCGCACTCTCTTCTCGTTTACCTGTTAAACAGATCTTTTGCTGTCGGTAATTAAGTGTCTCAAACTTTTTAGCGATAAACGTGGGACGATAGTCCCGATTTCAGCAGGCATCTCGTGATTTGATTATTCATCTTTACCGTGTTTTTGTGTGTTTCAGAAGATCTTTTGATTAATCTGTCAGACCATCTACCAGCACTTTTGATCGTTCGTAGTGTGCTTCTGTTGCTCGTCCGTAATAGTTGATCGAGTGATGTGGCTGATTCATCCGGTACGGATCGTAAACATATGAGGGTAAAGCGATATAGCGCGTCGTTGCCCCTTCTATTTTGGTAACTCTATGCATCGAATATCTGCCTTTAAAAAGTTGGAGATCTCCAGGGTTTAGATCCAAGCGGCGCACCCCTTCTTCTCCTCCGTGGAGAATGGCTTCTACCTTTTCATAGTTTTCTTGTCCAGGGCTTCTTATATCAGGGACGTACTCAAAGATTCCTCCCAGGTCTGCTTGCTGGACTAATACAGAGATAGTGAATTCATTTCCATCAAAATGCCAAGGAAATTCACTCTCTGGTTCCATAACCGAGTAAGGGTGACTGGCCAACGGGTCTGCGTATCGGTAAAGCGGACGGTCAACTTCAAGGCATTCCCAGACAAAATGAGTCAGCACATCTGAAGCGTAGAGCTGATTCAGTAGAGAATTAGCCGGAAGTAAATCTGAACATATAAATCCATTACTACGAAGTGAGAAAAATCTTCTCGGGTGTCCTTTAGGAAAAGTTTCATCATCTTCAGATGCATATGGGTTTTGTTCGAGTGTCGACCAGAAAGTTTTTTCATGTAAACTTCGTGCCTCTTCAGCCATCTGTATAACTGTTTCCGAACGAATGAAGTTAGAGATGCGGCAACATCCTAATTCACTCATTTGTCGTCGTACTTCGAAAATTAGTTCAGAACGTATAGAGGATTGGAAACTCTGTATCGGATACTCATCTATATTGAATATCTCTTCGAATTCAGATTCCGTGTTTGGCTTCATGTCTTCTCCTGATTTCCAAAATTCTGCCTTGTTTATAAGTAACGAACAAGCATTTCAACAATTTTGAGTCCTAAAATCTCATATCTAGTTATTTGGAGTGTTCGTCTGACGCACAACAGGAAACTTTTCACTAATAACAGAGCCCCCTGTTACAAGTGATGAATCGATATAGGTCTCTAATGCGGGCTGCCCGTTGTATGTAACGTCATCACCTACCCAATTAACCGAAAAAGCGGCTCGTCTGCGTGGAAGTCGGTTCCCTGGGGCGCAATGCAGAGTATGCGACCACCAGACGAGCATGTCTCCCGGTTGTAACTCTGTTGCTAATATCAGGCCATCTTCAATAACGGGTGGAAGAGGAAGATCAGAACGGGCATGCCGATAACTGGTATTTGGATCATCAAAGTTGACTGCGCGATAAAGCATGGATGAACTGTGTGACCCTGCGAGAAACCGTAGCGCTGATTCAAGTGGAATGTGATCTAACGCAACCCAGCTGTTCACAACCTTTGTGCCATCAAGTGGATAGTAGGAGTGATCCTGATGCCATGGTGTTAAAGCACTATCGCTATGTGGTTCTTTTATTAATAAAAAGTCGTAGAAGAGAGTAAGAGTTGAGCTGTCTAGTAATGGCCATACCAAATCAGCGAGAGGAGAATCGAAGATGAACCGTTGAAAGGGTTTCACGCTTCGCCACGCCCCGGAGCTAAAAGAAAACCGGCCCTCATCTCCTTCTCGTTTGACTACCTCTAAGTCGGCACTTGCTCCAGTTAGTGCATCAACTATTCCATCTTCAATGACGGAAAGCCAAGAGGTGTCTAGTGCTGTCCGAAGGCAAACCACTCCATCTTTTTTTAGTGCCTCACGCGCATCATCAGTATTCTTAGAGTCAGCTTCAAACGATTGAATCGTACTATTAGTTTCGTACGTGCCTGCCACTTCCTGCCCTTTCAAGTCTGAAGTTTGTCGCCATTAGGTCAATAGATAGAAAGTACTTTAATGTGTTCAGGAACTTAGAAACATAGTTGGCTTTTATCCGTTAGATAGTCTCTAGAAATGCAAGGAAGACTGTGGGAGGTTGAAGGAGAGTTAAATCTTCAAGACGCGTCTATTGTAATCCATCGACAGTATTTCTCTCCTTTAATCGCAAGCGCATACCTTAAAAGGCTCAAATCTGTTTCTTGGAAGCAAGAAGAGCTCATAGTTTTTGGCAAGAAACATCTTGAGCCGCGTGAAACTGCTTGGTATGGGGACAAAGAGGCCTCATATACCTATTCAGGGCTGACCCATAAACCTAAGCCTTGGATTCCTGTCCTTGATGAGATACGTAATGATGTTACGGCTATTGCTCGTGCTTCTTTCAATTCTGTTTTAGCGAATCGCTATAGAGATGGACAAGATGGTGTTGCTTGGCATGCTGATGATGAATTTGAGCTCGGTGAGAACCCAGTCATTGGATCAGTAAGTTTTGGTCAAACGAGACGTTTTCAACTTCGACATAAATACGAACCAAGAGCGGTGGTTTCATTAGATCTACATCACGGAGATCTAATGGTTATGAGCGGTGGAACACAAAAATTCTGGGAACATCAGATTCCTAAAACTAAGCAAAGCATTACTGAAAGAATAAACCTTACTTTTCGGAACATTAATCATGGGTAAAAACTTGATGGTCGAAAAATCTTCGAAGCTCCGATTGTTGTACTTTCCCTTAATAAGCTTCCTTCTTTTAGCAACATTTTCTCTTGTCTGCACATTTTTAGCAAGAGGTGAAAACCCCGTATATGGGGAAGCAGCAGTTACACGCTGGATGAGCCGAAATACACCTACTTTTATTGATTTTTTTGCTGAAATCAGCGATCCGTTACTCACCGATATAGCAGCCCCCATTGTTTTCATTTTTCTCGTTCTCTTTGTTTGGTGTTTTTGGGGCCGTTACTCGGCTGTGATTCTTGGTTTAGCAGGTGCATTTACTTCCTTAACTCGAATAGGTGACCTCGTGCATCGCCCAAGACCAACTTCTGATGGCGAATGGATTGAATATTCTTTCGGTAATGGCGGCTATCCCAGCGGTCACGTCATATTTAGTGTCCTTATTTTTGGAACCATATGGATCCTCTCTGCTGCAAATGTTTCACTGCGTGTATCAAAGTTGACCGGTTTCTTTTTTGTCGTAATTGTTATTTTGACTTGTTGGAGTCGTGTGAGTGAACTTGAACACTGGCCGCTAGATGTCGTCGGAGGACTTTTCATGTCAGGTGCGGCGCTTATTTTGGTTGCTTCAGTGAATAAAAATTTGCCTAATTTGCTTAGTGAAGATTCTTCTCTTAGACCATTATTGGGCCTAGGTAAGAAAACTTCAGGAGATCAAAATGCTCAATACTGATTTAACCGGCAAGAGAGCCGCTGTTACCGCCGGAGCTAACGGTTTAGGTCTTGTTATCGCTGAAACGTTAAAAGATGCTGGTGCTGACGTCTACGTATGCGATATAGACCCTGAAGCCATTAACAGCCTTCCGTCCGGATTAACAGGAACAGTGGTTGATGTGTCTGATCCGGATTTAGTTGATGGTTGGTTACTAAACATTGTCAAAGATGGAATTGACATACTGATTAATAATGCAGGAATCAGTGGCCCTACTGCAGCGATAGAAGATATTTCTACTGAGGATTGGCAGACATGTTTACGAACTAATCTTGATGCGATGTTCTTTTGCTCCCGGCGTGTGGCTTCAGCGATGAAAAAGACAAACGACGGTGTGATCATCAATTTGTCTTCGACAGCCGGTTTTCTTGGGATGCCACTTAGAGCCCCTTATGTTGCTGCAAAGTTTGCAATTGTCGGTTTAACCAAGACCCTCGCTATGGAATTAGGCCCACACGGGGTAAGGGTTAACGCGATCGCTCCAGGTTCAATTAATGGACCAAGAATGGATCGTGTTATTGCTGCTCATGCAGAAACAGATGATTTAGAAGTAGAAGATGTTCGTCGTATGTATACCAGAGGGGTGTCGATGGGGAGATTCCAAGATCCTGATGAAATAGCGGACCTCATTCTTTATCTGACCAGCGATCATGGTCGCTCAATTAACGGCCAATTACTTTCAGTAGATGGTCACACTGAAACGCTTTATCCACGCGACATGTAAAGAATGGTAAACAGAATTAACTCTGATTAAACAAAATCTCGTAACATTTTTTGCAGTTCGAGTTGGTGTTGTTCTTCAATGGAAATTTGGTTACGAGAAAATTCTTCCAAGAAGACTGAATGGCCTTCTACTAAAGAAAGCAAGTTCTGGTAAAGACCAATGGTGTGTCGTTCATGGTCGACACTCTCTTGAAGAATTTTTCCTATGCCATGTTCGAATGTTTCTTCAACGGTTGCTATTTGAGTTGAGGGATGTCCACCGAAACCTGTGAGTATCTCACCAACCTGTTGAGCATGATCTAAAGATTCGACTGCCTGACCTTTCATGAAATCAACCAAAGGGATGCGATGCGGTCCCGCAATCATTAAGGAATAGTGCGTGTAGCGAACAACCCCAGACAACTCTGCTTCGAGTATTTCATTGAGGGTTTCGACAAGAACTTCTTCTGAAAAATCAGGCATTTTAAACTTCCTTTCAAAACTATTTTAACACAAGCAGGTTCGTGCCAATCATTTCCCTAATTTCGCTACTGCGGCTACGAAAGTGTCGATCTCCTCTTCCGTGTTGTAGTAATGCGTTGAAGCACGTACAACGGTAGGTATCCCTCGATAGTCCAAGTCGTAGCGAGCGGCACCAGATGATGTGGTCGAAGTGTTGATTTTCTGTTCACCTAATTTACGGCTAACCACTTCTCCTTCTAAGCCTTCAAAGCTAAAGGTTGTAATCCCTCCTTTATTTTGGCCTTGGTCATGTACAGATACACGATCTATGTTTGCCAATTTTGATCGCAATGTTTCTGCAAGTTTTTTAAGTCGAAGTGAAGTTCTTTCAATTGAAAGATCCAATGCATAATCTATCGCTGCACCTAGTCCAAGTTTTCCAGCGAAATTAGTTTCCCAATTCTCAAAACGCTTTGCTCCAGCATTGATCACGTATTCGTTATCGTCGGTCCAAGTTGCTGCATGAAGATCTAGAAATGGTGGTTCGATTTCCTCTAGTGCTGAATTTTTTACGTACAGGAAACCTACTCCTCTTGGACCGCGAAGATATTTACGGCTAGTAGCTGAAAGAACATCGCAACCTATGTCGTTAACGTCGATCGGTACTTGTCCAATAGATTGACAGGCATCAAGCACAAAGAAAGTGTCATAGGCGGTGCAAAGAGTTCCTACCTCTTTAGCGGGATTTATCAAGCCGCCACTGGTCGGTATATGTGTCAATGTCACCATGGCTGCGCCTTTCTTTAATTCTTCTTCGAGGTGATTTGAATCAATCTGTCCGTATTCGTCATCTTCTATAAGAACGATTTCTATTTGGTAGCGTTTTTTTAGGTGCAGTAGAGCGATGACATTGCTTACATATTCTGCTCGGCATAGTAAGACACGATCTCCAACTCTGAACTTGTAGCCATAAACCGCCATATCCCATGCTCGAGTGGCGTTTTCTACCACTGCTATTTCTTCAGGTTTCGCCCCAATGAGCCTTGCCGCTGAGGAATACACGTTTTGAAGACGGTTTTGGGCTTCATCTGCGGCTTCATAGCCGCCGATAGTGGCTTCGCGTTGTAAATGGCTAATAACAGTTTCTAAAACTGGTGTAGGGGGAAGAGCGCTACCACAATTATTGAAATGAATGACTTCGTTGACGCCGGGGGTGTCTTTTCGAACTTCAGTCAGGGGAAAGTCTTCAAGTGCCTCGTCGGTCATCAACCCATACTAGATAAGTCTGTTGCTTTTAGCAGTCATCTCGTACTGGGTAGAGAGTAGTTAAGATGAGGTATGGGAAATACTGTTCAACGGGGCTTTCTGGACGAAGAATTTGAGAATCGAACTCTTCGTTGTCAAACAATGATGGCGGAATGCGGCCTTGATGCTCTTTGGGTCTGTACAGAGCCTGAAGTGCGTTACTTTACGGGTTTTCATACTCCTTTTTGGCAAAGCCCAACTCGGCCTTGGTTTGTTGTTGTCCCTTCTTCAGGTAAACCAATTGCGGTTATACCTAGTATTGGTGCTTCCTCTATGTCTTCTACTTGGATTGATGACGTTCGGACGTGGCCTGCTCCACAGCCCCTAGATGATGGAGTCACTCTTCTTATTGATTGCTTGCGAGAGGTCGCTGGGCAACAAGGCCGTATTGGTCTTCCGATGGGTCCAGAAACTCATGTGCGGATGCCTTTAAACGATTATGAGAAAGTGTGTTCAACTTTTGGTGGGTTTGTTGATTCAACGGAAATCATTCGATCTTTACGAATGGTCAAATCAGAGGCAGAAATTTCTAAGCATCAACACATCTGCAGTATTGTTTCTGACGCATTTGATGCTCTTCCGGAGATACTCAACACCGGCATGACTGAACGGCAAGCTTTTGCTACTTTTCGTTCGGAAATCTTGACTCAAGGAGCGGACGATGTTCCTTACCTCGTGGGAGCAACTGGACCCGGCGGCATTAATGACATTATTCGCCAACCATCAGATCGAATCATCAACGATGGCGATCTTCTGATCTTTGATACTGGTTCCACTTTTGACGGATATTTCAGTGATTTTGATCGTAACTTTGCTTTTACATCAGCAACTCAAGACGCCAAAGATGCTTACCGTGCTGTCTGGGAAGCTACTGAAGCCGGATTAGAAACTGTGAAACCTGGAGCTACAACAACTCAAATATTTAATACAATGAACGAAGTTCTCATAAAGAACGGCTCTTTAGGCAACGATGTCGGGCGCATGGGGCATGGGCTTGGGATGCAAGTAACAGAATGGCCTTCTCACACAGTAGAAGACGAGACCCTTGTTGTAGAAAATATGGTTTTGACTTTAGAACCCGGGCTTCAATGGGCGTCCGGAAAAGTTATGGTGCATGAAGAAAATTTGGTAGTTAGAGCCGACGGCGCAGAATTGTTAAGCAGACGAGCTGCCCCTGATTTACCAATAATCTGACCGCAATCAGGCGTGGCCCTGATTCTTCCGTCATTAAATACCTTCATAACTGGAGGACTAAAGTCCTCTTGTGGAGATAATAGTTTCCTGAATCTAAACTTCCGATATTCTGTACTTAACAGAAATCTAGGAGGTTGCGCAATGGGTGAATTTCTATTAGGTGATATTGAAATCCAACAGTTCTGGACTGATGGATTTGTTTGTCTTGAGAACGCTATTTCTAAAGAGCAACTTGGCGGAGTGCGAGACGACGTTGACGCATGGCTAGAGGAAAGTAAAAGTCACACTGAGCCATATGGGGAGATTCTTGATGGTCGGGCAAGATTTGATCTTCAACCCGGGCATAGTGCAGAATCTCCTGCTTTACGGCGTGTTACTTCTCCAGTTGAAGTCTCAAATGCATGTTTGGACATAATGCGTACCGCTAGCGTCGTTGATGCTGTTGCTCAACTCATTGGTCCGAATGTTGAATTTAACAATTGCAAAATTAATGCTAAACAACCCGATTCTGGAACCAAAGTTGATTTTCATCAAGACTTCCTTTATCAACCCCACTCAAACGATGACATAATCACGGTTTTAATCAATATTGATGACGTAACTTTAGACAATGGACCGTTGCAAATAATTCCTGGAAGTCATCGAGGCCCTATTTTTGAGCATTGGCAGGACGGAGTTTTCACTGGAGCCATCAGTGGAGAAGAAATGGAAGAATACTGTACTGAACCCGCTTTAATCACTGGTCCAGCTGGATCGGCGTGCTTGATGCATACCCGTACGTTGCATGGGTCTGGACCTAATCTTTCCTCTTCTCCTCGAACACTTTTTATTCTTGAATATCGGTCTGAAGACTCGAAGCCCTTAGACAGGAACCATATTCCTAGCCGTATGTCAGGAGAGTTAGTTAGAGGTGTCGCCACTAGTCGCGTGAGATGCTCCGAATATGCAATGACTTTCCCCGAGTATCCGACCACTGCTTCTTTTTTTGATCAGCAAGCAAAAGCTTCCACAGGCATCTAGTACATGTTGCCTGAAAAAGTTGATTTCGAAACCGATGAAGGGTTCGGGTACCAAGCGCGCATTGGATTGATAGTTCTTGAAACCGATCAGACAGTCGAGGCCGAGATGCGTCAAATTCGTATTCCGGGTGTTGATTGGTATCACTCACGTATACCCAACGACTCTGAAGTTACTCCTTCGACACTCACAGACATGAAACAACGATTGCCGGTCGCTGCTTCGCTTCTTCCACAAGAGTTCTCTTTTGACGCCATTGGTTACTGTTGTACTTCTGCGGCGACCCTTATCGGTGAAGAAGCCGTTGCTGCAGCTATACAGGGTTCGCATCCGGGGATTCCTTGTAGCAATCCAATAACTGCTGCGGTGGCTTCTTTTCGAGCCTTAGAGGTAAAACGTATAGCGGTTTTGACTCCTTATACCGCTGAAGTGACCGCTCCGATAATTAATTTTTTTACTGGCGCTGGGTTAGAAGTCAAAAAGGTCGCTTCTTTTCTTGAGCCGAGCGACTATGTGGTGGCGCGTATTTCAGAGGATTCTGTAGCCGCTGGTGTCCGTGATCTTGCAAATAGCGATTGTGAAGCTGTTTTTGTTTCCTGTACCAGTCTTCGTTCGTTCGGCATAGTTGCTGCTCTTGAACAAGAGTTAGGGAAACCGATTGTGTCTAGCAATCTTGCCATCAGCTGGCATCTTCTTCGACTTGCTGGTGTAGAAGATTCGTTCAACGATTTCAGCCAACTATTTAAACAGCAGCTTTAATCGCGATAACTTGGATCTTCTTTATCTAATACTTCCATCCACTGATCTAGATGGGCTTGACCCATACCGGAGAATTGTTTCCATCCTTTAGCGACTTTGGCCGCCATGTCATCAGAAAGCACCGATAACGGCTGACCAGTTGAGTAAGCCAAAACTAACGTCTGGCACGCACGTTCTAAATAGTAAAGCGTTTCAAATGCTTCAGCGATGGTGGTGCCTCCGACGGCAACTCCATGGTTTCCCATCATAAGAACGTCGTGTTCTTTCATTATTTGAGCCAACCTTCTGCCTTCTTCAATGTCGTCAGCGATTCCTCCGAATTCAAGATCGTAAGCAGTTTCACCAAAAAATCTTGCCGTGTTTTGATCTATCGGAACAATTGTTGGATCTTGCAGCGAAGCGACCGCCGTTGCGTAAGGCGAATGGACGTGCAGAAGAGCGCGAACGTTAGGTAACGCTGCGTGTACCGCTCCGTGAATGCACCATGCAGAAAGGTCAGGGGGGTCTGGTGCATCCATGATTGAATCATCTTTAGCATCCAGCAGGAGGAGTTCACTTGCTTTTACTTGTGAAAAATGGCGCCATCTTGGGTTCAGTAAAAATATTTGACCGTCTTCTGAGACTGCAGCACTGAAATGGTTCGCTACTGACTCGTGCCACCCGAATTTAGCGGCAAGGCGAAATACCGCGGCAAGTTCCAGTCGCAATGTTTGTTCATTGGTCTCCCGCATGCTCTCTTTTTAATACATTTTCTTCGACTACGCCATTTTTCCCATCTTTACTTGTTAGGTGAAAGAGGCATAGATTATCTATATCTCTAGTGACGATGAGTTGGATTGGTGATTTTGTGAGTGAAATAGTTGTTAAAGCATTGTCTACAGCGCGTAAAACGTTTGAAAGTGGCAGAACCCGTGACGCTTCATGGCGGGAAAAGCAACTTGATGGGTTAATTCGCCTTTTAGAAGAAAACGACGAAAGACTAATTGCTGCCTTGAATGCGGATCTTGGTAAACCACGTGCGGAAGGGTGGACTACTGACCTTGGAACCACCGCAACTGAAATCAGTTACATTCGTAAGAATATTCGTAAATGGATGAAGTCTCGTAAAGTACGTGTTCCAATGGTGGCACAGCCAGGACGTGGATTCATCAAACCTGAGCCACTTGGAGTTATTTTGGTAATCACTCCATGGAACTACCCCATCAGTTTGCTATTAAATCCTTTGGCTGCGGTGTTTGCTGCCGGCAATACTGCCGTATGTAAACCTTCAGAATTGGCACCAGAATGCAGCAAGTTAATGGCGGAGTTGCTACCCCAATACGTTGATCCTGAAGCTGCTTTAGTAGTGGAAGGCGACGTCGAAGTCGCTACAGAGTTACTTGAACAAAAATGGGATCACATTTTCTTCACTGGATCAACCAATGTTGGGCAGATCGTGATGCAAGCTGCTGCGAATCATTTGACTCCCGTGACTTTAGAACTCGGTGGGAAAAGCCCAACTATTGTTGATGAGTCCGCTGACTTAGCTGCGGCGGCGAACCGTATCGCTTGGGGAAAATTCCTAAACGCTGGTCAGACATGCATTGCTCCTGACTATGTGTTCGCACATGAAAATGTCCGCGAAGAATTAATTGACAAAATCAAGCAAGCAGTCAACGGATTTTATGGCTCCGATCCACAGGACTCACCTGATTATGCTCGAATAGTTTCAGAGCGGCATTTGAACCGTCTAACTGGCTTACTTGATGATGGGACTGTTGTCCTGGGTGGCAACCATGACGCCTCAGACCGCTATCTAGAGCCCACAATTCTTTTAGATCCTTCCGAAGATTCTGCAGTGATGAGTGACGAAATTTTTGGCCCCATTCTCCCTATCTTGTCTTTCGTAGACCTTCAAGAGGTCATTGAATTCGTTAACGCACGACCTAAACCTTTAGCGCTCTACATTTTCTCTAATACAAAGAAAGTTGTAGATGACGTCATATCGCAAACAAGCTCTGGTGGGGTTTGCGTTAACCATTCTTTACTGCATTACGGGGTTTCAGACCTTGGTTTCGGTGGTGTCGGTGATTCTGGCACCGGCCGATATCACGGAAAATCTGGTTTTGATCAATTCTCAAACATGAAATCTGTGCTTAAAAAGAGCTCTAAACCTGAACTTACGCTCTTGTATCCTCCATACACCGACAAAAAAGAGAAGATT
>Ga0208639_1001150_pt1 | contig 17762 bp, 15 predicted proteins | sample ETNtaG_33_FD_185772 | JGI IMG/M metagenome (GOLD analysis project Ga0208639, IMG submission 185772) | Marine microbial and viral communities from oxygen minimum zone, Eastern Pacific Ocean - ETNP201310SV76 (SPAdes) (version 2) | ecosystem: Environmental > Aquatic > Marine > Oceanic ...
TCGAAACTATTTGTTTTTGAAGAAGTGGTTCAAGTGGGAATACATCCAAAGATTGGAATTACTGGTTTACCGCGTAGTGGTAAATCTGCAGTCTTAGCTAAAGTTCTAGAAATGCTCAACGAAGAGCGGGTTCGAGAAATCGACGCCCGTGGCGGAGATGGGCGTGGTTCTGAGATTATTGGCGGTATACGGACGGAACCAATAATGGCAAACTCCGAGCGTGAAGGATACAAGGTCATCGATATTCGAACAGGAGATGAAGCAATTATGGCTCACAAGAACATAGATAGTCGCCTCCGGGTTCTTGGATATGGAATTGATACTGAGGCGCTTGAAAGTGTTGCTATTCCTGCAATTGAACACGCCCGAGATTATTCAGAAGTAATTGTAATCGATGAAATCGGCAAATTCGCTGTGGAATCTGAAGATTTTGTAAATGTGGTACGATCTGCGTTGAAGGTTGACAAACCTACTCTCCTCGCACTCCACAAAAAGAGTCGACATCCTCTCCTTCAAGATATTCGAAGACGTGATGATGCTCGAATCCTTGAGGTTACTCCAGTAAATCGTGCACTACTGCCCTACAAAATTCACAAGTTGATGCGAGAGACGTTTTGAGCCGTTGGGTTCATGCGTTGCCGATAGGTGGAGTAAGCATGACGCCTGCAGCCTCAGCACAGAGACTGCTATTTGGCACGGGTCTCGGTTTGATTTTAGCAAGTGGGCTTGCACTAGGTACAGGGCTGTTATCATTTACTAATCTAGGTGTGATCTCTGTGGCGTTTCCAGTCATTGGAGTTTTTTGTTTGATTCTCGCGCCAATTACGGGAAGAGGAGAGGGGTTTCTTGGATCCATATTTCCAAACGAAGACAAAACAGCGATAGTATCTAGAGTGGAAGCAGACCTCGCTTGGGTAAAGAAAGATGTTGAGATTGGTGATGCGTGGGCCCAATTAGAAGAATCTGTTTTGTCAAATGATATCGAGGAGGAATGAAATTGGTAGTACAAGTCAGAGCGCCAAATTCCGGGGGTAGTTCCGCTGGTGGAATCGTAATGATTGTGCTTTCTGTCCTTTTCTTCTTTATCGGGTTCTTGGTCCCTCCACTTCTATGTCTTGCTTTTATCATGTTTATTATTGGAATAATAATGGTCGCTACCTCAGGTGGTAGCGGGGGCCAAGCTGTTGTTATTCAACAACCAATGATGATGCGTGTTCCTGTTCAACAAGTGCATCGTGCTCCCGTTCCTGTTCAACAAATACGTCCGGCCCCTCGTGCAGCAGTTTCTGCCCCTCCTGCACAAATTAGACCCCCTCCTGCTGCAACAGATATGGCTGCCACTGTAAGAAAAGCACAAAATTTAGAGAAGGCTAGAGATTTCGAAGCTGCTGCAAAGGCCTATCAGGATGCTGGGCTGTATGATGATGCAGGGAGAGTGCGGCAATCTCATTTGGAAAAGGATGCTGCTTTGGTAAATATCGGCCAAGTTGGTGATACTGTACTTCAGGATTCAGTAATGATTCAAGATACTGCTGCCACACCTGTTTGCCAAGGGTGTGGTGCTGAAGTACAGGCTGGATGGAATATTTGCCCTCATTGCCAAGCTACTCTTTGAAGCAATAGTTGATTGCCCTGATTATCTCAGCAAGTAAGTAGAGGGAGTAATATGAGCCAAGTCCCAGAAGAATTGTACTATACCAAAGAACACGAATGGATTCGAGTTGAAGGTGATTCCATTGTCATTGGCATTACCGACCATGCTCAAGATGCATTAACCGATATTGTCTACATCGAATTACCAGAAGCAGACCAAAATTTCGAAGACATGGGTGAGTTTGCAATTGTTGAATCTGTAAAATCTGCATCACCGATTTTTGCTCCGCTGTCGGGCGCAATCGTAGAAGTAAATGAAGCGCTGGAAGATGCTCCAGAATTGATGAATGAAGACCCGTATGGAAAGGGATGGATTGTTCGTATGAAATTGGATAACCCTGAAGCGGTTTCTGGATTGATGTCTGCTGCAGATTACAAAGAAGAGATTGGCGAGTGATTCTATTTGTTCCATGTTTACGTTGATGGTTCCTGTATTGGGAATCAGAATGTAGATGCTGAAACTCCTGCCGGTTGGGGCGTAGTTATCATTACCGGCTCAAATGATTTAGGCCGAGGTAATGGAGAAGTTCATCACGAGTTTTCTGGTCCAGTAATAACCGATGTAAATCATTCCGATTATATCGGAGCGGAAGTTGGTTCCAATAATACTGCAGAACTTACTGCATTCGCTGAAGCGTTGAGGTGGTTATTGAAAGAGGGTGGAGATGAGCCTGTAATAATCAAAACCGATTCACAATATGCTGGTAATCAGGCCATTGGAGCCTGGAAGGCCAAAGCGAATCGGGAGTTGGTTGGGCATGTACAAAGCCTTTGGAATGAAGTTTTTGAATTACGTGAATTATCGTGGGAGCATGTAAAAGCACATAGTGGACACCGATGGAACGAGAGAGCAGATCATCTCGCTATTCGTTCGGCGAATGGAGAATCTCCGCTTCCTCTATCGTTTTGGAAACCTGGTCAGCGCTGAATTCTTTCAGTCAACCAAGTTCGTAAATCATCGGACATGTCATCTCTGCGAAGCGCGTGATCGATCTGACCCTTCAACCAAGGTAATGGCGCCCCAGAATCATACCACTGGAAGCCTCTGAGTTCTACGCCTACCAAGCCTTCGTTTTGCATCCAATGTTTCTGTACAGCTATGGATTGTAATTCGCCATAACTTTCGAAATCATATTTTTCTAACAAGGTAGCAGTATCGGAAGTAAAGAGATACCTTCCGCATAAGACCAAATTCGTAGGGGCGCTTTCCCGGCTTGGTTTTTCTATGATGTCAACAATCTTATTTCCGTCCATTGAAACAACACCGTAGTTCTCCGGGTCCGATACAGACGCAAGGCCAACGCATGGCAATCCGGTCTTTTCGAATGCCTCGACAAGAATTGAAGATGCTGAAGAGGGAGTGAAGTTTGAGGACCCGCTATGAGAATCCATCAGAAGGTTGTCCCCTAGTAGTACTAGAAAAGGGCCGTTTATTGCATGTAGGCTCGTGTAAAGTGCATCGCCGAATCCTCTTGGAATTTGTTGAACATGTACCAATACTTCGATCTCATCGAAGGGCGATAATAAGTGGGGGTCAACGTCTTGTGCTTTGTCAACTAGCCACGAGTTATCTTGGAGAAGAGAGCTCAGGTCCTTCTTTGGCGAAGTAATAATGTGGATTCTTTCAACTCCGGCCGCAATTGCTTCTCTTGCTAGATGAGTCAAGGCGGGAACATCGACCAGTGGTAGGGCTTCTTTGGCTACACTAGCGCTTGCAGGAAGCATTCGTGACCCGATTCCGCCGGCTACCAAAACCGCATCCTTGACTGCCGCCATCACACTGGGAGAGGGCGTTGGTCTTTCAAGCGTGATGGGTCTGGAGGGGTTCATGGGCGACAAGGTGGAGTGGCGCATCCATGCCGTTTTTGGCATTTTGATGGTCGGTGTGACATTTACCGATATTTCGCCTGCAGGCCCATGGAATGACCCCACATTCACTTCAGGAACTATTGGCTTGGCAGGCCTAGTATTGCTTTACATGGCTTGGTTTAGGATTACTTTCAACCAAACTGGATTGGTGCCTGTTATTGAAAAATGGCACGACCCACAGAAATCATCGATTATGGTGATAATCACTGGCTTCGTTCTTTTGGGCCTTGCGTTTGGCGTTGGAAGAATTGAATTCTTCCCAGCACCTGCTGGGCTCATTGTTTCATTAGTGGGTTTGCTTGTATTATTGAATGGTGTGTACGTTTGGATGATTTCTGCTGGCCCATTAACAGAAGAAGAGGAATAATCACTCCTCTTCGCGTAATGCCGATGATGGGTCTCGCATCATCACCATTAGGTAACCAAATAGTACAATCATTAGAACGCCAATGATGTAGACTGCAATCGTTCTTTCATCTTCAGGAGTGTGCCCTTCAATCTCATCTTCGGACTCATCGGCAAGATTGTCTGTATCCTCAATCACACTGACGGATAAGCGCATGAAATGAACCTCTTCGCCATCAACATACACGCTAACACCAATCTCCCTGTCCGCAGTTATTTCGAGGAAATAGAGGCTAGGGCCACCCAGGGTAGCAACTGTCTCTACATCGCCAAAGGTACCATGAGTTATGTTTTCCACTTCTTCAGAAGTTCGAATCAATACTTGACTGCCGTTTATCATTCCATTGAGATTATACGAGCCGCCATCGCCAATCAAGTGCCATTTGTTATCAAGGCCCCAGACTTCTACTGTGAGATTTGCTTCTACGCTTTCATTTACTGGAGGTGCCAATTCACTGATTGAATCAGTCATCGAATTAATTCCTGCTGACATAGTTTCATCGTGCCAAGGCAATGATTCGGCCCCCCATGAGCCTTCGATGGAAACTGCATACCAAACCGAATCTAGAGCGTCGGGCGGTTGGTGGCTGAAGCTAAGGTATCCAACGTTTGTGGAGCCTACTTCTTCCATGTCCTGAAGTGAATCTATCGGCCCCGTTATCGAACGCCAGATTTTGGCTGTTGCGTCGGGATTTCCTGTATTATCATGCCAGGACACTGTGATTGTCCCATCGGCCAAACGTTCTGCTGCAATACTATTCACTGTAGTTGAAGAATAGGTGGATTCGATAATTGGCCCTGTACTTGGAGAAGATGGTGTGATCGCTAATACCTCATTACCAACTTCATCTTCTAGCGTCACTGTATACCAACTCTGACGGTGTTCACCAAATGGAACCATCACTTCGTACATCGACATGCTCGCATCCACGGTAGCAACATGTGTATTTGGGTCGATTTCCTCCAGCACTATCGAAGAGCGATAAATATTGATTACCAAGCCCGAATCGATAATCCCCTCTCCCCAATCCAGTATTGTTGTCGAAGTATCGGGATTGTAAATTGCGCTTAGTTCACCAAATATTAATGGAGCAATATTATCCTCGAGAATAGGTGTATCAAGTGTATTGGTTCCGATGAATCTAACGTCCTCAGACATTGGATATTGGAATGTTACTGAGTAGTATACTTCCTCTTCAATTGATGTGCCCGAGTGGTCCACAGCATAGCTAGTTTCACCTTCCGAGATCGAATTGGTCAGCATTTCTTTAGTCATCATTTGCCAAGTAGCCCCGCTAGCAGGAGTGGTGTGACGATATATTACAATATGATACCCTGCTGGAGTTTCAGAAGGTATGATCCATTCTAAGTTTGTGACTTGATTGGTTGAATCATATGCTGCAGTCAAAGATTCTGGTGCCAATATTTCACTTGTATTTTCATTGATTTGAATGGTGCCGCCAGCATATATCGTCCCATCGGAAAGCGTTCCTACCAAATCGTAAATCGCTTGCCCAGAAAAATCAGGAGGTGGGCTTATTGTGATGTTTACAATATTTCCAGCGCACTCTGAATTCAACATTTCTAAGGTGCAAAGGCTGAATTCATCGCCGACTTGGCTACTATTTCTCAATAATTTCCAAGTTGACTGTTTTATTTGATCGAGGAAATCGGCATCGTTGGTTTGAATGACCTCAATTGAGATTGATGTTTGTTCGGACGTGGTTTCAAAACTGCCGCTGAATGAAGCGATTGGATCGGATGAAAATGATGCAGATGAAACGGGTGCAATTCCCATCAGCAATAGAATCAGGCACACGGCTACATGGCGTCGCATGACTCGTGCAGGCAGGCTCATACTCAAGATAGTGGCGGTCAATCTAAGAATCCAAGATCGTCTAACGAAGCAAGTGCATCATCTAATTCTGGTAACTCAGCCTCGCTCATATCAGAAATATGGATCTGGGGTTTTTCCGGAGTTCTCGCAGGCACTTCGCCTTCTCCTGCTAACCATTTCTTCCATCCCATCACCGTTTCACTTCGACGAACTTCTAAAGGCGCCCATAGGCTCTCTAAATTCAAGTCTTTCATCGACTTCAATGTAGTTGCAAATCTATCGGGGTCCACTTCTTCCATTCGAAGTAATAGTTCCCGCAAGCGAGTCATAACTACTTCATCGCCATCTTCCCATAGTGCAGGAATAATTTCTCTTTCGTCTATTGGGAATGCTTCAAGATAGTCACGCAGAGTCAAAACAAGATTTCGTCTTACAATCCTGACGGGATGGGAGCATAATTCCTTAATTCTGTTAGCCCACAATTCCTGATCAATAAATCGGAGGTCGCCCACTGTAGCGCTAGCAGCGGCCAAAACACTCTCGTCTTCGTCATCTAACATATCATTGAGAAGAGAGACGGCTCCTTCTCCAATGCGTCGGAAAAGACGGGTTACTGTATCGGCCATTGCTCTTTTGACAAGAAGATCTTTGCGTCCGTGCAGAATACGAACGCACTCTAGTCCCGCTTCTTTATCCCCTTCAATTAGCCTCGCTAGGCAACCTACAACGCGGCTAGCTATTTCTGGTGATGAATCGCTTGAACGACGGATAAGGAATCCTGAAATGTCAAGAGCAGAAATTAATTCCTTTCTTTCTAAGAGTAGTTTGCACCATTCGATTAGTAGTGTTCGACGTTGTTCATCGCCTTGCTCGAGACGAGTAAGTAGCCAAATTGCAGCTTGTGCCCCTTTATCGTGTGCAACAACTGAAGTTATTCTTGGAGTCATTCCGTGGGGATTCCAATCGACATTTGCTGAAGTGGCTTCTGGTTGTGTATGCCAGGTTCCGGGCCTTTCGGCTAATGCGATGGATTCAACCAAGTGATACCCTTGATGGACTGGTTGGCCATGGGCCTTATTCGCCAATCCATTGACCAATGCTATTGCAAGCCACCATCTGTCCGGGTCGGGGCATGACCGGTCAAGAGCCAATGCCAACCACTCTGTTGCAATTGCAAATAGTAATCTTTCAGTTAGAACATCGAGTCTACGCAATAACCACTTCTCATGTACTTCGAATGCATCATCGGTGAGATTCATTCTATGTGGCACAATAGAATCAACTACAATTGCCAGATGTCTGTCGAACATCCCTCTATCTGCTCTGAGAAGCCCCAGACCTTTCTCTGTGAGATGATGTGGGTGCTCGGGTATTGTCGCTGGGAAGTCGGGGTCGGTCAAAGGAGGTGGTGGAAGGGGCCATGATTCTACGCCCCTCTCTAGGGCGGCGACTAGGCTTGCGGCTAACGCCTCCATTGCCTTATCAGAAACATTCCTTCGACTCTTCATATTTCCACCTATAGTACGAACTCAGGGGATGTCCTTTCACACCCCATATCCAGAATCGTCACCGCCCTCAAATATCGAGTTCGATGTTTAGATTTTGGATGAGTTCCTTGTAGCGGTTACGGATTGTAACTTCAGTCACACCTGCGACCTCTGCTACTTCGCGCTGGGTTCTACGCTTTCCGCATAGTACGGATGCGATGTAGATAATGGACGCGGCAATACCGGTAGGTCCACGCCCACTGGTGAGTTCTTTCTCCTGTGCAGCCTTGATCAACTCGTGAGCTTTTGCTTCAACCTCGGCATCGAGCCCTAATCCTGAACAGAAACGAGAGATGTAATCTTCAGGGCCTGTTGGCATGATTTTCATCTTCAGTTCACGTACCATGAAACGGTAGGTACGTCCGATTTCCTTGCGTCCTGTTCGACTAGCTTGGCCAATCTCATCAAGAGTGCGTGGAACGCCACATTGTCGGCATGCTGCATACAGAGATGCTGCAGCTACGCCTTCGATTGAACGGCCTCGAATTAGGCGCTTTTCTACTGCTTTCTTGTAATTTACAGCTGCTGCCTCTCTTACCGACTTTGGTAATTCAAGTCGGCTCGCCATTCTATCAAGTTCAGCAAGAGCCATTGCAAGATTTCTCTCTGTTGCATTACTGACGCGGGAGCGCTTCTGCCACTTTCTCATTCGGTAAAATTGCGAACGGTAACGTGAATTGATTGTCTTACCAGAGTAATCCTTGTTTTGCCAATCGATATCGGTTGACAGTCCTTTGTCGTGCAACATGACCGTCATTGGAGCGCCTGTTCGTGCGCGTTGGTCTCCTTGCTCTGGACTAAAGACGCGCCATTCTGCGCCTTGGTCGATCACATTGTCTTCAAGCACTAGGCCGCAATCGTCGCAGACGACTTCGCCCCGGGTTTCGTCTCGGGTGAGTGCGCGACTTCCACAGTCACTACACTTCACAATATCCTCGACATGTTGGTTGTTATCCATGATGTATCCCTCAGAAAATCCAAAGGGCAAACTGCCCATTGAATGTAGATGTGTCCTAAATCGGGGGGTATTTGAATCGTTCGCCGGCACGGTTATTAGATGAAAATGGCTAATTTAGACTCAGTGCGTCGATTCTATCGTACAAATAATATTCAAAGGGAAAATAGTGGGTTTTTTCATAGGCGATTCGGCTGGATTATGGAGTAGATTAACGAATGGGGGATAAATTTGGGTAATTCAAAAAGAAAGGGGCGAAAATGACGTGTTTATTATTCGCGCGACATGAAATTTACAACAATTCCGAACCCGTTATACCCACCTCCCTCCTGAAGTAGATTGAGGACAAAGGCGTGATGGAAAATTGGCCCCCCAAAGAAGTTCGCCTCTCCCCTGAAAAGCGCGTCTTATTTCTCACCAAAGATCTTGATTTGATCAAGCGCCAATTATACGACGGGCTCGACCTAAAAATGTCAGACCTTCGCCCAGAAGATTTGCTCGACGATATCAATACAGATGTTATGACTCCAGCATGGGTTTGCTTCGACCACGAGCCTAGTGAAATTGCAAAGAATGCGTATGCGGGATTAATGCTCGAAGGAATGAGAGTGTTTAGTGAAAATGCCCTCATTAATGGCGGATTTGAAGTGATTGTCTCTGGGCAAAGGAAGGGTACTGGCTCCTCTAGAGAGACTGCTGCCCAATGTGAAAGGTGGGGGGGAATTCGGCTTGTTATTGCTTCGTCATTCGCTCCTATTCACGAAAGGAATAATATCAATCTCGGTCAATTGATGGGGGACCATGCCATGCTGGAACGCCTGCAAAATGGAGAGAGTGTTTCGCTTGACGAATTTACATCACAGTATGACCCTGTAACCAAGATCATTATCGAAAGTGGAGGGTTGTTTCCTTTTGCATCTAAACTACAAGCAGGCGCTATTGCGCTGCCTCCGATAGATACGCCATCTCGTCCAATGACAATGGCTGAGAAAATAATCTCAAGGAACCTTGTAGGACAGTTGGAGGGGCAATCGGTCAAACCTCATGATCCAGTAATTGCCCAAGTCCAGGGCGGTTATTCGCATGAATTTACTACAGCGCAGGTGCATTCGTTCCTAACAGAAGAATTTGGAGCGGATTATTCCTTGCCTAATCCTAGTAAGTTCGCAGTGTTTGAAGACCATTTGCTATATGCACATCACAATCCAAAATTTGTTAGCCATATGGATAAAGTGCAAATTTTACGAGATATGCAAGTCGCCTTCCAGAAGCACACTGGAGTAAGAGATTACTCTGCTGTTGACGGCGTCTCTCCAGGAATATGCCATCAGGTTGCAAGAGAAGAATTCATTGAAGTTGGAGATTTTATTCAAGCAACCGACTCTCATACTTGTATGGGCGGTGCATCGAATGCTCTCACATATGGAGTTGGAGCAACGGAGTATGCTAGTCTTGTTTATTCCGGATTTACCTTTGTCAAGGTGCCCGAGTCAATTAGATTTGAACTGAATGGATCTCTTCATCCAGGCTGTACGGCCAAAGATGTAATCCTATACATTCTAGCTGACCATGCTCGAGAGGAGTTAACTTTGAATCGTTCTATGGAGTTTGGTGGACCAGGGCTATCTTCTCTCTCGGTTGATGAACGAGCAACCCTTTGCAATATGGCAACTGAATGTAGTGGGAGAACGGGTATCTGTGAATCCGATGATGCGTTGATTAGATGGATGGTAGAGGCTCAAAACGTGGATGCTGAGAGAATGAGAGCCCTTGCTGTTCATCCTGATGAAGGCGCAATATATGATGGAGGCGTCCATAAAATAGACCTCGCGACAATTGTTCCAATGGTCGCCCATCCGGGTAATCCTGACGAGGGTGTTCCTTCGGATCCAACGAATGGCGCCAATGTATCAGATATTGGTGAAATTAGCATCAATATTGCATATGGAGGCTCCTGTACCGCTGGAAAGGAAGATGATGTAGCATATTATGCTGAAGTTTGTGCTGCTGCAGATGCTGCCGGATTAAGTGTGAAGGAAAACGTCGAGTTTTACATCCAATATGGGAGTGGGCAAGTCAAAGCGCTCGCAGAGAGAAAGGGATGGCATGACTTATTTCAGAAGGTTGGTGTCAATTTGATTGATCCTGGATGCGGAGCTTGTATTGGCGCTGGACCAGGGGTTTCCACAAGTTCAGAACAAGTTACCGTTTCAGCGATTAATAGGAACTTTCAGGGCCGTTCAGGGCCGGGAAAGTTGTATTTGGCTAGTCCACTAACGGTTGCCGCTAGCGCTTTTACTGGCAAAATTACCGCTTGGAATCAAGGCCTTTTTGATTGAGGTGCTTGTCTGTCGGTAAAACGTAATGCTACTTTTGGAATCGTTGGCACTATTGGTGGCATCGCTCTTGTCATCTTACTGACCCAGACTATTTTTGCTCCGATTATTGGCTGGATGGGATGGTTTCCTGAACATGGTGTCGTTGGGATTTTTGCATATCTTCTTCTTTACATCGTATTGGCATTATTTGTTGCACCAGCGAGTTTTCACAAATTTGTCAGTGGGCTATTATTCGGTTTCTGGGCCGGGTGGGCGATTGCATTTGTAGGGGCGTGTCTTGGTGCAATTCTTCCGTTTTGGATCACCCGGAAATATTTGTATGGGTGGATGGATGACAAACTCAAATCAAAACCCATGTTGAAAGCGCTCAAACAAGCGGTAGGAAATGATGGTGTTCGGTGCGTATTGCTAACACGAATGAGTTTAGTAATCCCCTACCCATTTCTAAACTACGGATACGGCCTTACCGATGTTACTTGGAAGGATTATCTCGTTGGAAACTCCGGAATGGTTGTCCCAGGGGCACTATATGCATGGTGGGGTAGTCAGGCCAATGGTATTGCCACAGCAATGAATGAAACTCGTGATTGGACATACTGGACTGCGATGGGGGCTTCTCTAATTCTTACGGTATGGGTGATTTACTATCTTCGTAAAATTACGCTGGCTCACATAGAGGCTTCTTCGGAACCTCCGGCGGGGATGGTTCAAGAACCCTAGGCGATACGGTACCTTCGTTCGAGGCCCAACGTCAATAGGACGGAGGAGGACCTCTTGCGGAGTGAGCACCATGGCGGGCATTGCAGACAAAATGGCAAGCAATCAAAAGCAAATAGCTATTTCAGAATTCTTTGAGAAGAACAAGCATTTCCTCGGATTTGATACCCTTCAACGCTCAATAATCACTGCTGTAAAGGAAGGCGTGGACAATGCTCTTGATGCGTGTGAAGAAGCGCGCATCCTACCTGATATTCGTGTGAAAATCAACAAAATAGATTCGAAGAAGGATATTATTGAACTTATTACCGAAGACAATGGTCCTGGAATTCCACAAAAGAGTATTGAAAAGGTCTTTGGGCAGTTATTATTCGGTTCAAGGTTTCACGCTATTAGGCAATCTAGGGGCCAGCAAGGAATTGGTATTACCGGCGTAGTAATGTATTCCCAATTAACTACGGGCAAGCCAACTCATATCCTATCGAAAGTGGCATCAGATGCCACTGCAGTAAGTGTGAATATTGGATTAGATACTAGGAAAAATAAAGCCATAAAAAGTGACCAGGACCGGATTATTTGGGAAAATGATGATCACACATTCAAGGAACATGGAGTTCGTGTTACCTCGCGAATGAAGGCAAAATACCAACGCGGAAGACAGTCGGTTTTCCAATACCTACGGATGACGAGCATTGTAAATCCCCATGCAGATATTATTTTCACGGATCCTGATGGAGAAGTCCATCATTGGCCACGAGTTACTGAGCGGCTACCAGGCAAAGTCGACGCTATCAAACCACACCCCCATGGAATTGAACTTGGGCAATTGCAACGTATGTGCAAAGAATCGAAGGATTCTCGAATGACTGTTTTTTTGAGATCCAACTTTTCTGGAGTTTCTATGCGCGCAGCAAAGGAATTGTGTGAGGCATCTGAACTGGCCGTCACCGCTAAACCAAAATCTCTCAAGCCCGATCAAATACGTGCTCTACTCGAATCGTTCCAAGGAGAGCGTATGATCAACAATAAGGCGATCAAACTCCTTTCCCCTCCTACTAATTGTCTATCTCCTATTGAAGAAATGTTAATCAAAAAGGGCTTATCGAAAACTATTGATTCAAAATTTATTGCAACCATGACGCGTGCGCCAAATGTGAGTCACGGCAACCCCTTCCAAGTGGAGGTTGGGTTGATTTTTGGCGAGGGAATGGCAGCCGATAAACCAGTAGAAATTCTAAGATTTGCAAATAGAGTGCCGCTAATGTATCAACAAGGTGGGTGCTTGTTAACCAAGGCTGTTGAGAGTGTTGATTGGCGGCAATATGGCTTAGACCAGCCAGGAGGGAGGGGGGTTCCAAAGGGACCTGCTGCTGTATTAGTACATCTTGCAAGTACCAATGTGCAATTCACATCTGAAGCTAAAGAAGCGCTTTCTGATAATGAAATTGTTTTCGAAGAAACACGAAAGGCCATGCTCGAAATGGGCAGGGGTTTGAGAAAACATCTTGAGAAAAAGAAGAAGATGGCAAAAACTCGCGAAAAATTCGAGTTGATTAATGATATTCTTCCTGCCATAGCTGCAAAGTCTGCATCCATCCTGAACCGCCCAGTTCCTGCTTTAGCCGGCTCAATTACCAAAATTATGTCCGCGGTAATTTGTGAAGAGGAAACCGTTTGGAATACTGAAACTAAACTCACAGATGTCGAGATTATCTTGTTCAATTATACTTCCCGGGCGCGGTCATATTCTCTATTGGTAAACTGGCCCGAAAAGGAAGGTGCCGAGATTACCGCAAATGAACGCGGGGGTAGAAAGGAAGCCATGGGGATATGGGCATGGAAAATTGAAACCCTAGACCCGGGAGAACAAGCGCGTGTTACATACTCATTATCGGGTCTCGAAAAAGGCGATTGGAATGAAACTGAAGTCTTCTTCAGAGGAAATCAAGATGTAATTGGGGCGACCAAATTAGATGAAAAGATGCTTGAAGAAATTCGTCGCCAGGAAGAAATTCTCGGCGATTCAGAAATACCCGCTGGTGAAGAAGAAATGAATGGGTTCGAGCCTGGAGTTGTTGAGGGGCAGCCCGGCCAAACAACTCTCTTTGGAGGTGAACAATGATGTCACGAGTAAATGATCCAGAACTTACCAAACAGCGCCTCCATGAAGTGGTAGAAGAGATGTATGATCGTATCGTAAAGGGAGAGCCGCCCACTATGACGCTTCCAGTTCGAACGAAGAATAACATTGGCTTCGACAAGAAATTTGGGGTATTCAAATACGGAAAAAAGCGCTCTACTAGAGATGCGACCAGCCTTGGTTCCGCAAAGAATCTACTCCGGGCATTGCATGTGGTAGAATTTATCGAGGAAATGATTGAAGCAGGGAAGTCTTCGACATTAAGAGAAATGTACTATATTTCTGAATCTTGGGGTCTTGGTAAATTCTCTAGTCAGAACGAATCAAATAATCTCGCAGAAGATCTCGAAGTTGTGACCACATGTCTAAGAGAAGATTTCAAACTACGTCCAGAAGAGGATGGTTCTCGAATAATTGGCAATGTTACTCTCAATGAATTAAACCGTAGAGGGCAATGGATGAGGATTAATGCTCGTGACGATGTCGGTGATTCGGGGTATGGAGTACCATATAATGTGGAAAGTGAAAAGATTGAACTCGTGGAACACGACATTAAATTCCTAATGGCTATCGAGACGGGTGGAATGTTCGATCGGTTGATTGAAAATGGTTTTGATGAAGCTTATGATTGCGCTCTAATCCATTTGAAGGGCCAACCTGCGCGTTCTACACGACGAATTATGAAGAGGATGAATGAAGAATGGGATGTGCCGGTTGTTGTATTCCTTGACGGTGACCCCTGGTCATTCCGTATTTTTGCTTCAATAGCGTATGGAGCGATAAAAACCGCACACATTTCAGAATATCTTGCGACACCTTCGGCGAGTTATCTTGGAATTACATCTGATGATATTATTGCTTATGACCTTCCTTCTGACGACCTTTCAAAGAAAGATATCGAAGCGCTCAATGCTGAGTTATCTGATCCAAGATTTGCTGATGGCTGGTGGCAAAATCAGATCAATATGATGCTGGAAATTGGCAAGAAGGCTGAGCAACAATCACTTGCAAAATACGGTCTCGACTTCGTTACAGACACCTATCTCCCTGAAAAACTGGGCGAGATGGGCCTAGTTTGATTCCGTTTGGTTGAAGGATGGGCGCCGCAACGCCTCTAACATGCAGGCCGTGCCCGAAGTATCTCCGTGGCCCAAGCGCTTGCTGATTATTGGAGTAGGTCTAGCTGTAATTGGGCTAACTCTATTGGTGTTCCAAAATGACGAAATGAACAATCTTTCAGATCCTAGGATGTCGGCAGATCATTCGATTACCCTTGGTGAGACAGGGGGTATTGTCCTTGAGCCGGGGTGTTGGGTCGTAGAGGTCGAAGGCGTAACTGAGGATGTCATTCTTGAACTCAAAAGAGTAGAGGGCGCTTCTGCTACAGAAGTAATTGAAGAAAAATGCAAACCCAATTATGAGGCGCTAGCAGGAGATGGTTCTTCGTTTACAAATGTAGGTAAATGGTCAATTGACGAGGAAATAGAAGTGCTGGTCTCTCCCGCTGAGGGATGTGTTGATTGTGATGGGATTACTGTTTATTTGACAAATGATGCAACCTACTTTAGTTCGTTTGTTAGCAATCCAACTCTTGTGGTGATGTTTGGGGCCTGTGGACTTGGATTCTTACTAATTCCTCTTGGGTGGATGTTGATGATGATTAATCGAGGTCAAGCTGCAAAAATACACCTTGTTACAAATCAGCATATTCTTGAAGCAATGGCTCCAGAAAGTGAAGAGCAGCCGATTCAGACTGCCGGACCAGATATCCTGACTACAGACCAAATTTATCGACTGATGAAGGGTGAAGATCCCACTACTCTTGTAGAACGTGAACCCCCCTCTCCGTTTTCAAATGCAGACACTAGAGTCAAACCAACTCCGCCAAGTTCTACTGGCGGGTCTAGTAATGTCGCTTCGGGCTTCACTCCCGAAAAGCCGCCGAAAGATGACTCGTGGAAGAAGTGGGACGAGGCTTGATGTCTCTCCGACGCCTTGATAGGTGTCGGCCGGTAGGTAACCACTGGTTGTGTAGTCATGGCAGACCTCGACGATGCCCTTAGCCTGCTTCAAAATAAGGTACGGAGAGGTATTCTTGAACGCCTCGTAAGAGAACCTCATTATCCCTTGCAGTTGGCCGACCAGGTTGGCGTTTCACAACAAGCGGTAATGAAGCATTTGAAGTTGCTAGAGCAGGCGGGATTTGTTGTAAAAATGAAGGCTGCTAGCAGCAAAGGGGGCCCTCCGCGTAATATTTACTCCGTTCAACAAGCAATTTCGCTTAGAATTGATTTAGGCCCGGATCTATTTCATTGTGAACAACGTTCACTACCTACAGGAGGTCCTTTGAAACTTTCAAAGGCCCTTAAAGGGAAGGTTGCTCATGTGGCTGAAACTGTTAGTGGTAGGAAAATGATTGGTGTTGGGGAAGGTATGCAGCATTTGTCCCAAATCACAAATGAACTAGAAAGGCTCGATGTAGAACGCGATGTTTTGATTGCTTTACATCAACAAATAAAACAGCGTATTTCTGCAACTGTTGATACTGACTTTGATTCATATGAACAACGACATGTGATTCATAATATGCTCGAATCTCCCACGTCTTCTTTCGATTTCAATGCTCTAGCAAAAGAGTTGCAACTAGGGGCTGTGGCTAGTGAGAAACTCATGGACGAAGTGCGTTCTAGAGTCGTAAGGCAACTCGCTGAACGCACAGGTCAATTTGTTGCGGCACCACAGGCAGCAGAGCTGCCTTGGTGGGCTGTGCTAGGCATTGAACCAACAAAGGACCGCTGAGGTTCTTTGTGGGTTCTCGAATCAATCCTCGTCTTGAAGGACGCTGATTAGACTGCTTTGCTCTGCAAGTCGACTCTTCACTTCAGCACGACGGCCGCGTCCAACAAGGAATAGTACTCCGAACAAGGAGAAGGTCAGAAGCAATACACCGAATGGAAGAGCCCAGTCGTTGATGATTTCCCCTGCGACATCTAGGAATGGAGAACTACTGGTTAGTTCCTCATTGACCTTACGTAGATTGTCTGCTTCACTTACCTCGACGATATTATTGTCGGGATCGACTACGACGACTACATCGTGGCTACCAGCGGTAACGGGGTAGAGTAAGTATATCTCAATCTCGTTAGCATCCTCGCTTGCGTCTGGTGCTAGTAGAGCACCGACTACCTTGCGCATTACGACGCTGTCCTCTGGACATCCGTTCTTACGGATTTCCTTTTGCATTTCATCATCGAAATTATCGAACTCGCAGAGTACGATTTCAATGTCGGTTGCGTGAACGTTTCCTGTATTCTGTAGAACTACACGGATTGGAATTGTCCTATCAACATCAGCAGAGGTCTCAGCAACTGAGACATCAGAGATTACCAAGTTTGGCGCCCTGAGCCTTAGAGTTACAATTAACTCGTTGGTATCTAACAACTCTCCTGCCCATTGTGGGCTGTCGTCGTGGTCGCCTTCTGCTTCCATATCACCAGCTATGCTAGTCACCTTTAGGCCGATGTGGCGGGTGTCGAGTTTAGCGTTTGTAGAAACATGGACTGTAGCAACCAGAGTATGTGTTGTGTATGGGTCCATTTCTGGTAGTCTCCACTCATTGAGGTCTGTGAGATAAACACAAACATCATCCGGGAATTCTGCTTCGTTGGAAACCATCTCTATACACTCGATATCGACGGTTAGATCACTGCCGATGTATTCTCTCATCTGCCATTCTACCTTCCATTCCGAAAGAGCGCCCATTCCAGGTAATGTATTCCAAATGAGTTCACCTGTTGAACCATCCTTCTGAGAGGTGTGGTTGTGTAATGATGGAGTGTCTGGTACGTTTCCTGCATTTGTGACATTTACTATGTATTCAACGATACGGCCAGGTGCGCTGGTTTTGATTGCGTTGTCAACGCTTGTGTCGATTTCAATCTGCATATCATAGAATTCGTTAACTGTCACTAGGATGACCACTTCATCGCGCAAACGGGTGCGATGTCCTGAGTCATCTGGGTAGTCTTCTTCGCTAAATGCTTGAAGAATAACCGTATAGTCACCAGCTGGTACTTGGCTTGGCACATTGATTGTTACATCAACGGTTTGCGAAGTGTCGCGTGATAGTTCGGTTAGGATACTTCGAGGGACGTCGACATCCCATAGTACGTCAATTCCTTGAGAATCGTGGACGCGAGATAGTCTCAAATCATATCTATCTGGGCCATTTCCTATATTTACAACACTGGTAGGTACTGTCCATGATTCGCCTGGGTTTGCACTGATTTCAGTAAAATCG
>Ga0208639_1001153_pt1 | contig 17751 bp, 22 predicted proteins | sample ETNtaG_33_FD_185772 | JGI IMG/M metagenome (GOLD analysis project Ga0208639, IMG submission 185772) | Marine microbial and viral communities from oxygen minimum zone, Eastern Pacific Ocean - ETNP201310SV76 (SPAdes) (version 2) | ecosystem: Environmental > Aquatic > Marine > Oceanic ...
CTTCTCCCGGAATACTGTCCGCGCTGATCCTTCCTCCGTGCAGTTCAACTATTTTCCGGCAAATCGCCAGTCCCATTCCGTTACCTTCAAACTCAGCCGGCCTGTGATACTTTATCCCATTACTAATGATATTCATAAATAGTTGCCCCATTTGAAATTTATCGGCATGGACCACTGGCAATGATTAAATTTCTTTTCTTCCCATTAAACTTTTTGGTCAAGAGTCTTGACTCCTATCAACAAAACCTCACCTCAGCGCTCTCACAGTTAACGCGCGATCAAAAATCCTAAAAATATGTATTGGGTTTAAGGACTTGAATGACGAAGGCAAGTTTTAAAAAATACCTTTTTTTATTTTCCAGCACCGAGCAAAAAATAGAAATTCGGGCATCTAATAAATTTTCATTAATAACTGATGTATATGTTTGGCTGTAAAGTAAAGCGGCTTTTTATCAAGTATTTTTTACAAAAATTCGACCTGAGCTACTAGTAAAAATATTTATTCTCATGCCAACTACTCAGCCCGAAAATCTATAACTCACTTGTTTTCAACTTGTAACATCAGAAACCCGCATATCTTTAAGAGACTTCCCAAAAACTCTTTCATAAATAGATAGTTTATCTTTGGCACAACGAAATCCGACGTCATCCTTTCGAGAAAAAGGATTGAGGCGTTCACGGGAAGTTCCGCGTGATTTCAAGGCGATGACCTTCCTGTATTCTTCTTCAGAAAAATGACCCACACCAAGATAAGACATGCCGCGAACCACAAGCAGTTTTTCATCTTTTTTCTTCCAAACATTAGTATTATTCGGGTAAGGCAGGTAGTAATCCCACACCCACTCCCAAACGTTGCCGATCATGTCATAAGTCCCATAGAAGCTGACCCCCTGCGGAAAACTGCCCACGGGTTTCAGTCCACGACCCCGTTTCTTTTTTGCTGACGGACTAACATTGGCGGAGGAAAAATCAAACTCATTACCCCAAGGATAGATATAATGGTCGGGTCCGCGGGCGGCTTTTTCCCATTCGGCTTCTGTTGGAAGTCTTTTCCCAGACCACTCCGCATAGGCGGCGGCATCATAAAAGTTAACATGCGAAACAGGATAATGCCCCGTCCCTTCCGGAAACCGGTCTCCGCCCCAGGTGCGTGGCGGTTTGTGGTCTGTCGCCTGGCAAAATATGTAATATTGAAGACGGGTCACTTCATATTTGTCGATATAATAATCTTTGAGATAAAGTTCAAATGCCGGGGACTCATCGGCAAACCACGGTTTACCCAGTCCCAGCTTGAGTGCGTGTTGATCCGTATCGACTTCATCGGTACCCATGATAAAATTACCAGCGGGTACCAGCACCATTCCTTCCGGCGGGGATTCGCACCCAGTCAATATCATGCCGGTGAACATTAAATAGATTATTATGAAGCGCTTCATTTGGCATCTCTAGAATGGAAAATCCTGTAACGAAAAAAAACCTGCCGCACGTCTTTAAAACGGTCACCCTTGGAGATATCGACCTGTATGACCGATTGACAAATTTCTCATTGGGTACTCACGCCGATTCTCTACAACAATCTATTGAAGAAATTGGCGTGACCCATCCAGTCACCCTGGTTCCTGTTGGAGACCGCTTTCGCATCGCTTGCGGTCATCGTCGTGTGTTGATATCTACCCTGCTTGAATTAAATAAAATTCCTGCATGGATTCTAAGCTCTTCATCAGGTGACGAATCAATGCTGATGCTTAATTTATCAGAAAATCAGATTCACCGTCATTACAGCGCTATTGAAAAAGGACTCATTCTCACTAAATTATCAGAAAGCAACGTTCCCGAAGGTCGCATCATTGAAAAATATATGCCCATGCTTGGTCTGGAGCGAAGTAAAAAACTATTGGCTGGTTATCTCAGTATAATTCAATTGACACCCGGCCTGCAAAACCTGCTCCATGAAGCCAATGTTCCCCTGCGAACATTTTCAATATTATTCCGCTGGAACTCGGAAAGCGCTACAGCGGCTGAAAAATTTTTTTCCATACTTCGCCCGGGAGCCAATAAATGGCGCGATCTTCTGGAGTGGATTGACGAAATTTGCATGAGGGATGAAATAACCCCCTTTGAACTACTCAGTCTGCCCGAATTGCAATCGGTCCTAAAGCAAAACGATCTGCCTCCCAATACTCGATACGAAAGGGTTCGTCAACTTCTGTATTCCAAGCGTTACCCCATGCTTAACGATATGCAGATTCGACTGGCCAAAGCCCTTGACGCATTGAAACTTGACGACAAAACACGGGTCCATATTCAGGACAGTTTTGAAAGTGACGAAATTAGAGTTGAGATGAAATTCCGCACCCGTGAACAGTTTATTAATCAAATAGAAAAACTGGTTCGCGCCTCGGGGTCTGATGCTTTAGACGAACTGATCCGTATTTTTCAAAATCCGCAAGACTGAAAAGACCCCCCCCACTTCGTTCAGAATGACAAGCAATCGTTCGTCAGCTATTTTAAAAGTTCTTTGGATTTATTTCCACAAAGTCCATTTCCCCCAGGCCCTGTTGTCGTTAGGAAGGTAATGGACAAGGACTCCTCTCCTGCTCCACTGATTGTAATGGGCGCAGACAACAAAGTGATCACCCTCGTTCCATCCACCTTTTCCCAATAATCTGTCAAAGGGTACTGGGCCGCAAACTCCTTGTGACCTCTTATTATCGCAGGACTCAGTCTCTGTCTCCCTTTCGCCATCATCTGGGTCTTGGTGTAATTTCCATTTTTGCTTATAAAAATTTTTCCAGAGAATATGATTTTATCGTGACGAATGGATCGCCGCTCACTTATATTTTCGAGTAACAGGAAACCCAAGGGAATCGAGTTTATGAGGATGCTTTTTTATATAATCCAGAGTGGGAACTGCGGCACCTGAGATAACAGAGACTCCGACATCGATATTATATCGTCATTTGAGACGCTGAAAATCAACCATTTAAGACTGTTCAACACTCCGACCCAGGGTATCCAGTATCTTCAAGGCAAGATTCTCTGTGATTCCCGGCAGGGCCTGTAATTGCTCCGGCGATGCCGCCCTTATACCGTCCAGACTGCCGAAATTCTTGAGAAGTTGTAAATGCCTTTTTTTGCCAATACCCGGAACCAACTCTAACGGTGAGGTCAGGGTACTCTTATCGCGCAATTTCCGGTGATACGATATCGCGAACCGGTGCGACTCATCCCTGATTCGTTGCAGTAAATACCGGGAAGGTGCGTTCTCCCGAAAAAGGACCGGATTTTTTTTCCCAGGCAGATACACTTCATCAGTCTCCACATTGTTGCGCATTTTTCCCTTGGCGACACATGCGATATCCACCCTCCCGGCAAGGTCCAGTTCCTGTATCATTTTTTCCGCGCTGGACAGATGTCCCCGTCCGCCATCAATCAGGATGAGGTTGGGCAATGCCTTTCCTTCACGCATCAAACGACTGTATCTCCTGCCGATCACTTCCCTCAACATCGCGTAATCGTCAATGCCCTGGACTTCGGCAATTTTATAACGGCGGTATTTTGAATTTTCTGCTATAGCATTTCTGAATACCACAACAGACCCCACCGCATGTTTTCCTGAAATATTGGAAATATCGAATCCTTCAATGACTTCCGGAAAAAATTTTAGCCCTAGCGTTTCCTTCAACTCTTCCAGACTTCGGAGTCCAAGTTCCCCCTTATCCAACTCCGTTCTCAAAGCGAAATTAGCATTTTCCTCGGCCATACGCACGAGGTCCTTTTTTTTTCCGCGTGAAGGGACCTCCAGACGAACCCGGTTTTCCTTTTTTTCGGACAGCCAGTCTGATATCAACGAAGACTCATCTATCGGATGTGGTAAAAGAATTTCTCGTGGAAAAATAATTTGATCAGCGTAATACTGCTTCAGAAAAGATGATAGTGTTTCGTTATCATCGGTGTCATCAAGGGTTTTCATTTTATAATTTTTTTCACCTACCATCTTACCACCTCGAACCACAAGCACTTGAACCATCACCAGATTACGTTCACGGCAATATCCGACAATATCCTGATCCTCCAGAGAAACGGATATTATCTTTTGTTTGCCCAGAACTGTTTTTACCGCCTGAATTTTATCTCTGTAAACCCCGGCTTCTTCATAATGTAATTGACTGGAAGCGGACTCCATTTTCTTTTTCAGACTTTCCACTAATTCCTGATTCTTGCCTTTGAGAAAAAGTATCACGTCCTGAACCACCCGACCATATTCTTCCTTCGTCAGGTAGCCCGCGCAGGGAGCAAGGCATCGTCCCATCTGATAGTTCAGGCACGGCCTTCTGAGAGCCGTTCCGTCCAAACGATCCCTGCTTTGTCTGAGCGGAAAAATTCTATATATCAGCCGGATCGTTTCGCGAACTTCTTTGACCATGGTGTAGGGTCCGAAATAGGTCGCACTGTCTTTTTTTATCCGGCGAACCACTTCCAGCCGTGGAAACTCTTCCTGCGTGGTCAGGCGAAGGTAGGGATAGTGCTTGTCATCTTTCAGGAGAACGTTATAACGAGGTAGGTATTTTTTGATGAAGTTGCTTTCAAGAATCAACGCTTCCGCTTCGTTTCGGGTGGTCAAAAATTTTATATCGCGAACCTTGTCGGTAAAAATACGCGTTCGCGCAGGCATGTTGCTCGATTTCTGAAAATAGGAACGCACTCTGGTCTTTAACGATTTGGCCTTGCCGATGTAAAGGATTTCCCCGCGACTATCCTTCATGATATAAATACCCGGTAGCTTGGGAATCGTTTTCAGGATATCAGCAATTTGTGTTTTCATAACCAATGCAGTAAAACGGTTTCGGGGAAAATTTATTGATGAACCCTAACTGTTTGCGGATTTTAATAATGGCCCTTTAGTCATTCTACATCAATTTCCTTAACTAGTAGAGGCATCCTGATCCAACAACCTCTCTCCTGCCAATGACCGTAAGCAACGACAACAAACAACGTGGATTCTGGAAAAGCCGGTTCGGATTTATCCTGGCGGCTTCGGGTTCTGCGGTCGGACTCGGCAATATTTGGAAATTTCCCTACATCGTTGGCGAAAATGGCGGCGGCGCTTTCGTTATCATTTATATCCTCTGCACCATCGCGGTAGGGCTCCCCATAATGCTCGCCGAATTCACCATCGGCAGAAAAACAAACCTTAACCCTGTCGGTGCGTTCCAGGCATTGAAAGCCAACTCACCCTGGACCGGAATAGGATACATGGGCGTGCTGGCCGGATTCTTTATCCTCTCCTTTTATGGGGTGGTGGGGGGATGGACGCTTGCCTACGTTGCTAAATCGCTCACTCAAACCATCAGTAATTTTGCTTCGCCGCAGGATGCCGGACAATTTTTCGGTTCCTTTATCTCCAATACCTGGGAAATCCTTTGTTACCACGCCCTTTTCATGGGCCTCTGCGTTGGCATCGTGTTACGCGGAGTGCACAGCGGGATTGAAAGAGCCTGCGAAATACTGATGCCGATGCTGGTAATCTTCCTCATTCTCCTTATGTTTCGTTCATTGACACTTCCCGGCGCGATGGAAGGAGTTGAGTTTTACCTGAAACCAGACCTCAGCAAAATTGGTTCGCAAACAATATTAATTGCATTGGGCCAGGCCTTTTTCTCACTCAGCCTGGGTATGGGCTGTATGCTCACTTATGGCAGTTACCTGCCGGAAGATGAAAACCTGACCTCTGCCACCGCATACGTTGTCATTTTTGACACGATGATCGCGCTGTTGGTAGGCATGGTCATCTTCCCTGCGGTTTTCGCAATGGGACTCGAACCCGCCGAAGGACCCAGCCTGGTGTTCAGTGTACTGCCCGCCGTTTTTGCAGGGATGCCATTCGGCAACCTAGTTTCTATTATCTTTTTTATCCTGCTCGCTATCGCGGCCATCACATCGGGAATATCCCTTCTGGAAGCGGTGGTCGCTTATTTTATCGACCAGAGAGGATGGGACAGAAAAAAAGCGGTGTTGATCACGTCCACCGTCATCTTTCTTTTTGGAGTTCCTTCCGGATTGTCATTCGGAGTATTATCCGATGCGAAACTTTTTGGTATGAACTTTTTTGATCACATCGACAACATCGCCTCCAACTACCTTCTGCCGCTGGGAGGAATGTTGACGGCAATCTTCGTGGGATGGGTGTGGGGCACGAAATCCGCTAAAGAGGAAATCGAAAAACACGAAACCCAATTTCACTGGGGACATATCTGGGGATTCCTCATCCGCTACGTTAGTCCGGTTGCGGTTCTTCTGGTTTTTCTGGCAAAGCTTTTTCAGTAAGCCAATTCAGCCTACGACTGCTCGCCACAGGGGCAAATGAAATCCTTCGCTTCACCCAGAATGACACCGAGAGAAGTTTTTATATTTTTGAAATCTTCTGCCCTTTGCCTATCAAACCATATTCAGGAATGGTGACTTCTTTACCTTCGCAAGGTTCGATGACTCCGATCATGTTGCTGGTGATATCGTATTTTTTGCAGATGGCTGATACTTTCGCGAATTCTTTCATGCTCTCTACGATCACTACGAATCCGGTGCCCATGTTGAACACTTCGTACATCTCGGCATCGGAAATATTACCGCGCTCCTGGATGAGTTTGAATACCTCGGGAACTGGCGGGGAGGGGTCGATCACGAACCGGATATTATCATTTTCCACTCGATTAAGATTGCTGTAGCCGCCGCTGGTGAGATGCACCATGGCTTTGAGCTTGATCCCGGCATCGAGCATTTCCATGATGGGTTTCACGTAGATACGTGTGGGTTCCAGCAATTCCTCGCCCAGGGTTCGGCCCAGGCGCTCTTCAAATTTGTTGACGTTCCTTTCCTGTTCCTCCCGCGTCTCGCCAAGCAAAACTTTTCGTGCCAGGGTGAGTCCGTTGGAATGCACCCCGCTTGAGGCAAGACCAATGATCATATTGCCGGGCTGGATATCTTTTCCTGTATTAACTTTTTCCAGCGGAACGTGACCGATACACGCGCCGATGAGGTCCACGCCTTTTATGATTTCCTTTATCTGCGAAATCTCGCCGCCCGAAATACTTATCTCCCCCTGCCTAGCTCCTTCGGCAAGTCCTTTCCCGATTTCCGCAAAGATTCGCGCATCGGTGAAAGAACAACCTATGTAGTCGACCATACTCACCGGCCTCGCGCCGACGCAAATCAAGTCGTTGACGTTCATGGCTACGCAGTCGATGCCAATCGTATCGTAGCGATCCATAAGTTCCGCGACGATGATCTTCGTCCCGACACCATCGGTGCCGAAGGCTATGCCTGATCCGTTACCGACATCTATGACGTTGGCGAAGTAACCGATGTCAGCGGCCAGCGGAAAACGCTCGGCGAATTTTCTCGTGGGAAGGACGTGATCCAGCAATCCTGAAAGAGCATCCTCGGCTCCCCGGCTGGAGACACCACTTTGTTCGTATTGGGATGAAGAGTCAAATTGAGGGTCAGACATCCGGCGCCCTTTTAAAAAAGTTTTCGAACAGGAAAAGTTTGTTCCTACCTGGATAAAGAATCGGATAGGTTATCAGGCATGATACGCTATTTTAAAGGTTTTCGGACAGGAAAAGCGCCCATAAATGGGCAAGCTACAAAACCAGTTTAGGGATAAATACCCATGAGGCGGTAACTGTTGTAAATTTTCTCTATGGAAATCGCCATCGCCGCTGTGCGGTAACTGCCCACATTTTTACTGGACCAGTACCGCTCACGAATACCCTGAAAAGCAATCCGCATAGTATCGTCGAGTCCGGATCTCACCAGATCGATTTCGGCAGGACCCTGTCCGATTTTCGCTATCAGCTCTTGTGGCACTTTTCCACCCGATTCCTGGATGGCTTTTATGAGCAGGTTATTCTGATTCTCTTCATACCGCCTGTTCATACGACCAAGCCGGATATGCGACAGGTTTTTGATCCATTCAAAATAAGATACGGTGACTCCGCCCGCGTTGAGATAAACATCGGGGATGATGACCACACCCATTTCGCCAAGGATCGTCTCCGCTTTGAAAGTGACCGGTCCGTTCGCCGCTTCAGCAATGAGCTTGGCCTTGATGCGCCCTGCATTGCTCTGGTTGATGACCCCTTCCACAGCGGCAGGGATCAGGATATCGCACTCTTCTTCCAGAAGCTCCGCGCTGTTTTCAAAAAATTTCCCTTTTGGATATCCTTTGATTCCACCTCCGTTTTCGACTTTGTACTGGAAAACCTCTTCAACATTTAATCCATTCTTGTCATAGACGGCGCCATCCCATTCCAGAATAGCGGTGATCTTGGCCCCATCCTCTTCATTCAGAATTTTCGCGGTGTAGTATCCCACATTGCCGAGTCCCTGAATGATGACCTCTTTACCTTCTATCGAGTTCCCTTCCATCTTCGCCAACTTGACATCCTCCGGGTGACGGAAGAATTCGCGGATTCCGAACACCACGCCGCGTCCGGTTGCTTCCACCCGCCCCTGGATTCCGCCTGCAGAAACAGGCTTTCCAGTAACACAGGCGAGATGGTTGACATCATCAGGGCGATGAGCCGTGTAGGTACTTACTATCCAGGACATCTCTCTTTGACCGGTACCCATGTCAGGAGCCGGAACGTTAATGCCTGATCCGATATAATCTTTTTGGATCAACTCAAAAGCAAAACGCCGGGTAATTTTTTCCATCGACTCGCGTTCATACTGTTTAGGATCAATGAGCAACCCGCCTTTGGACCCACCAAAAGGAATATCGACCAAGGCGCATTTGTATGACATGAGAGCCGCCAGAGCTTCCACCTCATCCTGGTTGACCATCTGTGAAAAACGAATGCCGCCTTTGGCAGGAAGTCTGTGATCACTATGCACCGCCCGCCAGCCAATAAAAGTCTCTACTTCGCCGTTGATCTTGACAGGAAACCGCACCTGATAAACATTGTTCACATTTTTGATGTACTGACCCATTCCTTCCGGAATATCGAGAGTCGTCAAAGCCATGTCAAACATGAGATTCACACTCTCAAGAAAACTCATTTCCTTATCAGGGGGCACTGTCATATCCATCTCATTTTTTGAGTCCAATAGGGCCTGTGCTCGGTTCTGAACTTAATCTCGTGGAGCATTGAATTTCCGCATGTTATCAGTATAAGGACATTTCTTGAAAAGGACATAAAAACTATCCTTTTGCACAAAGTTTTCTGATTATTCATAGGCCCGAATTTTCAGATGATATGTGGTAACTTTTCCCTAAAATAGCTATGCTGGGCTCGAAAAAATAATCCTCATTGTCTTTTGGAGTTTTGAGTGCGACAGGCCAGCCACAAATTTTCCACCTCTACCCATGGCAAAGGACTGTACAACATCACCCGTGAAATTGAGTCGTGGGTAGCTCAACAAAAAATCACTACCGGGCTGTTGACCGTTTTTGTCCCGCACACTTCAGCGTCCATCGTCATTCAGGAAAACGCGGACCCGGATGTTCTGCGCGATCTCAAAACATTTTTCCAAAAACTGGTTCCAGATGGGGACGCAAACTACCTGCACCGCTCTGAAGGCCCCGATGACATGCCAGCCCATATTCGCTCAGCTCTCACACAAAGCCAGCTATCCATTCCTGTCAACTCGGGAAATCCATCGCTCGGCACCTGGCAGGACATTTATCTATTTGAACACCGTGTCCAATCTCATAAGCGACTGATTTATCTCCACTTGATAGGTGAATAAAATCAGCCCGTTGAATAGGTTTCGACAAGCTATAACATTGCCTCCTGTGGGGAAGAAGAAGAAAAACTGACGGAAGGTTGCCTGCGCCCTGAGCTTGCTAAAGCCATTGAGTTAGCTGAGAAATCCAAGTTTGAAGAAGCCAAGGCGGCATACGATGTATTACTAGCCGAAAAGCCCGGCAAACCAAACGAGCCATGGCCAAAAGCTTCGGCATGAGCCCGGAAAATCTTGGCTCATGAAGACGCTGTAACCCCTCCACCAATTAACTCTACAGACCGATAAAATTATTATTCCCGCCCATCCAGTTGTTTTAATAATTTATCTTTAAGTTCTTCCGGCACGGCGTTTATTTTACAAGTGCGGCGGATAATTTCCTCGATCCCTGATTCCCCGTTGAGAACACGATTGAATTCTGCCACTGAGACTCTGTTTTCATCCTTGCTGATACACTCAATGGAATCCCCTTTGCTCACACTTCCCTCATTCATGACTGAAAAATAAAATCCGCTCCGGCCGGATTGGCGAAAGCGTTTTGGCAAATCTCTCAATCCCATACGCGCGCTGAGAGTCGCGCAAGGTTCTCGCGGTTGAGTGACAGCCAGCTCTGCCGACCCGATACGAAATCGGTCTCCCAGACAAACTTCATCTTCCCTCAATCCCTGAGTGGTTAAATTTTCACCGAAATCGCCAAAGGATAAATCCGGTTTCTCCAGTTCATCTCTCCACACGTCATAATGCTCAGCGGGGTAAAGATAAACCGCCTTGTAGATTCCGCCATGGACTTTTTTGTTGCCTTGATGGTCGCCCTCCAATCCAAGACGGTGCACTTCGACCGAACCCGCAACTGGTTGCTTTAAAATACCAGACTGAATCTTTTTTCCGCCTCGTGTGATTTCACGTAACGAGCTGATATTTACTGACAATATTTTCATAAAGGATATTTGCTCGACTGATGGAAGAACTCGCTTCAGGAGTTATTTATAAAGTCAGGATGAAAATATATAACGAGCAGGAGAACTGCCAGAGTGATGACCCAGATTATAGTGTAGGACACCATCGACTGATGGGCTTTTTCTTTTTCCAACCAGGTGCGCGGCTTAATGCCTTGTATCAGAAATCCAAGTTTAGCCGCCAGGTTTACTGCCACGACATTAACTGCTAACAAGAAGGCCGCACCGTAGGCAAGTTCCGTTTGGCCCGCGCCCAGCATCAATCCCATAGTGGCCGCGGGTGGCAACAGAGCAACAGCGACCATGACACCGACCAGCACGCTGGGGGCACCCGAAGTTAAAGACAATACCGCCGCCGCCCCGGAAGCCAACGCCAGCACGGCAGAATCCAACCCAACATGCGTGCGCATCAGAAGTTCGCGACTCTCCACATTCAAGGGCCAGAAAATACCAATAAGAATAGAGAGAATAAGCGCCAGCCCCATTCCCGCCGCCCCTGTCTTAAACGCTTTCCACATCAGGTCCGTATCGCCCAGCGCCGTCCCCAACGCCATGGCCAGGTTGGGTCCCAATAGAGGAGCGATGACCATCGCGCCAATAACTACCGCCACATTATCTTCTAACAGGCCAATAGCAACGACCACTGTTGACAACAGGACCAGTAATAAATAGGTGCGATTCAAGCGAGCGTTTTTTTCAATACTGTTGTACAGCTCCTCGCGCGTGGTCTCGGTGGTAGATTTCGTTTCCGTCTCTTCTTCTTTTTCTTCTTCGCGCGGCAGTGTTACTTCTACTGGAATAACCACCACCCTAGCAGAAGAACTACCCGCGAGCATTCCCTGGAGTGCGTCCAGAATCGCCTGTCGTTGCTCCGGCTTGACCAGAATGCGAACCACTCTACGAGCTTCGTCTTCACCGGACACAGTCCAGAAATCGAGCGCTTCGTTTTGTTCAGCAATATTTTTCATGCTGTCGAGATAGCTTTCGTCAGCAACCACTTCGATAATTTTCATTATATAATTTAGAAATCAGGATTCTGTTGGATCGTCCGGACTAAAAATCAACCGTGCATACAAATAGGCCACCGCTTCTGAAATAATATCTCTCACTCCCGCGCTTGATACCCACCAGCGGGTAGTATCGTAGTCCCGGGGTTGAAGAGCAACAATGCCCACCTGCACTGATGTGAAAACGGACTCAAACATGAGCCAGGTCCGACGGGAGTGGACTCCCAACGACACCACATCAATCGATGCCGGAGCCAAACCCCTTTCATTAAATTTTTTTTTCACCTCAAGCACCGAGTTATAAGTCCTGTCCCTTTTCGGAATGAACATCGAAGGGACCGACATGATTTTCTCCAGCGGAACACCTTTCGCATTTAACGTCGAGGCGGCCAATCTGGCCCAGGTTTTATACTGGGACAAATGATGGCCCGTCGTTAAAAGTCCGCCTGTGGTAACCACCAACTTGTACTGTCCATTTGCAAACCTGTCTTTCACTTTTTCCAAAGCGTAATCGGGCAACCAACCTTCAACGACAAGAATCTCGCCGGCAACCGGTTGCGTTGGAGCCAGAAAGGGATAGGCAAATAAAACGAGAGACAGCAAAGTCACGCCCAGGCCAATTGTTGCCATTCCCCAGCCCAGGGGAGTCAATACACGACATTCCCGAATAGTTGTCATTCTGAATCGATTCATTGATGTTCATCGAGACACCCAGTTTTCGGCATTCTCGGTTTACGAGGTAGGTGAATTGACAAAACAACGAGGTTGGGCAAAATACCTCAGCGCTTCCCGACAACAGTTTCAATATCGTTCATCGTCTTAACAAACGCTTTCAGTATATCCGTCGCAGTGACGATACCGATCAACCTCTCTTTTTTCACCACAGGCAAGGCTCCGATTTTTCTTTTGGCCATAATTGCCGCCGCGTCTGCCGCCCGTTGTTCAGGTCCTATAGTAACAAGTCCCCGCTTCATTATGGTTCGTACCAGACGTGCTGATATAGATACAGTCGATCCGTCTGATCTTTCGAGAAATTTCTTTACCGGACCCAACACCTTTTTTAAATCCCTGTCGGATATGATACCGACCAATTTCCCCTTATCAACCACAGGCATGTGTCGGATATTTTCAAAATTGAAAAGGAAAAATACCCGGTCGACCTTATCATTGGGGCTAACGGTCAACACATTCGTGGACATCAAATCTTTGACTTTCATACCGACTCGCTGGTGAAAGGTTCAAAAAATCTGCATCGGTGAACGATATACCAAGCTCCCCGATGGGTGGATTATACAGCAAGGGAGCTAGTCTGGCTAAAATTTACATACTTGCCCGCAATCTCTTCTGCACGGGTGCCCAACATCAGCACAGGTACTTTTTGGGCGACCCCCTTCACAACCGCCAAATTCCTGTTTATTTCAATCATTTGACAGCCGTTTTAAGGCAAAACCCAGCGATTTTTAGTTTCCTCTGGTTTATCATAACCCATTATTTTTAAATAGGTTACTGTACTTCATTCCCCCTCCCCTTATCAAATAGTTTTTATAAATTTAACATTTGGCATAGATCTAGGGGGTCGGGTCAGCATCAGCAAATCTCTCTTCTGAAACGATAGGGTTTAAAGTCAAAGTGTCCGCTGACAACTTTCAAAAAAATAATAAGAATTCCTCGACCAGTTATGGCAGGATAGTGTTTTGTTGTTTGAAGTGTTTTTGCAAAATTTGGAGGTTTGAATGAAGCAATCTTGCAAGTGGCCACCAATTTTTTTCGGCTTGATGGCGTGGCTCATTATTCTCTTGAGTGTCGCGTTTGCCGAAGAAAAACTTAGTCCGGAAAAAAAACGCGATATCTTCAAACTTCTTGAAGTGTCCGGGCTAATGGCGCAAATGGATTATATGAAAGATGGAGCCATTGAACCCTATGGAAGAATGATCTCCCTCACTTACCCGAAAGTTCCAGGCGCATTTTGGGATGAATTTAGTAAATTGATCGGAAAAGAGGAAATGGATTTGCTAATGGATCGTGTGGTACGAGTCTACAACAAACATATGTCGCACGATGTAATCAAAGAATTAATAAAAATGTTCTCCACTCCATTCTGGGAAGAATGGAAACAGAAGATGCCTGACATAAGCAGGGAAGCAGGCCTGATCGGAAGTCAGTGGACGCAGGAAGTCTTGCAGTCGGAAACATTTAAACAAAAGGTGGATGACCTGGTCAAAAAATATGATCTTGAAAAACTGAACCCGCTAAAAGATAAGCCTCACTCAAAGGAAAACTCAAAATAATGACATAATATGAAACTCCTCCTATTTTAGAATCGGTTTACAAATGCCGACCTTGATTACAGGTTTAAGTCTTCCAGAGGCTCACACTGTGAAACTTGGTCAAATAATTCGAATCACCGAATAGATTTTTAAATTTAGGCCCGAGAGTGATGTTACTCAATTGTGACCAGCCCTTGATTATTTGGTAAAATTTTTGATTTATATTATAATTATCAAGTCTGAGACATAACGGTTAAACCTGAGAAAAGGAAATTCGATTATGAAAATCACTCTGAGCGGAAAAATCCTGCGGGACGACAAAATTATCTCTCTCGACGAAGACCAGACAAAAGATAAACATAAAATTATTTCCGACACGATCCCGAAATTTATTCAGGACCATAAAGGAACGTGGATTAAAAATCCGGAATGGTCTGATAACTAAAATATCCTCATTTCCACCGCCAATTCCCCATTTTCCGCCTCTTCAATATGGGACACTACATCCATCTGCTTTAACATGAAGCGGATCATCGTAAGGAACTCTCTTGGGTCATCGACCACAAGGATGTGCGGATTGTCTTTCATCCAGTTAAGTACTACTCCAAAAATAAATTTCTAAATCCAAACCAGGACAGAAGCTGATTTGGACGCAAATCTTTGCCCGACATTCACGATATATTGCTTTTTATGAGCCAATCAAGATTGAATCATATTTGCTGAGGAACCAACAACAAGTATTTCCTGTCGCTATTTCTTTCCATATTTTATCGACTTTGTACCAGGGTTCCATAACCTCCACTCCTAAAACCGCGGTATAACGCTGGCATACGAAGAAATCCCTAAATACCGGGCGTACAATCTACCCCGGACGAATTAAAATATAATTGATTATTCTTTTTTTAGTGCATATCCTGATTGGTGACGAAATCAGCTTTTTATGTGAAGTATTCTTCTCAGGAGGATCGATCAATGAAGCTCATTAATCCTTTCCTTATTGTCATACAATTCCTTTTTATAATTTTAGTGTTACGCAATGATGCCATAGCTGGCGAACCGTCTTGCATCGCCTTGCTTCATCCTCTGGAAAGCAAGGTCGACGAAATCAAGGGTCATGGGGGTATCTGGGGAATGTTCGAAAAAAACTATAAGGTTCGTGCCCATGCCAGAGTTACCCTCAAACTGGATTCCAAAATCATGGTCCTGCTGGTCCGCTTGAATCACCTGTGCTCGACGCAAAATGGTGTGCCTTTTGATGAGATCGCGCAAGTGCTTGTTCCCCAGCTCAAAGAAAAAGGGGAACAGGTGCTCATTGAGGAGTTGGTCAATATCGGTCACACTCTGAAGAAGGCTAAAATACTGATTGCATACGCCAAATTCGCGGAAAATAACCTTAACCGCAAGCTGGATTTCAACCGGATCAGCCAAGCGGTTAAGGAATCTCAACCCTATGTTGATCGCCTGGTGGGAGTGTCTAAAAAAATTGGTGAGGTGGAGTCGGACGCAATTTTGGCAGACGCAAAAACTCTTATCAGTGATATCGAAAAATTCCTCGCGACCGATCCCTACCTCATACTGGCAGAAAAAGAAAGCGCGGAGGTCCCGCACGCGAGATATATAACGGGAGATTCAGACGCTATGTAAATGGCGGCGGTGCCAATTTATAATATTTCCAACTCCTGCTCAGACGGACGGCCCATAGCGGCTTTGCCGTTGGCTGACACGGTGGGGCGTTCTATCAGAATAGGATGCGCGATCATGTAGCCGGTCAACTCATCTTGGGAGAGGGATCGATTTCGAGTTTGTTTATGGAAGTATCATATATTTCAAGCTTCAGCCTTGAAGAAGTCTCTAAACCTCTATTGGCCACAAATGAACGCAAGTCTTTTCCAGCTCGAAAGAAGGGTACATTTTTGGCGGGAACATCTAACGTAACCCCCGTTCTTGGATTTCGGCCAATTTTCTCTCTTCTATGGCGGATCATAAAGCTACCGAATCCACGTAGCACAACCCTGTTACCCTCACCTAAAGAATCAGTGATGCTTTGGAACATAGTTTTAACCACAACTCCTGCTTGTGTCTTGGTCAGATTAGTTTTTTTTGAAACTTTTTTGATCAATTCTGCTTTGGTCATTATTAATTATCCTTTTTAAATGGTAGTTATTTTTCATTGGCAACTTTCTGGCTATACAATTTTAAAAGTCCGCCCGTGGAGCAAAAGGGATGGACATTGGTATTGAGGTTTCAAATTATTGACCTAACCTTTACTACCTCACAACATTCTTAGCTATAGCTCCTTTTTCTCCTGTCCCCATCTCAAACTCGACATTCTGGTTGTCACTCAGCGTCTTAAAACCCTCTCCTCGAATCTCAGAGTAGTGAACAAAAAGTTCGTCGCCTTGATCGGTGGTGATGAATCCATAGCCTTTCTTGTTGCTAAACCATTTTTCTTTTCCATTTGTCATTTTTTTCTCTTACGATTTATTTTTTTAGGAAGATGTCAGTCGTAAAAATACCCTTGCCTTCAAAATTTTATGCAGGAACTGTCGCGTAAAGTATAGAGAATTCAGCTAGACATTTTTTTAATGAAGATATGCTACTGGAATGAGAGCGTACTATTGGAATCCCGTAATCCTTTCCTACCTGCACAGCATGCGCCACCATATTGTGGCTCACGGTATCAGTAAAAATGACGATGCCACCCACTCCTTTCAACCTTTTATCCATATTGGGAACACGTTTTCCAAACACCTTGAGGTCAGGAAATCCCAGTTTACGACCACTATTTTGATATAAAGGTTTTAATCGATCTAAACCGCCTAATATCGCAACACTCATAATTAAAAATTCCTTTCAAAGTTGACGATACCAGGCAATTTTGCTAGCTTCACAACGAAACGGCCAAGTACCGTTTTGATTCAATAAGAGCCATCGGTGAGATCCGTCAGAGATTGCCGATGGCTTTTTTATTTACAAAGGTAATACAACTAAAAAAATACTAATGCGAAAACACTAGTTATATAAAAATAGACGTTGGTAAATAGAAAATGTTCTTTTTTAAGTAGCTAATTTGAGTTTAAGGACATGGCTCTCAAGCTGATCCAATGCTTCCTCGGTGGTACGATACTTTGAAACCATCAATTTGCATTCTTTAGATTTGACCGATATCCCACCTCCGCAATTCTTCATACTAAGGAACCAATTGGATTTCATAATCTGCGGTGTCTCCCCACTCCTGGATGCGATCCAGCTCACAAGCTAATTTTTCAGAATCCCAGGCCTTGCAACCCGCCTCTGCACAAATCTGAATTCGAGGTAATTTCATAATTCCAACCTAACAATTTTATATTGATTTTGATATCCATTTTCAATATAATACCCCCAATTGGCCTTGTCAAGGTTTTTGTACATTTTTTTGGAGAACTAAATTGTCGGAAGAAACCAATATATTCAATGTGTTACTCAAGAAAAAGAATTTGAGGTCGACTAAGCCACGCCAAGTGATATTACAAGTATTTTTACTGGTTGAAGGTCATATTGAAATTGAGGAGTTATATAAAAGGGTATTGAAAAAAGACGGACTTATTGGAATGTCCACCGTTTATCGCACTATGAACCTGTTTTTGGAATGCGGCTTAGCTAAGGAGAATATTCTTTCCAATGGCAAGAGGTGCTTTGAAAGAGACTATGGAAGGGAACATCATGATCATCTCGTATGTACCCATTGCGGAAAAATCAAAGAATTTCATCACAAGTCAATCGAAAAGCTTCAAGAGA
>Ga0208639_1001157_pt1 | contig 17717 bp, 1 predicted proteins | sample ETNtaG_33_FD_185772 | JGI IMG/M metagenome (GOLD analysis project Ga0208639, IMG submission 185772) | Marine microbial and viral communities from oxygen minimum zone, Eastern Pacific Ocean - ETNP201310SV76 (SPAdes) (version 2) | ecosystem: Environmental > Aquatic > Marine > Oceanic ...
ATCATTAGAAATATTCCCATCGGTATCATCACCATCATCACTAATATCAGTAACATCATCAGTTCCTGTTGGACTACTTCCTGTAGCGGTAACGGTATTATTTATCGACCCAGTACTTGCTGAAAGAGCTGTAATCAAATAGGTTGCAGTATAAGTGCTAGTCTCTCCCACTCCTAAAGTACCTGCAGCTGAATTTTGTGAAGAATTCGTAAATCCTGGTCCAGAAGTAAGAGTTAATGCTGATCCGTTTGCATCTGTTAAAATATCATTTAAAGAAACGTCTGCTAATGTTACATTTCCTGTATTTATAATTGAAATGGTATACTGAATGATATCACCAGGACCATTTATATTATCCCCATTATCTATTACTGTTGCAGTTTTAATTGCTTCAATAGATGGTTGTACTGTAAAGGTATATTCAGTAGGATCATCAGTGGTATTGCCATCTGTATCATCACCATCATCACTGATATCGATAATATCATCTGTATTTCCAGGACTACTCGCTGTTACGGTCGCAGTATTACTCAATCCGCCGGCATCTACAACTGCTTGATTAATCACATAAAACGCAATGTATGTTGCAGTCTCACCTACATTAAGAGTTCCTGAGCCAGATTGTTGATTAGATCCAGAAAAGAATGGTCCATTTGTAAGAGTTAATTCTGATCCGTTTGCATCCGATAAAATATCGTTTAATGAAATACTTGATAGCGTTACATTTCCTGTATTCTCAACACTAATATTGTATTGAATAATATCACCAACACCATAGACTTCATCCCCATTTTCAATAATCGAATACGTTTTAGTTACTTCCATAGAAGGAACTGCAATTAAAATTACTTCTGTAGTATCATCTTCTGTATTCCCATCAGTATCATCCCCGTCATCACTTACATCAGTAACATCATTAGTGTTGTTAGGACTACTCGCTGTTGCAGTTACTGTATTTAGAATACTTCCACTATCAGAGCCAATACTTTGAATAGTATAACTAGCATTGTAGGTAGAGGTCTCTCCAACTTTAAGAGTTCCTTCAGCGGAGTTTTGATTTGAAGAAACAAAACTAGGACCTGCTGTTAAAGAAAGTACTGTTCCATCTGCATTAGTTAAAATATCATTTATTGTTACTGAAGAAAGTGATACATTTCCAGTATTCATTACCAAAATTGTATAATTTATAGTATCTCCAAAGTCATTTATCTCGTTATTATTATTATCTACAACCGTTGCAGTTTTAGTTACTTCCATAGAAGGAACTGTAGTTAAAATTAATTCTGTTGGATCATCTTCTGTATTCCCATCAGTATCATCCCCGTCATCACTTATATCGATAACATTATCGGTATTACCAGGACTACTTCCTGTAGCTGTTACCGTATTACTAACCCCTGCATTATCTACTGCAGTTTGATCAATAACATAAAACGCAATATAAGTAGCGGTTTCATTTGCTATTAACTCCCCGTCAGAAGAACCTAGAGTTGAACCAACATGGTTTGGCCCAGAAGATAAAGTTAATGGATTGCCATTAGCATCTGTAAGTGTATCAACTATGGTAACATCGGTTAATAATACATTGCCGGTATTAGTTACTTGAATTGTATAGGTGATGGTATCTCCTAAACCATTGACATCATCTCCGTTATCTGAAATTGTTGATGTTTTAACTACTTCTATTCCTGTTTCGTATGTAAGTATAATATCTGTAGGATCATCAGTGGTATTCCCATCTGTACTAATTCCATCATCACTAACATCACTGATATTATCAGTCCCCTCTGGACTACTTGCCGTAGCCAGCACACTATTCCTTACTAATCCAGAATCAACATCCGACTGAGTAATAATATAAGCTGCTGTGTAATTAGCTTGTTCTGAAGGAAGTAAAGTGCCAGCACTTGAGCCAAGAGTTGAACTCTGATAAGTTGGCTCTACAGAAAGTGTTAATATTTGTTCATTTCCATCAGTTAATAAATCTGTTAAAAACAATCCTGTAAGGGTCTCTTCTCCATTGTTAGTTACAGAAATAGTATAATTAATGGTATCGCCAAGATCGGTTATATCATTGGTATTGTTATCAACTACAACTGCAGTTTTAACAACTTTTATAGCTGCATTTGATGTGATGTTAAGAATTGTTGGATCATCTTCTGTATTACCATCGGTATCATCTCCATCATCACTAATATCAGTTACATCATTTGTATTTCCAGGGCTACTTGCATTTACAGTAATCGAATTAATAACAGAGCCACTTTCAGCAGAAGAATTGTTTATGGTATAAAATGCGATATAAGTCGCTATTTCATTAATATTTAGATTGCCTTGGGCAGAATCTAAACTTGAGGTTGAATAAAATGGTCCATCAGTAAGTGCTAAAACAGTTCCTGCTCCGTCACTTATATTGTCTGTAAAATTTATTCCAGTTAATGGTGCATTACCAGTATTTTCAAATGTAATAGTGTATTTAATAATGTCTCCCGAATTATATAGACCATCCCCATTATCTATAACTTCAAAAGTTTTTGTAGCCTCAATACTAGGAGTAGGATTATTAAAGGTGATGGTCGGATCATCTTCTGTATTCCCATCGGTATCATCTCCATCATCTGAAATATCAGATACATTATCAGTCAATCCTTGAGAATTTGCATATGCAGTAACAGAATTACTAATATACTCTGAGTTGAAGGCTGCCTCATTTATAATAAAAGAGGCTGTATAGGTTGCTGTTTCGCCAATTAAAATAGTTCCTTGAGTAGAATTTTGACTTGAATTGATAAAGCCTGGAGAAGTGTCTAATGCTAGTAGAGTTCCTATTGAATTTGTAATAGTATCCACTAAATTAACTCCCGTAAGATTTGTATTACCAGTATTTGTAACAGATATAGTATAATTAATAATATCACCTATATCATTGATCTGATTATCATTAGAATCCGTAACGTTAGCAATTTTAACTACTTCTAATAAAGGGTTTGAATATATATCTACAAAAGTAGGGTCATCAACTATATTACCATCGGCATCATCCCCGTCATCTGAAACATCAGTCACATCATCGGTATTATCAGGAGAACTAGCAGTTGCTAAAACACTGTTATAAAGACTACCTATATCCACCGCAGCTTGATCTATAATAAAGCTTGCAAGATAACTTGCAGTTTCTCCTGCCTGTAGAGTGCCAACTGTTGATTCCATTGTGCTACTTACAAACGTTGGTCCATCAGAAAGTGTAAATGGATTCCCTAAATAATCAGTGAAAGTATCTACTAAATTTAAATCTGTTAAAATAATATTTCCATTATTTTCAACAGAAATAATAAAATCTATTCTATCTCCAACATCATTAAGTCCATTAGAATTTAAATCATTAAAAATTGCTGTTTTAGTAACCTCTAGACTTGGTAATGGAGTTATTATAATTTCTGTTTGATCATCAATTGTGTTTTCATCGGTATCATCACCATCATCACTGGTATCTGTAACATCATTTGTATAGCCAGGGCTTGATGCGGTTCCAATAACCGTGTTTTTAACACCTCCATTATCAACTGCAGTTTGCTCTATAGCATAGAAAGCAGTAAAAGTAGCGGTTTCTCCAACAAGTAAAGTTCCTACATCAGATGATTGGTCTGCTGACACAAAATTTGGTCCTGACTGTAGAAAAAGTAAATTGCCATTATAATCTGTTAGGATATCATTTAAAATTAATCCTGTAAGAATTAAATTACCTGTATTTTCTACAGTAATGGTATAGGTAATTCCATCTCCAAGATCATTTAAATCATTGTTGTTATTATCAGTAACTACATAAGTTTTAGTAATTTCAATTTCAGGATCAGGTGATAAAATAACTTTTGTCACATCATCTTCTGTATTCCCATCGGTATCATCGCCATCATCTGAAATATCGCTGATATTATTGGTATAGCCAGGACTACTAGCTGTCACTGTTACAGTGTTGCTAATAAATGCTGTATCGTCAGAAACCGCACTAATTTGATGAGTAGCGGTATAGGTTGATATTCCATCAGCTAACAAACTGTTTTGAGAGGAACCTACAGTAGCGGAAATAAAAGTTGGCCCACTATTAAGCACCAAAGTATTATCAGCAGAATCCGTTAATACATCAACTAAAACAGGATTAGTCAAGGTAATATTTCCTGTATTTTGTATCGTTATTGTATACACTATAGTGTCGCCTAAATCATTTAATTCATTATTGTTATTATCGGTAACTACTGCAGTTTTAACTACTTTTATTGATCCAAATTCTATAATAGTTTGATCATCTTCAGTATTGCCATCGGTATCGTCCCCATCATCTGAAGTATCACTAATAGCTATCTCAGCAAGCCCTATTGCTGTTGCTACAACAGAATTTAATATAGTTCCGCTATCAAAAGCTTCTTGGGTAATTACATATGCAGCAGTGTAAGTTGCTATCTCATCAACAAGTAATGTACCTTCTTCAGAATTTAAAGTAGAGGAAACAAAAGTTGGTTGAGTTGTTAAACTCAACGCAGACGCATTAGCATCAGTTAGAGTATCAACAAGAGTTATATTAGAAAGAGTTTCTCCTCCTGTATTTTCAGCAGTTATTGTATAGTTAATAGTATCTCCAACACTAGGGAATTCGTCAGAATTTGTGTCTTCAATAACAGCTGTTTTTGTTACTGTTATAAAAGGGCTTGTGATGTCTGTAGAATCATCTACTAGGTTTCCATCAGTATCATCATCGTCATCAGAGACGTCTGTTACATCATCAGTGTTCCCTGGTGAACTTCCCGTAACAGTTACCGAATTACTAATTACTCCTGATACAATAGCAGAAGCTTCTATAGTATAGGTAGCAGTGTAGATGTCTGTTATTTGTGGTTCGATGGTATTATCATCTAAAACTGTGGCTCCAGAAACATCTGTAAATGGGAAATTAACATTATCTGCACTAGCAGTTTCATTGGAATCTTTTCCAATCCATTGCCAAATATCATCTAATTTTCTTAATCCAATCCAGTAGTTGGTTCCACTTGAACCTGGATCTCCTGATATTGAGTATATTGTCTCCCATTCTTCAACAGAATCTATAATCCAAAGGTATGAATTCTCTTTACTTTCTGCTATAAGCATTGCATTTTCAAAGGAACTGGAGTTAGATTGAGACTTAAAGTAAGAATGATTATTATAAGACCCTATATAATCAAAACCAATAATACTTTGTTCATTTAGGTCATTTTCAATAATAAATTTATATCCTGAATAGTCAGCCGTAGCATGAAGACCAGGATTTGAAGTTTGTAAATTAACTGTTCCATAAGAGCTTGCAGAAGGTTGGCCAGAAGCCCATATCGAACTAAGATTTTCCAATTGAACACTACAACAACTACTTACATAGGTTGGCCCTGAGGTAAGGGTTAAAGAATTATCGTCTGCATCGGTAAGTTGATCAGAAATATCTATATCACTCAAGGTTACATTTCCATTATTTGTAATAGAAATGGTGTAAGTAATAATATCCCCTTCATCATTTAGACCATTAGAATTCACATCTTCGACAACTGCAGTTTTAACCACTTCAATCTCCTTGACAGTATCTAATAAGGTGATGGTCGGATCATCTTCTGTATTACCATCAGTATCATCTCCATCATCACTAATATCTGAAATATTTTGATCTTCGGCTGTAACAGTTACTGTATTAGAGACCCCTCCATTATCTAAATCTGATTGTGTAATAGTATGACTACTGTTTACAATTTGTGTTTCTCCAGGTGCTATGGATGAAATTTGAATAGAACTTGGGTAAGAAACATTAGCTTGGGAATTAGTTACATCATTAGAATATTCTTGTAATCTCCATCCAGAACCATCAGAATAAGTGCCATCAAGCAGGTCATTTTGATAATCATCGCAAGTATCACACAAATATACACCCATCCATAAATAACTACCAACATATGGGTAATTATAAACATCAGATGTGTTGTGTATGCTAGTAATAAATGCATCTTCATTTGCTGAGTTAGGAGAATATAATTGAGCACCTAATGATTCCGCATAAGTCTTACTTTCTGTATAGCTTTTTCTTGCTGGAACATCAAAATAAGAATGTCCATTATATTGGCCTTTAAAAAACGCTCTATTTAAATTACCTTGCCATTTCCATATATCATTTGAATCTAGAGAACCTGCACTAGATAGATCCATTTGTAAGCCTATCCAACCATTTGTATTAAATCCAGAGAACTGCTTAAAAGCCTCTAATTCATCTTGTGTTTCAAAACTAGCCATATAAGGACGCTGTGTTGATGAGGTATTCTCTAGCAGATGTTCAATGTGATAAGTCACGTAGGTGCTATTGTTAGCTTTAAAGTAAGAGTGACCATTATACTGCCCTAAGTAAGTATAACCAACTGAAGCATTATTTATAACAGTTACTAAAGCATCCACTTCAATATATGCACTTCCATAAAAATTAGTGGAACCGGCTTTGTAGAACTTACCATGGTCTGAACTAGAAGGACTATACGAAATATAAGCGTAATTTTGATCTGAAGTATTAGCATTAGAAATCCATTGGTTATAAGTCAGCGTATTATCATAACTCTGCCCTAACGAAGTCACTAATCCTGGGTATTCAATTAATGCGCCTTTCTTTTCACTTTCTGATTCAGGATACCAATCTGCGGTAGAAATAAGAATTTTTGCGAAGCTGTGTGCTGTTGAAAAGGAGCTACTGCTCCAATTTGTATAATTACCACTATCTGCAATCTCATATAAAGTCTCTGGGAAAGCTACACCTGTTGTTAAAGTTAATACTCCTGCAGATGAAGATTTTTCTAATTGCATTCCCCAGAAAAGAGAAGCAATTCCAGCGCCACCACCTAAATACTCCTGTGGAACAATAAAACCTACTCTAGTTCTTGCAGTATTCCCAGTGCCAGTATTATTTACTAATCCCGTTGTAAAGGTAAAAGTATAACGAATATAATCTGTAGACTCAATAATAAGTGGCTCAGAAACCAAAGAATTATTAATAATTAACTCAGACTCACTAGTGAGATTTTGACTCATACCATCATAAGCAAATAATTTAATTTCAGAATGGGGTGATGATAACGCATATTTTTTTGCATATACAGAGAGGGTATACGTTGTGTTTGCTTCCAAAGTTTGATTGCTGTAATAATTATCCCAAGAATTAGTATTTGCATCTGTAGAAATATACATTGGTCTCCATTTGTAAGAAGAAAAACTAATACCAGTTCCTGAATTTACAAAACCATACCCAAAAGGAGCAACATCAGAACCCTGCAGACCTTGGTCAAAATACATATCTATATTTGAGGGAGGAAGATAATCGTTATGTACTGAGGAATAAAAAGCATTACCATCACTCTCACCGAAAGTTGAGTTCATACTAGAATATGTAAGCAAATTATTTACGGATGTTCTACCTATAGTTAATTGGTCAATAATATTGCCAGAAATATCCGATAAAGTATCAACATAACTAAGTCCAGTAAGGTTTGTGGTTCCTTGATTTTCAATAGATATAGTATAATTTATTATATCCCCAACATTATTTTGTCCATCTCCATTTACATCATCTATTTGGGCAGTTTTGGTGACTTCCATACCAATTGTTACATCTAAAGAAGTTATTGTAGGATCATCTGATGTATTCCCATCAGTGTCATCGTTATCATCACTAATATCCTGAACAGAGCCTGAAATATTAGATGGAGTTGTATAGGTAGCACTTACAGTAACAGAATTAGATAAATAATCTCCTGCATCAATATCATCTTGAGTAATAGTATACTCTAAACTATAGGTAGCTATTTCATTAGGTAATAATCCTGGAGAAGAGGAAGGGTCAATATCTATAATAGTAAAGGGATCTAAATCAGTTACCGCATTCTCTCCTGTAATTACAAGATAACTAGCCGTAGAATTTCGCTCTAATTGAGCACCCCAGTAATATTCGTAATAAGTATTTGGATTTGTTATCCCTATAGCACCTATTGAGGCAGAATCACCAGAAGTAAAGGTGTATTGGTGACGGGTCCACTCTGCGGTGACAAGTTTAGGTTCTGAATATGATGTTTGACTATCAATAGGGTAATTATCTCCATCGGTCAGATTAACAAAAAATCTAAATTGAGAATCAGTAGTACTACTATAATTTTTTGTGTAAACAGAAAAAGTATATGTGGTATTCGCTTCAAAAGAAAAATTTTCTTGTTGAATTCTAGCAGCAGTGGTGGGGTACAGTCTTATAGGCCTCAAATATTGTGGTATTGAATTACCAGAGTAAGTGTTAGCTCCATAAGACCAATCGAGAGGCACATTACTTGTGCTTATTCCACTGGAGGAATCATAAATAAAATATTCGTCAGCAGGTATACTTGAAGTTGCTGCATAGTAGTTATTATAATAATATGAATTATTGTTATTGTTCCTGCTAACCCAATAATCAAGATTATTTTGATATGCATTGCTAAAACTTGATGATTTTAATAAATTTTCACTATTCTCAACGGTAATGCCAATATCTCTAGATTCAAAAACTGGGGTAAGTATTATAGGGGCGTTATTTCCATTAGAAAGTTCATCCGTAAGACCTGAGATTTGAAGATTTACAGAAGATGTGTTTTGAACATTTACTGTATAAGTAACTACATCACCTACATTTGTTAAGCCATCGCCATTGGTGTCTGTTACTACTGCTGTTTTAGTAACATCAAGAGAGGGGTTATAACAGCCTACATCATAATCACCATCTCTGTAGTCTAAGATACCATTAGAATCTAAATCTTGAGGAGTCGTGTAGCCATCTACACCACTACTCACTTTTCCATTTAAATCTTGTGTTGCAGGAGAATCTCCTAAGATTCCATCATTATCTCCATCGGTAAACCCTGCTTCCTTAGAATCAAAACATCCATCATTATCCGAGTCTAATTCTTGAGCATCATGAATACCGTCATTATCAGAATCTATTGGAACATTTGTAAAAGAACTATCATTAACACCATCGAAATTTGTATCAGTATAACCCGTATCATTAGTGTCTATTCGACCATCATTGTTGGTGTCCAAATCTCCTAATCCTGCCTCCACAACATCATAAATACCATCATTGTCAGAATCTAAATCCAAGCTATTTGGAATTCCATCATTATCTATATCTGAATTACAAAAATCAACATCATCCATTATTATGCTATCCAACTGAACAGAAACATTTAATCCTGGTGCATAAGGAGAAAATAGTATGGCTACTTGACTAGTGCTTCCATCGGTTGTAAACTCATAATGCACAGCAGACCAATCAGTTGTTGCGTCAGTAATTAAAGAGGTTTGAGTGTCTGTTTGCATAGACTGAACCTGTAATAACGTTGATCCACCACCAACGTGGGTTGATTCTAGACGTCCACCATCTTTATGATAAAAATCAATAGAGTAAGAAGTATTGGGAAGCACATTTTCAATTACTACTATTCGGTCATAACCATTTACTTGACTTTGAGGTTGTGCTGTATTTTCATCCCACCAATTTAAATTGTTAGCTCCATTGGCATTTTGCAATAGCTCTACATAATATAATCCACTGTGAGGGTCAAAATTCGGGCCTCCCTCTTGAAAAGGTCCACTAGTCCAAATTTCCCCATCTAAATTTACAGCACTAAATGGAGGTGCATTAGAAATTGGGAAACTACTTAATTTATTTCCTGGAGTAATTGGAGGAAAAGTACCTGTATAGCTCTCAAAAGAATTCCCATCTAATAAGAAATCTAAACAAGATTCATCCTCATCTAAAATTCCATCATTATCATCATCAAGATCAATTGTATCTGGATCTCCATCTCCATCAGAATCTAATCCTAAAATTACAAAAGTTCTGTCGTCTTCAGTATTTCCGTCTGAATCTATACCATTATCACTTATGTCTTTAACATCATTAACTGAAGGGTCTGGATTTCTGGCAGAATTAGCCATAAATTCTATACTATTATAAATACCACCAGCGTCGATATCTGCTTGAGTAATTACATGACTTGCTGTATAAGTTGCTGTTTCACCAATCTGTAATATACCTTCTGTTGAACTACTACTAGTTGAGGAAACAAAAGTTGGTTCATTAGAAAGATCAATTAATACGCTAATTGCATTGGTTGAGGTGTCGACAAATGAAATATCACTTAAAATATCTTGACATGTATTCTCTAAAGTAATAGTAAAAGTAATTATATCTCCAGGAGTATTCCCCCCACTTGCATCAGTATCACTTAAACTGTAGGTTTTTACCGCCTCCATTGAAGGTGGAACTCCTGTATATACATTGGTTGGATCATCTTCTGTATTCCCATCAGTATCATCTCCATCATCACTAACATCAGTAGATACTACCTGAGTGGTTAAGCCTGTTGATGTATTAACAAATTCGTACGTATTTACAGTAAGAGTGTTTGAAACTCCACCTGCAATTTCATCTGTACTTGTAACGGTATATGTTGCCTGATATGTAGCTGTTTCGCCAGATAATAATGCTGATTCAATAGATCCATTTGAAGAAGAAATAAAAGTAATGTTGTTATTGGAATCTGCAGAATTTAAACTTAACACATTTCCATCAAAATCTGTAATTGTATCTTCAAGCTCTATCGATTCTTGCTTAGTATTTCCAGTGTTTTCTATTAAAATAGTATAGGTAAGCAAATCACCAGCAGAAACATATCCATCTCCATCATTATCAGTTGATTCCACTGTTTTGGTAGCACTTATAGAAGGATAGGCAGTAATTATAATATCTGTAGTATCGTCCACAGTATTTCCGTCATCGTCATTACCATCATCACTAGTATCATTCGTGTAATTTATACCATCAAAAGCTGTAACAACCACACTGTTTTTAACTCCTCCTTCATCAACGTCAGATTGATCAATCGTGTAGGATGTAGTATAAGTAAGCGTTGCCCCCGGAAGTAATGTATCCCCTCCTTCAGTAACTAGCGGAGCATCAAGCTCTAAGATATTACCAGAAAAATCAGTCAAAACATCTACTAAATTAAAATCCGTTAAAGATGCGTTTCCAGTGTTAACTATTGTAATGGTGTAAGCAGCGAGATCATTAACCCCTGGTAATCCATCGTTATCTAAATCATTTATTATTACAGTTTTTGTAACATCTAAAGAGGAAGTTCTTGTTATAGAAATTTCTGTAGGATCATCTTCCGTGTTTCCATCAGTATCATCGCCATCATCACTAACATCTGAAATAGTATTGTATAATGTATCAGCAGTAACTGTTACAGAATTATGCACTCCTCCAGAATCCACTGATTCTTGAGTGATTATATAGGAAGCTGTGTAAGTAGCTGTTTCTCCAATTAGTAGATTATCAGAATCTGATCCTGCTGATGAAGTTATAAAAGTAGGTCCTGTTAATAAATCAATTGAAACATTACTAGCAGTAGTTAAATAATCCGTTAAGTCAATAGAACTCAGATTAACATTACCGCTATTATTAACTAGAATTTCATAATTAATAGTATCACCTAGACCTGTAATACCATCTCCATTATTATCAACAACACTAGAAGTTTTTGTGACATCTAATAAAGGTGTTCTAGTAATTGGATCTACTGTATAGTCATTTGTAGTGTTCCCATCAACATCATTACCATCATCACTCAAATCAGTAATGGACACATCATTTGGATCTAAGGCTGTTACGGTAACTCTATTTTTTACACCTCCATAATTGACGACCTCTTGGGTAACATTAACCGTAGCAGTATAGGTTGCTGTTTCATTGGGTAGTAATGTCCCAAATACGGAACTTTGATCTGAACTTACAAAGTTTGGACCAGTAGATAACTCAAAAACATGAGCTAAGTTATTGGCATCTAATAATTCATCAGAAAGTGTAATATTGCTTAGAGTAACATTCCCCGTGTTTGTTATTAATATTGTATAGTTAATTACATCTCCTAGATTTAATATATCATCATTATTGTTATCTGTAAAACTAGAAGTTTTAACTGCATTAATTCCTGCTGTTGAATTTATTTCGTTTACAGTTGGATCATTAATTATATTACCATCGGTATCTATCCCATCATCAGAGATGTCTGTCACATCATCAGTGTTCCCTGGTGAACTTCCCGTAAATTGAATTGCATTCTGTACACCACTATTATCAAAAGCAAGCTGATCTACAGTAAAATTAGCAGTATAGGTTGCTGTTTCACCAACCAATAAAGTTCCTTCAGGTGAAGAACTGACTGTGGAAGATACATATTCTGGTGCATTAGTTAGAGACATGATTTGTGATTGTGAGAATCCTGAAAATTGATCAACAAAATTTAAATCAGTAATAGTTACATTCCCTGTATTTTCAACTGTAATTGTATAGGTAATTGTATTTCCTAAAGCTAACTGAGTCCCAGTTGCATTAGTAGTAGAAGTTTTAGTCACTTCAATTGAAGGCTGTGGAATTAAAGGGACAATCGTTTCATCGTTCTGAGTATTTCCATCATTATCATCGCCATCATCACTAACATCCGATAAATCTGTTTGTTCATCAAAACTGGTAGCATTTACTGTAACCTGATTATTTACTGCCTCAGTAGCGGCTACTGTTGTGGTTACTAAATATGTGGCTGTATAAGTTGCAATCTCTCCAACATTTAAGATTCCTTCACTAGACCCTTGTGAAGAGTTTTGAAAACTAGGAGATGTCGTTAGTTGAATTGTTGTTCCATCCCCACTTGTCATTACATCACTTAGAACTAAATCCTTAGCGGATATATTCCCATTATTCTCCACAGTAATAGTATACACTATTGTATCTCCAGCTCCAGGAACTCCATCGCCATTATCAGTAACTGTAGCTGTTTTTGTAACTTCTAATGATGGGTTTGCTTGTAAGTTAGTAACTGTCTGATCTGATAATAAATCACCATCATTATCAATTCCATCATCACTTATATCCGTAACATCATCTGTAAATCCAGGAGAACTTCCAGTTGCAGTTACGGAATTTTTGATACAACCGCTCTCAATATTATCTTGAACTATAACATAACTTGCTAAATAGGTTGCTATTTCCCCAACTAGCAAACTCCCTTGAGATGAATTTAAAGAATTAGATTGCCATGCTGGAGTTGTTGTAAGGGATAATGATACCCCTAAACAATCGGTTAGAGTATCTGCAATAGTTACATCAGTCAAATCAATTTCACCGTTATTTTTTACTTGAATTATGTAATTAACTGTATCCCCTAGTCCTATATCACCATCCTCATTGGTGTCAGTAACAGTAGAGGTTTTTGTAACATCTAAAGATTTTACAATTGACAAGGAAGTTTCTGTTTTATCATCTTCTGTATTTCCATCAGTGTCATCATTGTCATCACTGATATCTGTGACTTCTACAGAAACTGCTACTTCATTTCCTTCAATTCCTTCTGGGCTAAAACCTGAAGCTAGTATGCTGTTACGAACACCACCAGAATTTGCACTATTTGGGGTAACTAAGTAAGAAGCGGTATAAGTAGCTATTTCTAAAACCTGTAAAGTACCCTCCAATGAAGATGATGATGATCCAGTAAAAGTTGGTTGAGTAGTAAGAGTAAGAATATTTCCGTTATAATCTTCAAAAGAATCCGTAACAGTGACAGATGTAAGGGTTACATCACCAGTATTTTGAACATAAATAGTATAATTAATCGTATCTCCAGGACCACTAATCTCATCTCCATTATCTGAGACTGAAGCAACTTTTGTAGCCTGTATAGACGGGTAAGGGTTTACTTCAGTAATAGCACAAACTTGTTCACTACTTACATCAGCTGCAGTAGCATCACTTCCTGCTGAAGCAAGTACACAATTTGAAACACCACCGGCATCTACGGAACTTTGTTCCAAAATATAAGTAGCAGAATACTCTGCTGTTTCGCCAACTAGTAAACTACCATCCTCAGATCCTTGATTTGAGCTAATAAATATTGGTGATGGAGGTGTAAAGGGAGCTATAAGAACCAATACGTTTCCATTTAAATCTACTATATCATCAAATAATGTAACATTAGTTACTGAAGTATCTCCATTATTTGTTACTGTAATTGTATATAATATTACATCTCCAACAGACAACTCTCCTGTAACATTATCTGTTTTAGTTGATACTAAAGAGAGAACTTCAGAACCAACAGTAGTGACATTAGGGTCGTCTTCTGTATTACCATCGGTATCATTAGCATTATCACTTTGATCCGTGACATCATTTATATTACCAGGACTACTAGCAGTCCCTAAAATTGAAAAGACTACTCCTCCGGCATCAATTCCATCTTGATTAAAAGTATAAGAAGCGGTATAAGTTGCTATTTCACCTACATCTAATGTGCCTTCAGAAGAACTTCCATCGGAACTTGAATACACTGGTCCAGATTCAAGAGTTAAAGTAGATTCGTCTAAGCCTATGAAGACAGAAGTTAATGTAAGATTAGTAAGCTCAATATTACCGGTATTTTGCACTGTTATCGAATAACTTAATACATCATTTAATCCAACTAAGTTATTGTCATCAGCATCCAGCAGATCAGAATACGAGGTGATCTCTAAAGAGGGAGCTTGAGCGTATGCGTTATTGAAAGAGATTAATAAAAGAAATAAAGTAGTTGCTAAAATATTTCTTAACAAACTTGATATGAAAGATTTATACTTAATATTAGTAGCTAAATAAGTTACTACCTCTCCAGCTGCAATACTACCCTGAGATGAACCTAAGGAAACTTTAGAAAATGTTGACTTTGTGGTTAGTAGCATCATAAACTATATTTCCATAAAAATTAACTTTTTATTTTATTTAAGTTGTCTAATATATAAAAAATATAGCAAATAATAAGATCTAAATTAAAGTTATAATGTAGTAAAATAAACTAGTTTTAACCATCCTTTTACAAGCTCTGTAGGCTAGAGTAATGAACTCCTATTTCAACTAACTAAGCTTATAAATTAATTAGACTGATTTGGTCCTTTTAAATATTAGCGATTAGAGTGATAAAAACTATCTATGAGACTATAGATAAAGGATTAGTTGTTTTCCAATTTTCTCTTGTAAAATCAGGAAATCTTTGTGGTGAACCTCCAAAACCCTTTGTATACTTGAGTATAAAGCAAAAAAAGGTTACACCATTTAGTATAACCTTTCTTAGTAGCGGGAGCAGGACTCGAACCTGCGACCTTCGGGTTATGAGCCCGACGAGCTACCTACTGCTCTATCCCGCGATGTTGGTCTACAAATATACAATCCTTTTTAGTTCCTACAATAGTTTTATAATTTAATGAATAAAAAAAGCGCTTATTATAAGCGCTTTTAGAATAATTGAGTTTCTGGAGAATTACCAGCTCCACATATCATGTTCAAAATTTCTAATTTTTTCTTTAATTCTTTCTGATTCAAGCAATCTCATAAACGCATTATTTGGAATGTAATCCCTAATATATCTATTCTCATATACGTTTTCTTCCTTATATATTACTGCATTAAATCTTCTAGAATTAATTATATCATCAAATGATTTACTAGCAGAAGTATTTCTATCATTAAATATTTTTCCTTTTTTAAGAATGTCCCTTGCATGGGGATAGTATACCCAAAATAAAGGAAGAGATTGTTCAACATCTTGTGAAGAGCCTCCGTTATCATCACCAAATGCATCATCACCACCAAATGGGTCATCAAAAGAAGAGTCATCAGTATCAGAGTCATCAGTATCAGAGTCATCAGTATCAGAGTCATCTCCTCCACTAGCAAATGGGTCAGAGTCATCTCCTCCACTTGCAAATGGATCAGAATCATCTCCACCTCCAAAATCATCTCCACCTCCAAAATCGGCACCACCTCCAGCTATCTGTTCTGCTTCAATTTCTTCAAAAGTTTTAATCTCCGTTGCTACAGGGGCAAGACCTATAGGTCTATAGATTAATTCAGAATATTTTTTATCAAAATACCATATCCCTTTAACTAACCACTTTTTGACTTGATCAAATTTAAGATCCTCCCATATAAAATGAGTATCCTCTATCCAATAATCTCTAATTAATTGTAAAACAATTCTTCTAATATCTGTAATTTCTTCATTTTCAAGATCTGATTTTTGATAACCTGGCATTACCTTTCTAACAGGAATATCTTGCCTAAATCCATTGTATAATTCAAAGGTTAAAACTGAGTCCTGATAAACATTAAAATTAAGTTCTCTTGGATTCTTAATACTGTAAGGAAAAACTGTTCCTATTGAATCTGCTCTAATTTCAGCTTTCTGTTCTTCTGAAAGAATAACTTGTTCTTCCCTTTCAATGTCATAATATTCATATGGAATAAATCCAAATCTGTCATATTCTTTTGTTAAAACATCTTCATCAATAAAGGTTTGATAATCTTCAATAGTGACTTTTCCTGCTTCTAAAACTGATTGTTTTCTCCAAATATTTTCTAACTCTACTGGATCAATCAATTTTCTACGGAATTCCCCATCTTCAGACTCAGGATCATATACATCTAATCTTCCTCTAGTAATCTCTTGCTTTAACCACCAAAGCATTGGTCTTCTCTCAGGACCTACTACAGTGGTGTCCACTGGATATAGCAATGGAAAATTAATTCTTTCATCAAGATCTATAACCTCCCAAATCATTGTAGACCAAAGAATATCTTTATCATCAACAAATCCATACTCCAACGGCTTTTGTTCATCTGCATTTATTTGTTGAGCTGTTCTTATTCCAACATCTTCAGGACTCTTTGCATTCAATAAGTTACTTATCCCAGACCTATACTGCTGAGAATAGATTGCATTTGAGCAAAATAAGAAAACAAATATGTATACAATACTTTTAATTTTCATAATCTATAATTAATCAACAACCTCCATAGATATTGGCAAAGGAAGGAAATTCTTCTTTGGATACTTTTTTGAAGTACAGACAATATCTTTGATTGTTATAACTGAATTTTTTCTTGCATTTTTTACTATAGCATCTCTAATAGATTTAGGAAAAGCAGAACTACCAGTCACTTTTTTCTGAGCAGTACCTATCTTAACTACAAAACTTTCAATATCTAGTTTTAATGCCTTTGCTAATTTTGGATCGGCAAATGAAGCCTGAATCCTACTAGTAGCTATACGTTTTCTAGATGATTTTGTTACTTTAGGTTTACCATTAAAAGAGGCTATTGGATCAGGAATATTTAGAACCTCAAAAGTAACTCTACTGGTTACGCCTGTTCCATTAACTCCAACAATTATATCAACCACATTATCTCCAGCTTTATTCTTTTTCCCTTTTTCCCCTTTCATTACATAAACACCATCCGATTTCTTTTTAAGGGTTTTAGGATTTATAATTTTCAACTTATTATCTGCAACACCTGCCATAGATATATTTAAAGTATTTTCTAAATCCTTATATACTACGTACATGTCAGGATTACTAATATTTGCAAGAGATGGTACAACAGCATATTTGTGATCCATTTCTACAACATAGGTTGTATCCTTTTTATTTTCAAATCTGTCAAATTCAAATTTTACCTTTAATGATTTCTCACCGGGTGATCCTCCAACATTAATCCCTATTTTCTCAAGGTTAACTTGTCCACCTTCCATTACATCAGGCCCCTCATA
>Ga0208639_1001158_pt1 | contig 17714 bp, 14 predicted proteins | sample ETNtaG_33_FD_185772 | JGI IMG/M metagenome (GOLD analysis project Ga0208639, IMG submission 185772) | Marine microbial and viral communities from oxygen minimum zone, Eastern Pacific Ocean - ETNP201310SV76 (SPAdes) (version 2) | ecosystem: Environmental > Aquatic > Marine > Oceanic ...
TCATTGCTGCCAAGCGTATCACCACCGATTTTGCTCGTAGCGTAATCCGTCGTTTCAACTGGGATCGCGCTACTAACCTTAAGTTTGACATGTGGAAGCCTGACTATTCTACTACTCCTGGTAGTGGTGGTCAGATTGGTAAAGCAGGTGCTACTGGTGCTACCAACATTGCTGATGCTAAGTTCTACTTGATCAACTCTCAGTACGAAGTGTTCAAGTGCCTCTATAACGGAGAGTCTGATCTAGCTCCTACTGGTCTTGAGGTTACCAACGAACCCAAGACTACCCCTTCTGGTGGTGAAGGTACTTTTGTTAGTGCTACTGGTCTATTCACTGAGGACCCTGCTGCTAACGGTTACATTTGGAAGTACATGTACACCATCCCAACGGATGACGTACTACGTTTCCTTTCTACTGACTTCATGCCAATCGTTCTTCCTACGAACGCTTCTCGTCAGGCAACTGAAGCAATTTCTACTGCTGATCCCAACTCTATCGAAGTTGTTTTGATCGAGAACCAGGGTAGTGGTCTTACCAACGGTACGTACTATGCTCCTATTGTTGGTGATGGTACTGGTGGTATTGTAGAAATCACCGTTGCTGGTAGTGTTCTTAGTACAGTAACCGTCAATGATGCTGGTTCTGGTTACACCTATGCTACCGTTCCTCTTCAAGATGGTATTGTGAACGGCGATGCGGGTTGGGTGGGTACTCCTATCGGACTTTACACCGATGCTGGTTTAACAACCAAGACCTCTAACGTTGTTCCTGCTAACGCTACTGGTGCTATGGAAGTAGTTCTTCCTCCTCAAGGTGGACATGGTTCTAACTTTGAAGAAGAACTTAACGCTAAGCGTGTTATGACGAACATCCGTCTAACCTATGCCGAAGGTTCTGGCGACTTCCCTGTTGACAATGACTTCCGTCGTATTGGTATTATCCGTGACCCATTTGCTGCTGGCGGCAATACTTTCGCTACTGCTGATACCCTAAGTGGTGTACATGCTGTTAAAGCCACTGGTGCTACTGCCGACTACGTTATTGACGAAACCATTTCTCAGACAACTGCTTCTAGTGGTACTGCTTACGGTACAGTCGTATCTTGGGAAAGAGATGCTGGTAACGCTGGTCCTGGCGGTGCTGGTGTACTTAAGTACTTCCAGTCGCCTTCATTCCACACCAACGGTGGTGTTGTAAGAGCATTTGAGAATGGCGGCAACGCTATCTCTGGCGATCAGTCCCTTGCTTCTGGTACGGTTGATGCTGCCAACAACGACACTCTCGTAGGTATTACCTTGACTAATGGTCTTGCCTCTCCCGAAATCGGTAACAACTCTGGTGAGATCATCTACGTTGAGAACCGCCGTCTCATCACCCGTGCAGCTGACCAGATTGAAGATATCAAACTTGTAATTGAGTTCTGATTTCTTTTTTACTCCGCTAAATACTTCAACGAACAATGTAGAGTATTTGGCGGAGTAACATGCCACAAAAGACGAATCTTAACGTAGCACCATATTATGATGACTATGATCTTGGCAAAAACTTTTATAAAGTTTTGTTCAGACCTGGATACTCGATTCAGACTAGAGAACTAACTTCTCTACAATCGATTCTCCAGAATCAAATAGAAAGTTTTGGTAAGTTCAACTTTAAGCAGGGACAGCAAGTCATTCCTGGTGAGGTTGGACTTAATACCAAGCTTGATTATGTCAAGTTATCTTCTGTATCTGAAGTTGCTGTAAACGAAAACGGTCAAATCGTTTACAAGAAATATGATATCAAAAAACTTATCGGTACACAACTTCAGGGCCTAAACTCTGGAGTTGTTGGGCGCGTACTAAGTTCTGAGTATGGATCTGATATTGAAGCAGATACATTGTTCGTAAAATATACCACTAGTGGATCTGCTAGCAACGAAACTACCTTTAGACAAGGAGAAACGCTAGAAGTTATTGCTGGTATCAACACACCTCTACTTGTAGTTGGCACAGATGGTAGCGTACTCCCTACCAGTATTAATGTAGAAGATTCTACATCTGGCAATATCGAAACCTTTAGCAGTCGTGCTATGGGATTTGCTACTGCTGTTGATGTACAAGAAGGTGTTTACTTTGTTAATGGTTTCTTTGTAAGAAACAAAAAACAACTGCTGATTATCAACAAATATTATAATAAAGCATCAGCTAAAGTAGGTTTTACTGTTACAGAAAGTGTTGTAACTCCTGAAGAGGACACTTCTTTAGCAGATAATGCCAGAGGTTTCTCTAACTCTTCTGCTCCTGGTGCTCATCGTCTTAGCATTAATCTAAACCTTACTAAGTTTGATTATAATGCTAATACTGATAAAAACTTCATCCAGTTGGTTCAAATCAAGAACGGAACTGTAGAAAAACAAATTAGGTCAGCAGACTACACCCTCCTAGAAGAGACTCTAGCAAGAAGAACATTTGATGAGTCTGGTGATTATGTTGTAGAAGATTTCGACTACGATGTTAGAGAGTATTACCAGAGAAGTGGTAACAATGGTGTATATGCTCTTAGTAATGAGACTGGTCTAGTAAACAGAACTTATTCGGCAGGAGAAGCAGAAGGCAAGATGGTCTTGTCTGTAAGTTCTGGTAAGGCATATGTCAAAGGATATGAAATTATCAATAAAGAGACTAAGACTCTTGAGGTAAGTAAAGGTAGAGATACCCTATCCCGTGACAATGTAACTATCAAGACAAAAGGTCTTCCCGAATTTAATATCACCAATGTCTATGGCAGTATTCCTCTAAACACAGTTGGTGATGAACTTACTGGATATCCAACTGTATCTCTAAACAGTGTATTTAATGATGGCACAATTGGATTCTCTGGTTTAGAACCAGATGGATACTTTAGAGATTCTGTTGATAGAAGATCCGAAGCATTTGGTCTGGACCAAGGTATCATGACCATTTATGTCCAGGCAATTGGTGATGTTCCCACACAAACTTCTCAACTTCCTAATGAAGTATGGTTTGTTACGACTAGAGGAACTGGAACGATTAATGGTAAGAGTGCTAAGGTAATTGGTAAAGCTATTGTCAACCGACCTGAGGTTAATAGTGCTAACTCAGCATACTTCGGCGAACTTACAATTCTAGGTAGCAAAGGTGACCTAGACAAGTACATGAAAGAGTTTGATAGTGACGAGACTGATTATAGAAGATATGTGTATACTTCTGAAACTGGTATGGAAACTTCTAGTAATCCATATGGTTTAATTGTTGATTACAATCCATCATTTACCCCTATCGTTGGTGTATCCAAACCAAAAGACTTTAGACTAATCAGCAGAGGTAATGGATTCAATCCTGATGCCGATATTATCCTTTCTAGAGGTAGAACAGGATCTGCTACTCCATACAATGCTACGTTTGGTTTTTCATACTTTAATCCTGTCTTCTTTACTAGACTAAAACTAGAGAAAGAAATTATCGCTCAAACTTTTAAGAATGGTAAGTACATCTATGGTAAAGAGAGTAAAGCATATGGCGTAATTGAAAATGATTCTAAAGCACAATTCAGTGGCATCTCTACATTATTTGTAACCACATTGTCTGGTCAGTTTATTTCTGGCGAAACAATTATTGATGAAGAAAATAATGCTATCAAGATTGCCAAAGAAAATACTATTTCCCACTTTATTGTGACAAAGAGAGGTACTAATTACATATCGTCTTCACAGATGGTGATCAATGGTACAACCTTCGATCAGTCTAAAGTTGATATCGTCTTGTATGGTGGTGCTGTAGTTAAAGTTAGCGTAGAAGATAGAAGTGCTCTACAGCAAACTTATGCCGCTCCTCCATCAATTGGATTTACTGGAGATGGATCTAATAACGATAAGGCAGTTGTTGTACCCGTACTATTCAAAGAAACTGTACTTACCTTTACTCCACAGAATGTAAAATCAGTATCTTCTACGTTCAACAACTATACATTTACAGCTGATGTTGATTTCACTTCGACATCTTATGCTACTTACAAGCAAATCAGTGACTTCACCTTCTTCGGTAATAATGGATTCAAGTTTATTGAATGTAATGGTTTTGGTGCTGATCTAACTGGCGACCTGATTCAAGGTGACATCATCCAGTTTACTGATGCTAATAACAATGTCATCAAGAATATTGTACAATACGTTACCCTACCACAAGATACCGAGAAATCTAGAATCTATCTAGACTATGCTCTACCTGCTGATATTAATAATGCCACTATTGTAAGATTACGTCCTAGACTATCTAATAGTGCTGCTACCCTTGTATTCCCAACTGGCAGTAAGCAAGTAGCATCTCTAGTTAGCGATTCTTCTAACACTAAGTTTAAGTATCACGTAAGAAAAGATTTTGTCACTGAGCTATCTGCTAGTGGTGGCAACTTAACATTTACCGCTCAACTACCTGTTGGTACACAAACGTTTGTTAGTTTCAGTGAAGAGCAATTCCTAATTACTGTTTTAGATAAAGGATCATCTACTGTTGTAGAAAATGGTGATGTTGTTTTCGTTGATCCCAGATACATCGAGGTGTCAGATTCCGTTATTACTGCTAGTAGTGTCACTGCTGGTGCCTTGAGAATCAAGAATCTACCATCAGATTACTTTGGTAATATTATTGATGGTAACTTCCCTAAACTAAAATTAACTGCTACTGTCGAGATCGATAAAGCACGTCCTAGACTTAAGACTGCTATCAGAAACAAACGTGTCGTCATCATCTCTTCTGGTGACCGTGTAATTCCTCTAAGAGGTCAGGATTACGATTCTGATGTCATCGAGACATTCTCTTATTCTGACGTATTCAAACTTAAGTATGTTTACGAAGGAACAACCACCAACCCACCTGTAGTTGATACTGCTGGTAACCTAGTTAGTGGTACTGATGTAACTTACAAGTACAAGTTTGACAATGGACAAAGAGACACATACTATGATGTTTCTAGAGTTGTATTGAAGCCTGGTTTTGATGCTCCTACTGGTCAACTAGTAGCAGCGTTCGACTTTTTCGAGCATTCTCAAGGAGACTTCTGTACAGTTGACTCGTATCTCCATGAAGCAGGTGTACTGCCTGATGAGATTCCTCTATTCAACTCAACTGTTAATGGTGTTATCTCTCTTAGAGACTCAATCGACTTCAGACCTAAGGTTGATGGTAATACAACTATTACTGGTTTCCAAGATCAATCTATCGTCGAGAGATTTGATACCACAGACTACATCACATTCCTAGGTACAGGTGGAATTCCAACAGGAACTCCTGCTTCTGATTCTAACCTATCTTATACTGTATCCTTTAGCGAGAAGCAGTATCTAGATCGTATTGACGGTCTATTCCTCACTAAAAAAGGAGACTTTATTATCAAGGAAGGTAATGCTTCGTTGAATCCATCCAAACCAGAACCATTGGATGATGCTGTTTCCCTTTGCTATCTTCATATCCCTGCTTACACTAACAACAGTAAGGATGTAAGAATTGTTCCTGTGGATAACAAGCGTTATACCATGAAGGACATCGGCAAACTGGAGAAGAGAATTGAACGTCTAGAGTATTACACGACTCTAAGCATTCTTGAGCAGCAAGCACTAAACATGCAAGTCAAGGATGAACTTGGTCTAGACAGATTCAAATCTGGTTTCCTTGTAGATAACTTTGAAGCACATAGAACAGGCAACCTCAAGTCCGAAGATTATAGATGTGCTATTGACACTCAGCAGTCTGTTCTAAGAGCACAATCCAAAGAAGATAGTTTTGTTCTCGAAGAAATCAATACTAGAGATGACCAAAGAGCAGTTGCTGGATATGTAATCAACGATGGTATTGTTACACTACCTTTCGAGAATGTAGAACTACTAAGCAATAAGAATGCTACCAAGACTATCAACCCTAACCCATTTGTTGTTATTCAGTATGTTGGTGAAGGTGTAATTACACCACAGCAAGATTCTTGGTACGATCAGGGTATTGCTCCTTTGGTTGTTGATTCTAATACGAAACTTAATTCCATCTTCCTAGCGAAAGATGTTGTAGCAGATGCTTACTCTAGCATTTACAACTCATTCATCGTTAACTGGTGTGGTACTGATGCTGGTATCCTACCCATCGAATCTCTTGCTAACATTAACAGTGAGGACATTGAATCCACAGTTGAATCTGCTTCTATTGCTAGTTCTTCTAATGTAAGTCCACAGAACAATGAAGTAGGTAAAGGCGTATCAACTAAGACTATTGGTGATAGAAAAGTTGCTACTTCTCTACAGTTCTTTGCTAGATCAATTCCTGTTAAGTTTGTGATGAACAGACTAAAACCAGACACTGCTGTTTATGTGTTTATGGAAGGACGTAACGTTGGACGTTGGGTCATTCCTGATAGTCGTTTTAGTGGTCAAGCAGGTAACTCCCTTTCTACTTTCGGAGCTCCTCTTGTTACTGATTCTAATGGTAACCTATCTGGTATTATTTTGATTCCAGCTGGTCTTCCTCCTGTATCCAACACCAGATGGACTGGTAATGTAGATACTGTTGATTATGATCAAACTGGCGAAGAAATTAGATTTTCCACAGGTACAAAAACTATCAGATTTACATCTGCTTCTGATGACGCTGATAAGAACGAAGTTGATTCTTATGCTGAGGTCAAGTTCTATGCTTCTGGAACTACTCCTTCCAATCCACCTAGTATCACATCAACTGCTACTTCATTCTTCAAAGCAAATGAAGGTGTACAACTAGTTGATAGCAATACTGATAACCCTGTCAAACCAAATCCACTTGCCCAAACTTTCAAGATTGAGAACTTTGATGGTGGTTTAATGACAACTGGTGTTGATTTGTTCTTCAATAAGAAGAGTGAGACTATTCCTATTAGAGCATATCTAACAGATGTTGCTGCTGGAAAACCAGGCAAAAATATTATTCCTGGTACACAAGTATCACTAACCCCAGAAACATACCTAAGAGTTTATGTAACTGGAGAGACTGAAACTGTTACTGTCAATCTTGATGAATTTGTAACTGGTAAAACCTCCAATGCTGCTGGTCCTATTGCTAAGGTATTTGATTCCAATTTGGTTAGAGTTGGTGATGACACCAGTAGTTCATTCCAAATGAACAAGGAACAAGTTTATACACTGGTTCTTAGTAATCATAATGGAAGTACATTTGTGGCAAATGAGTCTCTAACAATTCCTTCCGTCACGGCATTTAATGCTAGAAACAACACTACCTTAGGAATATTCATTGCTAAAGATTCGGGTAAAGTATCTAACTTGATGGTTAGTGCTGTTGGTGGTAGTTATGAGACTGCTTCTATCGTTATTGAAAGTCCTCAGTTGCCTGGTGGATCATCGGCAACAGGTTCTATCTCTGTCTCCGATGGCAAGGTATACAACTGTGAGGTTTCGCTTACTGGAAGGGGTTATACCGAGCCACCATCTGTTGTTGTCAAAGGTGTAGGTCTCGGTGCTGCTGGAGCTGTTATCGAGTCTGTTATCGAGATTGACACACCTGCTGTAAGAATGGGTGTTGCTATTGATTACAGTGGTGTAACAGAATCTATAACTCCAACTAGATTTGATTTCAAGCATCCTGTTTATCTACAGAATAATACTGAGTATGCTCTTACTATTGAGACAGACTCTATTGAATATGAACTATGGGCGTCTGTCCTTGGAGAGGAAGAAATTTCAACAAGTAATGTTGTTACTACCCAACCTTCTTTAGGTTCCGTATACAAATCTCAGAATACTGATGACTGGACAGAAGATTTATTTGAAGATATCAAATTTATCATGTACCGTGCTGAGTTTGATACTGTCGGTGGCGAGATTGAAGTTGCTAACCAAAATCTAGGTTACGAAAAACTACAGATATCTCCTTTCGAGACTAGTGTAAGATCTGCTACTAATGCTACCTCATCACTATTCAAGAATAATAACTCAATTCTTAAAGTTTATCATAGGGATAATGGTTTTGAAGATACTGGAAACTCTTATGTATTCTTCCAAGAAGCAAAAGATGTTGGTGGTATTTCGGGAGTTACATTGAATCAAAGACTATATAAAATTTCTAATTCTGGTATTGATTCTTATAACGTCACAAGTCTAAACGGCGCTGGATCTAGTATTATTGGTGGTGGTGATAGTGTTCTTGCTTCTTACAACAGAAAGTTTGAACGTCTGTATGCTCAGGTTCCATATCTACAACTAGATGGTACTAAGATTGAATCGTTTGTTGCTACTACTGATGTAGTACCTGTTGATTCCGATACTAAGAACTACACCTCATACAGTTTCGTTGACTACGAAAAGACTTTCCTTGGTGAAGAGCACTTCTTTACTAACCAGAAAATTGTTGCTTCTAGAATCAACCAGACTATGAACGGACTACCTCATTCACTGAAGTATAAATTCAAGTTAACCACAGATACTTCTGTTCTATCACCTGTTATTGATCTACGTACTGCTACTGTTAAAACATCTAGTAATAGAATTGAAAATGCTACTGGTTATGAAGATAGATATGGTAAGAGAGATCAGATTGTTAAATTCCAACCTTTATACACGCTTGCTTTTGCTGTAACTGGATCAAATGCTGGTCAGGTTGGTGTAAATCTTTCTGTAGTTGGTCAAACTTCTAAAGCAGAAGGTTTGATTACTGGTTACGAAAACAATAATGCCACTATCAGACTAAGAACTATAACTCCTTTCCAGCAAGGTGAAGCTCTAAATCTAATTGGTACAGATGGAGTAGAAATTTCTAATGTAGGAATTACTATCACTACAATTTCCGAGATTGATTTTAACTTCAGTGTGGGTTCTAATGTTATTGCCTACTCCCCAACAGATGAGGATGTAAGTTACGCCAATAAAATTAATGGTAAGGTCATCCTATGGGATGCTGAGGATAAAATCCTAATTGTGGAAAACTCTTATCAACCTATTAATAATAATTACATTGCTAAGACAGCAGACGGCGAAGCATACACTAGAAAACAACTCGATAGTGAGCAGCAACCAGACATCTTTAGGGTGGGTGATGTAGTTCAATCTACTGGAGATGACGATCCTAAGTTTATTGAAATTAACACCATTGATTATACAACTGGTGTTGACTATGTTCCAGAAACAGATGCTGTTAATAGTTCTTCGGTTGCTAAGTATGTAACTAAGGAAGTATTCATCGATAACGCTGGTTCTGCCATTGATGTAAGATCTACAATGAATCTTACCGACGTTGAAAACGTTAAGATATATTATAAACTTAGAGAGTCTTCCAGTTCAGCAAACTTTGATGATATCAATTGGGTTCCATTTAATCAAGATGGTAACCCAGATGTAAACAATCTTGCTACTCCAGCAAACTCCATCTCAGGACAGTTCGAGAAGCAAACAGATTACCAAGAACTGACATTCAGTGCTTCTAATTTACCTGAGTTTACATCTTTCGCTATCAAGATTATCATGAAAACTGATGATCCTTCTTATGTACCCAAGATTCAAGACCTAAGAGCTGTAGCATCATACTGATGAGATATCTTAAAGTTGAAGGTCACGAAAGTCTTTATCGTGATGTAACGACAGGAGCGATTGTCAATACCGACAAACCCGCTCCTAGAAACTTTTCTCGTACATTTAACAATACACTAGAAGACATAAATACATTGAAGAATGAAGTATCTGAAATCAAGTCCCTTCTGCGCGAGTTAATAAAAAATGCCAGCAATTCAAGTAGCTAGAACTGACACCTTTGAACAGCAAAGGGTCAAAATTAATGAAATTGGAACAAATTTGTTCAATGTTACTTCTGGTGGTATGGAGTTCGACTCCATGGATACTATTAATGTAAGAATATCTACTGCCAAACTTGAACTAAAAAAAGGTTTGTCAAATACTGGAAATGCTACCATTTATAATAAAAATGTAGAAGCTTCAGCAAAAGTTATTGTAACAGCAAACAACTTAACAACCGGAGATAAACAAATTACGGAATATTTGGTTATCGATAATGGAACAGATATTTTCTTCACCGACACCAATAACGTGAAGACAGGTCAAGAACTAATTAGTTCTTTCTGGTCTGGGTTTGACATGTTTGACATTGATGGATCACAAAATGTTCGTATTTCACTTACACTAGGTGCCGATCTAAGTCCTGGTGATGATGTCGAGGTGACTATTGTAAATACTATCACTAAGAAGTAAAAATGGCAGAAGCATTCAATCTTTTTCTAGAGATATAAATAATAATACACACTGTCATATGTGATTACTATGGATACAGCAGAACTTAGAAAGAATTTTGAAGAGCAACTTGCTAATACTGATAAGCAAATTGCCGAACTAGAAGCTAATCTTGCTAAGGCAAGAGAGTATAAATTGAAACTATCTGGTGGGGTGGAAACTCTAGACTTGCTGAATCCGCCAGAAGAGAAGGAAGAAACTACTACCGAAGAAACTACTGCCGAAGAACCAGCGGCAGCCTGCGAGACAGGATCACCTGGAATCGAACCAGGAGCGGCCGCTTAGAAGGCGAATGATAAACGCTAAAGAGTTTGACATCGACCCCTCTTCTTGGGAGGTCGATGTTATTCATATTGGGCAATCTCAAAATAGATTGCTAAAGGTTAAAAATTTCTTTTCTAATCCTGATAAGGTTAGAGAAGTTGGATTGCAAGCAGATTTCAAAAGCACTATCATGGGAGAAATTTCTGCTATTCCTGGATACACATCTAGGGTAGGTGGAGTTGATCTGAGATTTTTCGTTCCCTTCAGGACTTTGTTACTTGAAAGGATGGCTGCTCCAGTAACAATCTTACACAATCATAAAATTAGCATTTTTAGTATTCAAAAATATAAACCAGGAACTGAATGTAGAACCATGAGTATGTACCCACATGTAGATTGGATACATTATGCTGCTGTGGTGCCACTGAATACAAATGAAGAATTAGAAGGAACTGATAATGGTACTGGTTTCTGTCGTCATATTGAAACTGGTATGGAACATATTTGCTCGGATATCAACTACAGACATTTAAGAGCAAGAAATATGGATGTTACAATGACTGTTTTGGATCCATCTACTTATGATAGGAAGGGTTGGGAGTTGTATCATATAGAACCACATGAGTACAACACTCTCCTACTGTATGAGGGTAACGTATGGCACATACCATACTTTAATACTAATTGGAAGTGTGATAGAATTACATTCAATGGATTTTTAAAATGAGTTTTCAAATGCTTTGGTATAAAACCCAATATCCCATCTCCTAAATAATAACAGGGACTTTGTGTAAGATACATGTCATCACCAAGCAGTAGGTCGGAACTAATTGATTATTGTAAACGTCAATTGGGTGCTCCTGTACTACAAATTAACATTGCTGATGAACAAGCAAGTGATATCGTTGATGATGCTATTCAGTTTTATCACGAACATCATTTTGATGGGCTTGAGCAAATGTATCTTAAGCACAACATTACTGATACAGACATCACTAGATTTACTACACAGAATGAAGTTACGTCAACTACAAATCCTGATGCTACTGGTTGGGAACATAGAAAGAATTTTCTAGAAATCCCTGATCATGTAATGGGTATTAGTAAAGTATTTGGGGTGTCATCAAACTTTGTACGAAATAGTTTGTTTGGTATGACAAACCAATATTTCTTGATGGACATGTTCTCCTTTGCCAATGGATTTAAGATGGGGAACTTTGATCTTACTAATTTCTATATGGTCAAACAGTATTTTGAAACTCTAGATCAAGTTATTAATACTGGTGCTTTTGTTCAGTACAGATTTTCAAAGAGACAAGATAGACTTTATATTGATATTGATGTACAAAGACTTAAGGAAGGAAACTGGTTATTAATTGATTGTTGGGGTGCTATAGATCCTGACACATTCACCCAAGTATATAACGATTCCTTCCTCAAGAGGTACACCACAGCTTTAATGAAAAGACAGTGGGGAGCAAACCTCATTAAGTTCAACAATGTTCAACTTCCTGGTGGAGTCACCCTAAACGGTCGCCAGATCTGGGAAGATGGCAACAAAGAAGTTCAAGTACTTGAGTCAGAAATGCTGTCCAAGTATTCCACCCCATTATTTGATGTGATCGGATAAAATGCCTACTAGTCCTTACTTTCCCACTTACTATAGCGGTTTTTCTGGTGAGCAAAATCTCGTACAGGATCTCGTTGACGAGCAGATTCAACTGTTCGGATCGGATATCTATTACCTACCTAGAACAATCCTGAAAGATAATACTTTAAATGACATCATCTATTCAAAGTATCAGGAAGAGTTTCAAATTGAAATGCTTCTAGAGAACGTAACAGGATTCGGAGAAACATCAGAATTTATTAGTAAGTTTGGTCTACGTATTACAGATGAAGTAAAGTTTCGTGTTTCAACAAGACGTTGGGATGAAGAAGTTACGGAACATGCTCCTACCCTCACGTTAGATAACAGACCTAACGAGGGAGATCTTTTGTATTTCCCATTGACGAAAGATTTGTATGAAATCAAATTTGTAGAAAGAGAGCAACCATTCTATCAAATGGGCAAGCTCCAGTTCTATACAATGACTGCCGAGATCTATGAAGTTGGTAGTGATAGCATCGAGACAGGTGTTGCTGAAATTGATGTAATCGAGACAATCAAGTCTAGTTCTATTAAACTGTTTATGGATCCTGGTGGATCAGGTGACTTTGTTGTTGGAGAAGAGATTGCTGGTGACGAGTTCCTTGCTAAGGCAACATCAACTATTAGTGGTGATGCTGTAGATGGTGTAGTAATGACAGACACTGGTTTGTACTACAATCAATCACTACCACCATCTGTTACATTCTCTGGGGGAGGAGCAACTACAGATGCTACAGGTACTGCTACGGTCTCTGCTACTGGTCTTATTACTGGTGTCGTCATTACAGATGGTGGCGCTGGGTACACATCTGCTCCTAGTGTTACTATTGACTACTCACCTAAGGACAATAGAGCAGATGTCAAGTCCTGGGATAGCACCACCAGAGCTCTCGAAGTCATCAATAGAACAGGAACCTTCACAACTGCTGAACTAGTTACTGGTCTAACTTCAGGTGCTACTTGGAGTCCTGAGTCATTTAACACTCTAAATAATACCAACAGCGCCTACGATCAAAACTCAGAAATCGAAGACGAGGCTGATAACCTTATCGATTGGGGGGAAGTTAATCCCTTCGGTGAGTATGGCAACTTTATGGATTCATTCTAATGCTTGGTCAACATTTCTATAACGAAGCTATACGTAAAACGGTAATTGGTTTCGGTACTTTATTCAATAACATTGAACTTAAAAAAGTAGATCCCAATACAGGTGCTGTATTGGAGGTTGAAAAAGTTCCTCTTGCTTATGGACCTAAGCAGAAATTTTTGACACGTCTGGAACAGAACCCAGATGTTGCTAACAAGATTGCTATCACAATACCACGTCTCTACTTTGAGATGACTGGTATTACATATGATGCTACTCGTAAGACAAGTCCTGTACAAAAATACAGAACCACTATTGCTGAAGATGGTACAGAAGTTAAGACCCAGTATGTTCCAGTTCCTTATGACATGTCATTTGAACTAGGAATTATTGGTAAATCTCAAGATGATGGTTTACAAATTCTTGAGCAAATCTTGCCGTTCTTTCAACCCAATTTTAATATTACTCTCAACATGGTCACAGACATGGATGAGAAAAAAGATATTGCTATTGTATTAAACAATATTAATTATGAAGATGACTGGGATGATAGTTTTTTAGATCGTAGAAGCATTGTATGGACACTAAACTTTACTGCTAAGTCTTACATCTACGGTCCTTATACTAATACAGGAATTATCCGTAAAGCTATTATCTACGAATCAGTTGGAGACCTTGCTGCTAGTAGAAGAAGTGCTGCTTACAGTTACAGTCCAAAGGCATTAGAAGATAAGAATGCGGACGGACAGATTACAGCAGCTGATGATGAACTAATTATCAGTACAGATGACTTTGGATTTAATGAGGGTATTGATATTTTATGACAAAATTTGAGAATAATATGGAAGATCTATTTGACATTGAAGTTGAATCTACTGATATCGAACCATCTAAACCCGTACCACCAAAAGCAGATAAAGACGATCAGACTAAAGACTATGAGTATACCAGAGGGTCTCTATACTCACTTATAGATAAGGGCAGAGAGGCGTTAGATGGGGCGTTAGAGGTTGCTCAGGAGTCAGGGCACCCTAGAGCGTATGAAGTCGCTGTGAATGCCATGAAGCAGGTAGTAGACGCCACTGATAAACTACTTGATCTACAGAAGAAAATGAAAGATCTTGAAGCACCTACAAAGAGCTCTGTGAATAGTAAGACCACTAACAATTTATTTGTTGGCAGTACATCAGACCTACAGAAGATGCTAAAGCAAATAAATAAACAAGAAGAGTCTGAATAAATATGAAGTCCTTTAAACAACTACGTATTGACATCACCGAAGCAGCAGAAAAACGTTACTGCCCTGGATGTGAAAAGTGGGAGACTAGAGATGTCTGCCGATTCGGAGTTGAATACTGGGACCAGTACGCCATCAAAAACTTTAAAGGAGCAGCCTGAACCAAAAAGTCAGGAGGACTAGCAAGAAAACGTCACGGGATCCTGACAGCAGGATTAATGAACCATTCCGTGTTATAATTATAACTTAGAACTACTTGCTGCCGCAATGAGATTTAATTCGGATGACCTCGCTCGGTTAAAAAAAGCGTGTGAATTGTACAAAGACTATACTGGATCAGAATACATGTGGGATCAGTATGAGCATTTGTTGACAAAACTGGAACAATACGAAAACGAATATTGTTTGTTAGAATCACCAGGAAACGTTAAATGATTTTTGCTGGTGTCTTATATGAAAGTGAAAAATATGACGGAAATGGAACAGCGCATTAAGATGAGGCGTGCGTTTGCCATGTCATCACTCGCTAGAATGTTTACACCAAATAGAATAACATATGAGATGAGAGACCTTTGTCACGAATGGTCTAAAATTGAAGAGCAACCACCCCAAGGTGATCTATATTTAGTCGATCGGTATTTCCTAGAACTTTGGAAAGAAAGAAATGAAACCAGAAACTAGTATATCAGCAACAATTATATTCAGTTTGGTTATAGGTTTAGTGTCTTGGAGTTTAACAAACGTTTACAGAATGGGAGGATTTCTGGTATAATGAAGATGTTTAAGGATTATTCTGAGGATATGAAGCCACCTGAGTGGGTAACCAAACAAGAATGTCAGGAGATGATTGATGATGCCATACGAAAACATAATCGTAATGCTACAATTATCTCTGTGTGTGTTGGTTGGGTTGTTCTTGCACTTTTTGCTGAGGGTCTTCTTCGATTTATTGGGGTAATTGATCCAATTCTTCCGTCGCTAAAATTATAATATATGGAAAGACAACCAATTAATGACTTATCTGGTATTATTCGTAAACATCAAGAGTCTCTACCAAACATAGAGGAAATGGATGTTGATGATAAGTTTAGAGAAGTCTATAAAGAAAAAGATGCTGGTAATTTAACCATCGAAAATGACATGTATGTGTGTACTGGATTACGTAAGGTACATATGGAAATTGCTAGTCTAGGACAATTAGATATTCTTCACTGTATCTGGTATCCAGATCCTGAGTTTAATTTACCTATTTTTGGTACTGATATTGTAGCTACTAAGAGTAAGGTTATTGCTGCTATTACTGATATCTCTCCTGTAGATGGTATAGAACATTCAATCTATGAAGATATTGCTGATATTAGTAGATACTATAGTTTTAAACACAATAGAGAGATCCCTTCATGGGGTACTATTTTTTCACCGTACTGTAAGTTTGCAAGATTGGATGATGAAGAAGATATTGATGTATTTTGTAATGTAGTTAACGAATATCTAGATGTATATGTTGGTGCTGTTTGGAGAGCTACTATGGATAGTCGTGGATCAGAACAAAGACTGGTAGCACAGTCAGATTACTGTTATAATCAGAAGAAGAATGATAAAACTAGAAAAATTTTAGAATCTTACTTTGGTGTAAGTTGGGCAGACCAGTACATAAATGAAGTATTATTTGACGAACCATAAATAATTGGAGATAACACTGGGAATCTTTTGCAAGGAAATATAAATGAATCCAGTAACTAATAGTGCTATAGAGGCATAAAGTGTATAAATAAATGCACTTAGATCCACAACTCACCGTGTAGCTTTTGGTGGGGAGGTCATAAGTGCAGTATTTTAAACTACAATGGATATCCAAAAGGAACTGGAAGAAGTTCAGAAAAAGATAGACGATTTAAAAAGAAAACAAGATAATATAGAAAAGTTCAAAGAGCTTCAAGAGAGACACGAAAAGAGACAAGGGATGAGACCTTTTAGTCAAGCTTATGAAATGTATTAGATTACACACATAAATATGGTTGGGAACACTGGGAATCTTTTGCGAGGAAATATAAATGAATCCAGTAACTTTAATCGGTTGCTTATCACCTCTGGTTTTAATTTTTATCGTAATGAAACTTACTGTTTGGGTATCTGCCGTCAATTCTGAATTTTCTTATGTCGGAAAAGAACATTCCCGAAAACGAGGACCCTTCGTGGTCAATGCATATGCAGACGTTGATGAAGAGGAAGAAGAATATGGAGATAGGACAGATTATAGATAACGCTTATTAATCAACTGAAAGGATCCGAAGGTGGAGACAACTGGGAGAAACGTATGGCGGATCTAGAAGGGTTTGGAGAGAAGTACAAGAACGGTGAAGAGAAGTGGTGGGATAAATAATTACATATGAATAGTATGTAATGGGTGCTGGAGACGACATCTATCTTGGTAATCCGCTTCTAAAAAAAGCGAACGTACAGTTTGATTTTACCAAAGATCAGATCAAAGAGTATATTAAGTGTAAGAAAGATCCTGTATACTTTACTCGTAATTACGTAAAGATCGTTTCACTTGACGAAGGTCTAGTACCTTTCAATATGTGGGACTTCCAAGAAGAATTAATTAAAAAATTTCATAACAATAGATTTAATATTGCTAAACTACCTAGACAGACTGGCAAGTCTACTACAGTAGTATCTTATCTGCTACATTATATTCTATTCAATGACAACGTTAACATTGGTATCCTAGCAAACAAAGCATCTACTGCTAGAGATCTTTTGGCAAGATTAGCTATAGCATACGAGAATCTACCTAAGTGGATCCAACAGGGTGTGGTAGTATGGAACAAAGGTAACATTGAGTTAGAAAATGGCAGTAAGATATTGGCAGCTTCTACATCTGCGAGTGCTGTCCGAGGCATGTCGTTCAACATCATCTTTCTCGACGAGTTCGCTTTCGTCCCGAATCACATTGCTGACTCGTTCTTTGCCTCTGTTTATCCTACTATTACTTCTGGTAAATCAACGAAAGTCATAATCATCTCCACACCTTATGGCATGAACCACTTCTATAAGATGTGGCAGGATGCTCTAAGCGGGAGAAATGATTACACATATCACGAAGTACACTGGTCTCAAGTTCCTGGTAGAGATGCCAAGTGGAAAGAAGAGACAATTAAAAACACGTCAGCAAGACAGTTCACTCAAGAATTTGAATGTG
>Ga0208639_1001166_pt1 | contig 17631 bp, 20 predicted proteins | sample ETNtaG_33_FD_185772 | JGI IMG/M metagenome (GOLD analysis project Ga0208639, IMG submission 185772) | Marine microbial and viral communities from oxygen minimum zone, Eastern Pacific Ocean - ETNP201310SV76 (SPAdes) (version 2) | ecosystem: Environmental > Aquatic > Marine > Oceanic ...
TCTCTGCCAGCACTCCTACCTCCAGTCCCCAATCACCTGGAATTCTATTTACCCTTGCAAGGTCAGCTAACATGGAAAATTCTCCCGCCAGAGGGTACCTGAAACTATCCATATATTTTAAGAAATCCAGGTCTCCCAATAACCTGCGCAACGCCCTCAATAGAGGCGTCACAAGCAGCCTGGTTACCCTGCCATGCATGCGATCAGTGATACGGCTGTAATATCCTTTGCAGAATTCAAAATCCAGATCTTGATTGACAATCGGGTAACATAACCGCGCAAGAAATTCTCTGTCGTACGTCTGAACGTCACAGTCGTGCAACACAATTACCTTTGATTTCTCACTTGCCAGGACATAACCGTAAGACATCCATGCAGATCTACCCTTGCCATCAGCACCTGCTGAAACATTCTTTTCGTCAAGCAGCTTATAAAGTTTCTTCATCCCGGGACCGTCATTCCATATCAACGTTACCTCCTGTGGCAGGACAGAAAAGAATTTCTTCGCATATTTAAATTGTTCTTTATTAAACCTGCCCAGAGTTACTATTATTTGTTTTAAGTACTTAACATTCTTTAATTCGTCGAGTATTTTTGGTAAAGCGGTGCCTTCCAATTCAGAAAAGATTGTTGGCAACACAAGGGCAATAGGTCTCAGGCGTGAGAGTTTCTTTATTTCTGATTCCAGTTTGGCAATATCCCTGCTGCCAAATCTGTGTAGTGTTGTAATTTCTCCTGATTGATGAAAGTCCCCCATGATACAAACCTCCTTCTATTTCTGAGTCATGACAGATAGATTGTAATCCCTGGATTCAACTAATAATTGAGTCAGTTATTATTAAACAAGCCCAAAACTGCTTTGTTCCAGCCGACCGGCCCGATCCCATCGGCATAAGCAAGGCCCTCAACCTTTATACGTTCTTCATAGTTTCCCGCTTCTTTCTTCACGAGAAACGCTTTATCTACTACTTCCAACATCGGAAGATCATTTAAGCTATCGCCGAGGCCAACAGTAGTTATTTCTGTTTCCGGATAATTCTTTTTAAAGATATCTACTAGAATCTTAACGGCCTTACCCTTATCATTACCGCCCATAAGGTGTACAAACCTTGCTCCTTCAGTGCAAGTAAGGCCAGATGACAATATCTCATCTTTAATAATCTTAACATCTTCTTCTCCACCATAAATAATAAAGGGCAATATATATTCTCTTTTTTGAGCAAGAAAGGCTTCTTCTCCGCTCAATCCTGTTAACCAAACAATTTCGTCTATAGTAAATTCGGTAATACTCTTAATATTTATACCTGCTCTTTTCTTTATCTTTTCAAAGGCATCTGCAAGCGTTTGATATTCAGAACCAATTTCTATCACTAAATAACCATCCTCAATTTTATCAAATTCGCATTTCAAATCACCATATCCTTCAGGAATAAATATAGCCCCTCCATTTTCTGATATAAATGGTTCATTATTTGACAGTTTCTTACGATAGACCTCTATCTCCGCCCTGGATTTACTGGAACATAAGATAAGTGGTACCCCCTTTTCTCTCAATAACCCTAAGGCATCTTCCGCTTCACAAAAGGAGTAAGTGCTATGGTCTAATAACGTACCATCCAAATCCGTAATTACAATTATTTTTCTATTATTCATGCTACAAGTGGGAATTCTAATTCTTTTAGATAAATGTTTCAATATTAAAAAGGGAATAGAACTTTGGCGAAAGCGTATTATTATTGTATAATTCCTAACTCGTTTTACTAATTATTTGGATTAATTATCAGTTCGTAATAGACCATAGTGCCTATAAAACAGCAATGAATTAAAATAATTGACTCTCTCATCTGTAAATGGTATATTTTTGTTTTGCTCTTCGCATTGGACTCTTTTTTATAAATTAAGAAAATCGAGGATATCATAATGCAAGAACCAGGGGAAGCCAAACCTGAAACAACAGGAACAAACAAAGTCAGCATAACAAAGGAAATGACAACAGGTGAGGTGACAGAAAAATATCCAGCTACGAGAGAGGTGTTTTCGAAACATTTTGGCAAGAGCTGCTTTGATTGTCCCGCGTTTGGCACGGAGGATGTAAATCTGGCGTGCATGATGCACAATACAGATGTTAAAGTTTTTGTTAGTGAATTAATTGAAGCGGCCCAAAAAGAGATTTATTCAAAGGCATCTTAATCAATCGGCCCGGGTATAAGGATTTTTCTAAAGCTGGAAATTTGTTTGGAGGAAAAGTATTTGAATCTTATAAAATTACAGGAAAAAGTACAGTTTAACGAACAATTTCGTCCACAAATCTTATGCGCTGCCCCTGACGCAAAAGCGCCTTTGATTTGTTTAGAACCCGGCCAGGAAATACCGGCACATCCCAGTGGTACCGGTATTTTTTATGTACTGGAGGGAAAAGGTATTATGTACCTGGACGACGAAGAGATAAGCGTGTCAAAGGGCACGGTGGTAATTGCTCCTGAAGGATCAAAAAGGGGCATCAAGGGAGTGGAAAGGCTGGTTGCCGTAGCCGTTCACGTTAGTTGAAAGGATAAAATGGGAGAGTTTAAACTAGAAGCAGTTACAAAATTTTCTGAAGAAAATGTAGTATCTACAAGCTTATATGATTCTCAAAAAGTTTGTACCAACTTCCTTTGTATGGAAGAAGGCCAATCTGCGCTGGACGATACCAAAGAACAAAAGGTAATAGTCATAATTAATTCCGGCAGTGGTTCTGTTGTCACAGATGATGGAGAGCAGGACATAGAAGAAGGAACCTTTATATTATTTGAAAGCGGTGAATCCCGCTCGCTCAAAGCCAAGTCAAAGTTAACGGCTTTAGTGAGTGCCATATCTAAAGGATAGAGTTTTTAGCCTGTCAGAAATTTAAGTTAAAGATTCTAAGGAAACATTATTAATGTAATTTATAAACAGGAAAGGATAAAGTAAATGAGCGAAGGCAACGTTATAACACTGGACGTACAAAATATTCCACCGCGTGAAAGACACCCGAAGATTTTTGATACCTTTGATTCTCTTCAACCGGGAGATAAGATGATACTTATAAATGATCACGATCCAAAACCATTAAAGTATCAGCTGGAAGCAGAACGAACAGGTCAAATGGAATGGGAATATATATTATCCGGCCCAGAGGAGTGGAAAGTAGAAATATTAAAAAAATAGTACGGCCTGATTCAGGGCCTGCCGAAACAAAAGACCAGAGGAGCATTACAACAAATTAACTTTCGTGTGGAATACCTTCGGTCAGGAGTTTTTCCATCCTGTCCATTCCTTCCTTGATATTTTCCATGGATGTTGCGTATGATATCCTGGCATGGTGATCAGAACCGAAGCATTCACCGGGGACAATGGCCGTTCGGGCTTTATCCAGGATTAAATTTGATAAATCGACCGAATTAGTCGCTGTCTGGCCGCAGATATCACGCCCATACAGAGCGGATAAATTTGGAAATACATAGAAAGCACCTTTGGGTAACATGCAGGTTACTCCGTCCATGTTATTTAGCCGTTCTACAATGTATCGTCTTCTCTTATCAAATTCTGCAACCATATCCTTAATTGCTTTTTCATCTCCTTGTAAGGCAGTTATTGCCGCTTTCTGGGTAAAAGAGTTTGGGCCGGAAGTCGAATGATCCTGGATCAGAGTAGCCGCTTTTATAATATCTGCAGGACCAACTGCATAACCAATTCGCCAACCCGTCATTGAATATGTTTTCGAAAACCCATTTACGGTAATCAGCTTCTCAAAGAAATCTTTACCAAATGAAGCAGGGCTAAAGTGTTCCACTCCATCATATAGAATTTTTTCGTAGATTTCATCTGATATAACATACAAACCGGCGTTAATTGCAACCTGGACTATTTCATAAAGTTCCTCTTTTGTATAAACACTGCCGGTAGGATTACTGGGACTGTTTATTATAAGTACCTTTGTCTTGTCTGTTATGTTGCGTTCGATATCGCTTTTTGTAATCTTAAAGTTATTCTCATCGGATGATTCAATGAATACCGGCTTTCCTCTTGCAAGGACAACCTGCTCCGGGTAGCTTACCCAATATGGCGCTGGAATCAGAACTTCATCGCCATCATTACATAAGGCAAGGAGGCAATTATAAATTGCCTGTTTGGCGCCGCACGAAGTAAGCACTTGTTGGGGCGCATAATTTATATTGTTTTCTTTCGACAGTTTCTCGCAGATAGCTTTTTTAAGCTCTATAATACCGGATGTGGGCGTATATTTTGTAAAACCGCTTTTTAGAGATTCGATTGCTGCAAGCTTTATGTCTTCCGGGGTATCAAAATCCGGCTCTCCCGCACTAAGGCCTATTACGTTTACGCCCTCTGATCTTAGTTGCTTTACTTTGCTGGTTATAGATAACGTCGCAGAGGGTTTGATTTTGTTTACTACTTGTGATATCGACATGCTGAAGATTTTCTCTATTAATCTTAAAAATATTTAGTACATAATGAGTTAGTTTATTAAAACCAATAGATGTTGTCAATTTGTATTTGTACCTAATATGCTGCTTTTCTTCTTGCACGGTTGAAATAACCTTGTAAAATTACCAGATATCTTGTGAATCTATAGCCTTATTTAAATAGGATAAAAACATGCGGACACTGATTACAGGGGGCGCTGGCTTCCTTGGCTCACACTTATGCGATTATTTAATGGAAAAAGGACACGATGTGATATGCATCGATAATTTGCTGACAGGGTCCTCAGAAAATATTGAACACTGTATTGGCAATTCGAAATTTACCTTTATTAAACATAACGTTAGTGAATATATTTATATTGAAGGCGAGATAGACAATGTCCTGCATTTTGCATCACCCGCAAGCCCCCTGGACTACCTGAAGTTGCCAATCCAGACTTTAAAGGTTGGTTCATTGGGAACGTTGAATGCAATCGGGGTCGCAAAAGACAAGAAGGCTAGGTTTTTGCTGGCATCAACATCAGAGGTTTATGGTGATCCGCTTGTTCATCCTCAAACGGAGGATTACTGGGGAAACGTAAATCCAGTGGGACCAAGGGGTGTCTATGATGAGGCAAAAAGGTTTGCGGAAGCTATGGTTATGGCATATCACAGAAGCCATGGGGTCGATACGAGGATTGTAAGAATCTTTAACACCTATGGCTCCAGGATGAGAATAGATGATGGCAGGGCGCTGCCCGCATTTATTTCACAGGCACTTAATGGGAAAGACTTAACCGTTTTTGGTGATGGTTCACAGACAAGAAGTTTCTGTTATGTTTCCGATTTAGTGGAAGGGATACACAGGTTGCTGGTGTCAGATGTTACCGATCCGGTAAATATAGGGAATCCGACAGAGATTAAGTTAATAGATGTGGCAAAAGAGATCTTGGAAATGACTGGAAGCAAAAGTAAAATCATATTTAAACCGTTACCGATCGATGATCCGAAATGCAGACAGCCGGACATAACAAAGGCAAAAAAACTGCTGAACTGGGTACCTGAGGTGTCACGCACCGATGGATTGAAAAAGACTATAGAATACTTTAGAAGTGTTCTGCAAAAATGAAATCAAGACAGGCCAAGAGTGTATTTTATTACTCTTTATCAAGCTCAAATGCATCATGCATTGAGTTTAAGGCTTTCTCAGCTTGATTTTCTTCAATAACACAGGATATCTTAATCTCCGAAGTACTGATCATCTGTATGTTGATTTTCTCGTCGGATAATGTTTTGAACATCTTGTCCGCTATTCCACTATGAGTCCTCATACCGATACCCACGACTGAAAGTTTTGCGATTTTGCCATCGGCAACTATTTCTTTGGCCTGGATTTCTTTCTTTATTTTTTCTGTTGTTTCCATGGCAAGAGGCAGATCATCTTTCTGTACGGTAAATGTTACATCTGTTAATCCGTGGGCGCTGATATTCTGGATGATCATGTCTACATTTATATTCTCTTTTGCAAGTTCATGAAATATCTTCGCCGCCTGCCCGGGTTCATCAGACACTCCGATTATGGTTATTTTTGCATCATTTTTCGTTACTGTTACTCCGCTGACAACGATATCTTCCATTTCCATCACCTCTTTGCATATAAGGGTTCCTATACTATTATTAAAGCTCGACCTTACCCGGATAGGGACGTTGTATTTTTTTGCCAATTCAACAGACCGTACGTGGACCACCTGCGCTCCCATACTTGCCAGTTCCAGGATTTCATCGTAGGATATTTTGTCGAGTTTTCTCGCCTTGGGGACGATGCGCGGATCGGCTGTGAATATCCCGTCAACATCGGTATATATATCACATATGTCCGCCTTGAGCAAGGCCGCAAGGGCAACTGCGCTGGTATCAGATCCTCCGCGTCCCAGAGTTGTTATATTGTCATTCTCATCTACGCCCTGATATCCGGCAACTACTACTATTTTATTCTTTGATAACTCTTCTAATATGCGGTCAACTTTCATATTAACTATTCTTGCTTTTGTATGAAAGCTGTCTGTTGTGATTCCAATTTGTCTGCCCACAAAAGATACTGCGGGAGAACCTAAAGAGTGGATTGCCATTGCCATAAGCGCACTTGACATCTGCTCGCCTGTAGAAAGTAGTGAATCAAGTTCGCGCGTTGAAGGGTTATCATTGATTTCGTAAGCTAATTCCAATAACTCATCAGTCATTTTCCCCCGCGCGGAAACAACTACAATGACCCTGTTACCGGCAGAATGAGCGTCGACAGCGCGTTTGGCTGCCATTTTCATGCGTGCAGCATCTGCTACTGATGTACCACCGAATTTTTGGACAATTAGTTGCACTATATCCCTCGGGAGTTAGGTCTTGTACAATTTTATTCCAGGTTGGCATGTCTCTTTGTCATTTCGACTTCTTCTCTGTTGAGCAAGCGTACGAGCGCCAGGATCACTGCATCAAGGTACACAAGGCACGCCTGTTCAAACAACGTACTTCTAAATTGTGCTGTAAGCTGAGATCGTATTACCTGATCGGTTTCCCTTGCCGGTATTTCAATCGTTAAACCTGCGTAATCGGATAATTCAGAGTCCGGATGCGCAGTGATTACGACAACCTGTGCATTCAGGCGCTTTGCAAGTTCCGCAATATGGCAGGTAATCGAAGTCGTACCTGAACTGCTGCAGGCAATAAGTATGTCACCCTTGTCAATGTTTGGTGTTGTCGTGTCTCCAACTGCATAGCATGAAAATCCTATGTGTGTCAGACGCATGGCAAACGTTCGGGCAACCAACCCGGAGCGCCCCTGGCCGGTTACAAATATATTCTTTGATGAATTGATGGCCTTAACAAACTTTTTAAATTCATCTTCCTTTATACCATCCAGGACATAACCTATTTCGTTTATTATAGTCTTGGTGGTGGACTTAATACTTAAATCGTTATTTTTGGATTTCATATTCTTCATAATTGAGTGAAGCAGATTCTATCAATTAAATATGATAATTTCAAGGAATAGGTTATGTATGGTCTACAAAAATATGATTTATCTATCAAAATCTGATTACTTATGATAAATTTTTTGTTGCTATGAATAATATTAATTGTTAGTATTCGGCTGTTTTTAAGCTAATAAATTTTCCTTAACATTTGGATATTTTCTATGGAACTTGCTTTTATTGGACAAATTATAGGAATTTACAAGTTGGTACTTATCGCAAGGATCGCCTTATCGTGGATTCCCCACAATCCACATAATCCAGCTATAACAATTCTTTACAAAATAACGGAGCCGATTCTCGAACCGGTCAGGCGTGTCATTCCGTCTATAGGAGGAATAGATATCTCTCCTATTATTGTGTTTATCGCCCTTAGTTTTATCAAAGGGATTTTTAGTTAAGCACACAACTAATGTAAATATAATAATCCTTAACGAGATGATGCATTTCTCTACTGCATACCTAATTTTCATAACCGTTTTGTAACTTCGTCCAAGCGGTCAAAATTGTCTGTATGGGCCGACACCGTCACAGCCTCACACACAAAAAACTTGCAGGTTTTATTGACCAAGTATGTCTTCAACTAGCAGTAGCCAATAGTTAAAATAGAGAGGTTTTAATCATATTGATGATAGACAGAATAATTATTATAGTTCTTGATAGCGTTGGAATTGGCGAATTACCGGACGCTTATAAATTCGGGGATGAAGGCAGCAATACATTAGTAAACACTGCCAAGGCGGTCGGAGGTCTAAACGTTCCTAACCTTGAGAGCTTCGGCCTTGGAAAGATTGGGGATATTCCTGGTGTCTCTAAAGAAGTTGATGCAAAGGCTTTTTATGGCAAGATGATTGAAGCTTCCGCTGCTAAGGATACAACTTCCGGCCATTGGGAAATTATGGGAGTTATAACAGAAAAACCTTTTCCCACTTATCCGAAAGGATTTCCTGATGATGTTATTAAAGCATTTACTACGGCTATTGGAAGGCCCATATTAGGCAATAAAACAGCATCGGGCACAGAAATAATAAAGGAGTTAGGTGAAGAGCATATTAAAACAGGCTTTCCGATTGTATATACATCCGCGGACAGTGTTTTCCAGATTGCTGCGTGTGAGGATGTAATACCGATAGAATCATTATACGAAATGTGTAATTGTGCCCGGGATATATTAAAAGGTAAACACAATGTCGGCCGGGTTATTGCCAGGCCGTTTATAGTGGAAAATGGGATTTATACACGAACAGAAAGACGGAGAGATTTCTCTTTGCCTCCACCGGAAGAAACGGTGTTGGACAAGGCTGTAAAAAAAGGATATGAAGTTGTTGGTGTCGGTAAAATTGGTGATATTTTCGCACACAGAGGGCTAACAAGAGAAATACATGCTACTAATAATCGTGATGGCGTTTTAAAGACAATAGAAAGTATCAGGAGAGATTTTAAGGGCATTATTTTTACCAATCTGATTGACTTTGATATGAGATATGGGCATAGAAATAATCCAGAGGGTTATGCAGAGGCATTAGAGTCATTTGACAAAAGCCTGCCGGAGATTGTTGATGCATTAAAAGCAGGAGACGTTATCATTATTACGGCCGATCATGGATGTGACCCTACTACACTTAGCACAGATCATTCTCGTGAATATGTTCCTCTCTTGGTTTTTGGAAAGAAATTGAATAAGCCAAGATCTCTTGACATTCGCAACTCCTTTGCTGACGTCGGCGCTACGGTATCAGAGGCACTGCTGGAATTGAGACTTGATAAAGGGGAAAGTTTTTTCACTGAATTGATAAGCAATTAAGATTGTTTTTTTCTACTATATAAATATTTCAAGTGTTGACGTTACCTTACTGATATGTCGGATACAAAAGAAAAATTAAGATATCATTTTGTGGGAATTGGCGGAATCGGTATGAGTGCACTTGCTCAGATTATTAAATCACAGGGACACTTTGTAAGTGGCTCAGACAGAAGAATTGACAAAAAACAAACACCAGAAGTCTTTCATAAACTGGAATCTCAGGGTATCAAACTTTATCCCCAGGATGGAACAGGTATAGAAAACACCATAGACTTTACAGTTACCTCCAGTGCGGTAGAAGAAGACAACCCAGACCTGAAGATTGCAATGCAACGTAACATTCGAATAATCAAAAGGTCTGAATTACTTAGCAATATTTTCAACAACAAATACGGGATTGCAATAGGTGGCAGCAATGGCAAGACTACTGTATGCGGAATGACATCGTGGATTCTTGATCAGGCTGGCCATGATCCAACAGTTGTTGGAGGTGGGTACATAAAAGATTTCATAACAGAAAAGTCTTTGGGTAACGCCAGGTTTGGGAATTCAGAAAAAATTATAATTGAGGCTGATGAGAGTGATGGCAGCCTGATTAATTATATGCCAAAAGTTTCGGTTATAACAGACTTATCCAAGGACCATAAGACTGTAGAAGAACTTGGAGTCCTATTCAGCAAATTTGCCGAGAATACTTCTGGTACCGTAATAATTAATGAAAATTGTTTTCGTTTTATAAGAATTAACGGTAAGCCCAAAGAAGTTATCAAATACGGAGAGAGTAGCGAGGCCGATGTCAGGGTTTCTCAAATTTCCTGTAATCCTTTTGGGTCAAGATTTGAAATGAACGGCAATGACTTTGAAATAAATATTCCGGGCCTGTATAATGTTTTTAACGCACTTGCCGCTATAGCGGTAGCTCAGACAGAAGGTATCTCAGATAAGGAGATTAATAAAGCGTTGAAATCCTTTAAAAGTACAAAAAGACGAATGGAAATTGTTGGTGAAAAAAACGGGATAAAAGTGATAGATGATTATGCACATAATCTAAGGAAGATTCAGGCAGCAATTGATGCCGCAAGGTTGAGCAGTGAAAGATTAATAGTAGTATTTCAACCACACGGTTATGGTCCAACTGAATTTCTAAGAGATGAGTTTATATCTGCCTTTGCCGGGAAACTTTTACCTGCCGATACTCTTTATATGCCTGAAGTTTTTTATGCGGGCGGAACGGCACACAAAAGAATATCGTCAAAAGAAATTATTGAAGAGCTGAAAGATAAGGGCATAAATGCGTTTTTTATTCCTGAAAGGGATGACATAATAACCGAAGTTAAGCAAAGAGCAATCCCTAATGACAGCATACTGGTTATGGGAGCAAGAGATGATTCGCTAACCGACTTATGTCATGCAATACTGGATGGATTATAGAAAAATAATTTAGAATGTTATTGACAGCCGTTGGTAGTATATTTAGTATAATCGGCAAGAGTTTTTATAATATATATATTAAAAATGAAGACTGCCTTAATTACGGGTGTTACTGGCCAGGACGGTTCCTATTTAGCCGAGTTTCTGCTAAAAAAAGATTATGAAGTTTATGGTATCGTTCGTCGTAGCAGTTCAAGTAATTTCGAGAGAATTAAGCATATCCAGGACGACCTCAAGCTTCTTCAGGGAGACCTGCTTGATCAAAACTCCTTAATTGAGGCAATAGAAGGAAGCTGCCCGGATGAGGTTTACAATTTAGGCGCACAATCGTTTGTCCCCACCTCCTGGAACCAACCGGTTTTGACAGGTGAATTTACCGCATTAGGAGTTACCAGAATATTAGAAGCAATAAGATTGGTAAATAAAAAAATACGTTTCTATCAAGCATCCAGCAGTGAGATGTTTGGCAAGGTAGCAGAAGTACCGCAGAATGAACAAACAGTTTTTTATCCAAGGAGCCCTTATGGAGTTGCTAAGTTATATGCTCATTGGATCACTGTGAATTATAGAGAAAGCTATGATTTGTTTTGTTGTTCCGGAATACTCTTTAACCACGAATCTCCAAGAAGGGGCCTGGAGTTTGTCACCAAAAAGGTATCAAACGGCGTAGCCAGAATTAAGATGGGTTTGTCAAACGAATTGAGGATGGGCAATCTTGATGCAAAGCGGGATTGGGGTTTTGCGGGTGATTTTGTAGAAGCCATGTGGTTAATGGTTCAACAGGATGAACCCGAAGACTATGTTATATCAACCGACGAAGCTCACTCTGTCAAAGAATTGGTAGAAGTTGCCTTCGATCATGCTGGTTTGAACTGGAAGGATTATGTTGTAGTTGACCACAAGTTTGTAAGACCCGCAGAAGTTGATTTACTATTAGGGGACTCTGCCAAGGCAAGAAATAAACTAAAATGGCAGCCAAAGGTTAAATTTGAAGAATTAATAAGGATGATGGTAGATTACGATATTGAGAGGTATAAAGTATCAGAATATTCCCCAAAGAATTATGATACTCCTACGCTATAAGCTTAAACCCATTTCCTGTCCTACCTTTTTACCATTTCCACATAATGCTTATGGATCCAAGTGGAAAATCGGCTTATAGAGATTATTTTACATTTGCCAGGTCGAAGACAAACTCAAGTTCTTTTCCTTCGGGAGAGGTAATTAACAATCTCGCCTCTGACTTCTGGTTTATGTCATCAATCGAGAATTTGTATACACATCCTGCTACATATGCCGGTTCTTCTGGATAAAAACTGCTGGGTTCTGCAAACTCCGGAAAATACGAATAAATTGGATATACAGTTTTATCTTTGGAGTAGAGGATAGCGTTAAAGCCTCTTGCAAACTCCATATATTCACCGAAAACTGATACAACAAAAGTCAAGCTTTCCTTGATATGTAATGCCCTTAATATTTCTCTTTGAGATAGTTCCCGTCTTTCAACAGCTGCTTTCTTTGCTTTAAAGGCAACATTGTGATATGGTGTCCATAAAGCGGCCCAACCACTTTTTTCATCAAGGCGAACAACCCAAGGTCCTGCAAAATCTTTTGGGCTTGCCAGCTTGTTAGTTTGCCCGTATTTAACCGCTTCATTTATTTGGTTACTCGTTAAATCAATAGACATACAATAAGCGGTATTATAAGTTAAACTCGTTATGGCAAAAAAGGCCAAAACAATAACTGTTTTTTTACACATTTATTTTACCTCCATATTAAAATCTTTTTTCCTTCTTTATTTCTTCGTAAGCATTATTAATTTTTCGAAACTTATCACTGGCTAGCGTAGCAAATTCTTCTCCCAGATGAGAAACTCTATCGGGATGATACTTCTTTGATAGAAGCCGGTATGCTTTCTTAACATCTTCAGCAGAAGAGTCTTTGGTAACACTCAAGATTTTATAATGTTTATCGTTATCACTGCAAAATTCTCCTCGTATCTCAAATGCATCTTCTGCATTGATTTCTAAATATCCTATGATACGGTTTATCATACTTTCTTCATTTGCATGAAACTCTTTGTCCGCAAATGCAACCATATAGACAATTCGCAATAAAGAAAGCCTTTCTTCATAGTTGGAATACTGTTTGTATTCATAACATACAGCCTGTAAATCCAAGTCTGCCCTGGAGGTATGTTTTATTAAATCCCTGATAAAGCTCAGGTCTTCTCCTTTAAAACCAAAACTTACAAAAGCTCTTTCTATTACATTAGTTTCCTGTGAACTTATGCGTCCGTCTGCTTTCGCAATTGATATAAGTATTCCAACCAGGTGTGTTACGAAATTTAAAGATCTGTCGTGATTACTAACAGGCCTTCCTGTGGCCAGAGTCGCTTTATCAAAAAAATCGCCGGTCATAGTGCCAAGGATTGCTCCAAAAGGGCCTCCAAACAGAAAGCCTAAACCTGCGCCAATTGCTTTACCCTTCCATTTTTTCAAGATTCAAACTTCCCCCCAACTTGCCCAAACCTCTCTCATGTTTCATTTATTTTCTCTGGATACGAGAGGATTTTAAGTCTTCTTGTATTTGTTTTTCTTTAATCCTGTCTTGTGCAATTTCAATGTTAAATTTTGCTTCGAGTTTACTTGGGTCAAGCGCTATGACTTCTTCCCATTTTGCGATTGCCTCCTCGAAATTTTCCTCTCTATATAGTTGAATTGCTTTATCCAGCAGATCTTCGACAGGAGATGTTTCTTGTGTTTCTTGTGCCAGGTTTTCCCTGTTCTCGCCTACATTACCTTTTTCCTCTTCAGCGGCTTTCTCACGAGGAGCCCCTAATTTTTCCAGTTTTGTCTTGAGGTTATTTTTATCATTTTCAACTATTGCCAGTTGTTGTTTGACTTTTTCAAGCAAATTTTTTGTTTCTGCCAATTCTCCTTCCAGGTTTTTGCGTATCTTGTTTTGTGATGTTTGTGCTGCTTCGACAGCAATCTGTTTGTCCTTTATTTGTGTATATTTATTATTTAGCTGATTCTTGGCTGCTTCCAATTTAACAACATTTTTTTTCAGTTCGTTATTTTCAGAAGTTAAGCTTCCAATGTTATTAGATAAAGACTCCACCTCCTCTTCCAGGATATTTATTCTCTCAGCTTTACTCTGCCCCCCCAGGGAAAATTTTTCGAGTTGGAGACATCCTGAGTTGAATAATCCAAGGGAAATTATAACAGTTGTTAATATATACCAATATTTAGAACTCATTTTCTTCATGGCATTCCTCCATTTGTCAGGTAGTTTTTTTATCCTGAAGCCTTAGAATTGTTAATTGTGAGATTGCTAGCTCCTCAATCTTTCTTGTCTGATGCAGAATATGCTCCCAATCTTTCTTGGTTCCTGTTGCAAGGCCTTTCTTCAAGCGGTTTTCCAGCTTCTTCAAATCATTTTCTAATAACTTAAGCCTGTTTTTTAAATCTTCCATTATAGTGATTAACCTCAAAAACTGAATGCTGAAAAAACCTCCAAGTTTATTCTACTTAACATCTAACTGATGTCAAATATTTTCTACTCTTGACTTGTTTATATGGGAGGGATATAGTTTTAGCATGTTACAATTGCAAAAGCAGGTCACTGCCGTTATCAAGGAATATAATCTTTTCCGGGCAAATGACACGGTATTATTGGGTGTTTCCGGCGGACCGGATTCAGTTGCTTTGCTAAGTCTGATTTTTGATGCAAATTGTATAAACCCCACTTGTTCTAGCATTTTTATAGCACACCTGAATCACTTAATCAGAGGGAAGGAATCAGAAGAGGATGCACAATTTGTAAGCGATCTTGCAAAAAAGTTTAAACTGTCAATTGTTTCTGAAAGAAGGGATATTAATGAAATTGCCCGGGAGCGCAAAATGTCCTTGGAAGAGGCGGCACGGGAAGAGAGGTATAAATTCTTAGAAAATGCAGCGAAAAAAGTGGGTGCTAACGTTATTGCCGTGGGTCATAATGCCGATGATAATGCAGAAACGATTCTGCACAGGATAATCCGTGGTACCGGAATTGTAGGTTTAGGCGGCATGAGGCCGAAGCGAAAACTTACACCCTTTTCATCCATTAATCTTGTTCGACCCCTGCTATTCACATGGCGCAAGGATATCATTGCCTATTTGAAAGAGAAGAATCTTTCTTATAGAGTTGACTCAACAAATTTTGAAACAGATCAATTCAGAAATAGGATTAGAGCAGAACTCATTCCTCTTCTTGAAAAAAATTACAATTCAAAAATAAAGAAATCCCTGGTTAAACTAAGTGAAACTGCTACACAAAACTATGATTTACTGGAGGCACAAGCAAAAGATTTATTCGAGGAAGTTTTGCTAAACATAGAGGGGGAAACAGATGAAATTTTAAGTGAAATAGTTTTGGACATACATAAGTTAAAAGAAGTACCGCAAATTTTACAACAGCTTATTATTAAAGAAGCAATCGTTAGGCTAAAGATTCCCCTTAAGAAGCTTGGTTACAAAAATTATAAAGATATTTTAAGCATACTTAATTGCCGAAATGCACCTGTAAGTAATGTCGTTAAGGATTACTTAAATGTCAAGATAGAAGGCGGCAAACTACATCTTTCAAAGATGAAGTATTATGTAGAAGAAGGCCCCGTTTTGAATGAAACGGTAATTAAAATACCGGGAGAGACAAAACTTGTTGAAACGAAGTATATAGTGAAAATGGATATCAGAGAAATAGAGAATGGGTTTCTGGAATGGTTTAAACGAAGCAGGACAAAATATGATGAAGCCGTAGATTTTGATAAAATCAGTGTTCCGCTCATGATCAGGACAAGAAGGTCGGGAGACAAATTTTGGCCATTGGGTTCTCCGGGAATTCAGAAGGTAAAGGATTTTTTCATAAATAATAAGATTCCCATGCTGGAACGGGACACAGTTCCAATAGTAACCATGTATGACCAGCCAATATGGATAGTGGGATTTAGAATTGATGATCGTATTAGAATTACAAAGGAAACAAGAAGATTATTAATAATGAAACTTGAGGTGACCGCATAGGTAACTAAATATATTATTCAATGTTCTATATTTGATTTGTTATTTTAAAAATGCACCATACTTTATGGGTACTTACCGGGCCAACTGCCAGTGATAAGACGGAAATCGGGTTTAATGTTGCACGGGAAATTAACGGCGAGATAATCTCTGCCGATTCAATGCTTTTTTATCGGGGGATGGATATTGGAACGGCAAAACCTTCAGTGAGTATGAGGGAGACTGTTCCTCACCATTTTATCGATATTATTTATCCATGGGAAAGTTACAGTGTTGGGAAGTATGTCAAAGATGTAGAATATTTAATTGGAGACATTAGCAGAAGAAAGCAAAAGTTTCTTATTATCGGTGGCAGCCCTCTTTATATAAAGGGTATTGTTGACGGCATTTTTAACGGCCCAGAGGCGGATTGGAATATTCGCTCAGAACTGGAAAGGATTGCAGAAGAAAAGGGAAATTTGCACGTTCATGAAATATTACAACGGATAGACCCTGCTAAAGCCGATGAACTCCACCCGAATAATCTACGGCGTATAATACGCGCGATAGAGGTATATAGAAAAACAGGTAAACAGGCGTCGGCACTTCAGAAACAGCATAAGCTGGCAAGAGAGAGTTATAAGTTTAAGATCATTTGTATTTCAAGAGAGAGAGAAGATATTTATCGAAGGATTGGTGAAAGAGTTGAAATAATGTTTGGTAACGGTCTTGTTGATGAAGTTCGATCTTTATTGGACAACCCTGAAGGTTTAAGCAAGCAAGCAAGGCAGGCGTTGGGCTATAAGGAGGTTATTCAATATCTTGAGGACGGGCTTACATTAGATGATACGAAGGAGATGGTAAAATTAAACACGCGAAGATTCGCCAAAAGACAGATGACATGGTTTCGAAGTTTTCCGGACGTTCAATGGTTGGAGGCAAGAGAACATGAGGATTTAAAACCCATTTCTGAGAAAATTATTTCTATATTCAAGAGTTTATTATAAATTTGAGATATGAAGGTTTTTTAGTTTTCCTAATGATATGAATTTTAGGGCAATTTACAAAAAAGGATTGAATTCCGTTCGGCTGTCTGGGGGAAAAAGCGCCTGGGGTTTGGAGATAGGCGACAGCGGGTTAAAAGCAGTAAAAGCAAGCGCTCGCGATGGAGAATTATTTATAGAAGCAATTGACAGAATAGACTATTCATCAATTGAACATGAGGTTACGTCTAAAAAACCGGAACTTATTGAAGACGCAGTAAATATTTTTAAAGAGCGCAATTTAATAAGCAAATCCGACAAAATAATTGTTTCTCTCTCCGGCAAAATGATACTCTCAAGATTTTTTTCGCTCCCGCCTATTAAAAAGAGTCGCATTGCCGAGGCGTTAAGATATGAATTGCGTAAGCAGGGCCCTTTTGAACCGGATGAGATTATATGGGATTACCAACAGTTTGAAGGCGACAGAGTGACTGATAGTAGCGTAAAAATAGGTTTATTTGCTACAAAAAAGGAGAATATATACGGTCTTTTGCCAAGCCTGGCTCCAATAAGGGTAAATCTGGATGCCATTCAAATTACACCTATTGCAATTTATAATCTTGTGAAAGTAAGAGAAGATAGTACATCAGCCTCCCAGACAGCCTCAACTTAGAGGCAGGGCTTTTTCATCTCGCCTCAATCCTTATCTATAGTTGCAATTATAAATTGACGACTTGGTCTATAGAATATATAATACGAAACATTTGATATCCGTTATCTTTAACAAGATATTCTTTCTTTGTGGCGGTGTAGCTCAGTTGGTTAGAGCGGCGGAATCATAATCCGTAAGTCCGGGGTTCGAGTCCCTGCACCGCTACCATATCTTTTAGAATTTTCGCAATG
>Ga0208639_1001167_pt1 | contig 17621 bp, 20 predicted proteins | sample ETNtaG_33_FD_185772 | JGI IMG/M metagenome (GOLD analysis project Ga0208639, IMG submission 185772) | Marine microbial and viral communities from oxygen minimum zone, Eastern Pacific Ocean - ETNP201310SV76 (SPAdes) (version 2) | ecosystem: Environmental > Aquatic > Marine > Oceanic ...
CATAACGTAACATTTGGAATAAACTACGCCCCGACATCAAAGTCCAAGGTTATTCTGGGGCATGTGTATCGTAGCGAAGCATTCTCTCTGGAGGACTTCGCTAACAACAAAGACCAGAAAAATAGTGCATATACGTCTACGGACCTTTCGTACACCTACACCCATAAAACCGATGCCGGGAAGGGATTATGGGACTGGTGGGCTGGTGGCCCCCGCCAAGTCGAGTTTTCTGCAAAAGTTGAAAACCTTTTTGAACAATCCAATGGAATTTGGTTAAGAGATGATGTGATCTATCCGACGAAGTTCACCCGAAACTGGGGCCTTGGAGCCAAATTCCAGTTCTAACTTATGACCGAGGAATCGGTGAAAAGTTCTTACACATTTAAAGTAATACTCCGAAGAGCCCTCGCTCTTCACTTGGTCGCTTTATGTCTGTGGACTCAAGAGGCGAGCGCTGCCCCGCAACGTGTTATCTCCACCTCTCCAGCGATTACAGAAATTCTCTTTGCACTTGGTGCCGGAGACCGGGTCGTCGGGGTAACCGATTTCTGCAGTTACCCCAAAAGCGCCTGCCGCCTGCCAAGTATAGGTGGGCCTCTGAACCCAAGTCGCGAAACGTGGATTAGTCTAAAACCTGACCTCATCATCCACCAAGCCGATAGTGAAGCTATCCACGACCATGCAAAAATTCTGGGCATCCCTACCCTAACGGTGTCCGTGAGCAACCTGGAAAGTATTTTAACCACAACCCAGACTATTGCCGATTCACTACATACTCCAAAAGCTGGGCAGCAACTGGTTCAACAGCTAAAGGCAGGAATTGATCATTACCAGAGTCGGCTGGACTCGCAGACACCAAAGCAAGTGCTGCTGCTACTCGGTGACAGCAACGATCCGGCACGCGATCTGTATGCCGTAGGAAAAGGAACCTTTCTGGATGAACTGTTGACCGTTGCCGGTGGAGAAAATGTTCTCTCTAGCAACATGGCAAAGTATCCAAAAATATCCAAGGAATTTATCATCAGCAAATCACCGGAAATCATCATAGAAGTGGGCCCCATGTCCAAACTATCTGAAGTCGAATTAAAAAAAAGGCGCAACGACTGGGGCAGGTTTTCAACTATACGCGCCGTCCAAAACAATCACATTTACTTCATTAGCGCTGATCACATCCTCATCCCTGGTCCGAGGCTATTGAGCAGTATAGACAAATTAACCCGCACCATTCATCCGAGCTTGTTCTCCGCATCTTCCCATCTTAAGCAGGGAAAAGTATCCCCATGAACCAGCCTATTATCCAAATTCGCGACACCACTTTTTCCTACGATCAAAAGCCCGTTCTACATTCGATTTCTATGGATGTGCAACCGGGAGAGTTTGTCGGCGTCATTGGGCCCAACGGTTCGGGAAAATCAACAATTTTAAAATTACTCGGAGGTGTACTTTCAGCGGGCCCCGGCAATTTATTATTCAAGGGAGTTGATTACCTGAACCAGAACAGAAAACATCTGGCGCGTTCTATTACATGGGTTCCACAGGAACATTCCATGGCATTTCCTTTCAAAGTCTCGGAAATCGTGCTGATGGGACGGCATCCCTACCTTTCCGCCTTCACGTTTGAAGGTGAGGAGGATATTGAAATCGCGCACAGCGCCATGGAGCGCACGCAAACCCTACAGTTTGCCCAACGCGGATTCAATGAAATCAGTGGCGGAGAAAAACAGCGGGTGGTAATCGCTGGAGCTATCGCTCAAGAACCAGAGGTAATGATTCTTGATGAGCCTACCTCCGCCCTTGATATCAAATACCAGATTCAAATCCTCAACATCCTCAAACAACTCAATGAGGATAAAAATATGACTGTTGTTTTGGCCATGCACGATCTGCACTTGGCCTCAAAGTTTTGCCGCCGCCTGGTCCTTCTCAATGAAGGCGAAGTCTTCCAGGATGGAGCACCCGAAGAAGTTTTACAAAAAGATCATATTGAAAAAGTTTACGACATCAGAATCCAACTGGTTCGAAACCAGGATGGCAGCATCATGATTTCACCGGACACGTTATGCATTCAATAAACCTCACATTAATGACTCGAAAAAGATTTATGGGCACTGTCAGCACATTCTTCTTTTTGTTTCTGCTAACGCTGATAGTTACGCCGTTGATAGGCCCGACCCAAATTGACTTGGGAAAAGCGCTTTTTGGAGATATGGCATTTGGTGAAAATGTAGATGCCAACATCCTATTTCTCGCTCGCATTCCACGAATTCTTCTGGCAGGACTCGCCGGTGCCGGGCTTGCAGTCTCAGGGGCCGTGCTCCAGTCTCTGCTGCGAAATGACCTGGCAGCCCCATTCACCCTGGGAGTTTCGAGCGGAGCTTCGTTGGGTGCAGCAATTGTAATCAGCCTCGGTTGGTCCTATACGGTAGCAGGGTTCTCCACGGTTCCCATCGCTGCATTTCTTGGTGCGCTGGGTGCCATTACGCTTGTCTTTAGCCTGGCCCGCACGCGCCACGGAGAGTTCCCGACCACGGTTCTCCTTTTGGCGGGAGTGACTGCCAACTTTTTCTTTGCGGCCATGGTCATGTTTATTCATTATTTATCTGACTTCACCCAGTCGTTCCGCCTCGTACGCTGGTTGATGGGTGGCCTGGACATCGCTGACTACAGTACGGTCCTATCCGTTTGTCCCATGATATTTATCGGCTTTGGTGTGCTCATGTTTGTTGGGCGTGATTTGAACCTGATTAGCACAGGAGTGCATTCCGCTATGAGCCGGGGCGTTGATGTTGCCAAAATTCAAAAAATTGGGTTTGTCATGGCCTCACTCATCACCGGGGCGGTGGTGGCAGTGGCTGGTCCGATCGGGTTTGTCGGTTTGATTGTGCCACATATTATGAGGTTGATCGTCGGCCCAGACATGAGGTTGTTGCTTCCCTCGTCTCTTTTTTTCGGAGCGAGTTTTCTTATTATCTGCGATACGGTGGCCCGGACGATCATCGCACCGGTAGAGATTCCCGTTGGGGTTATCACAGCAATGATCGGTGGGCCCTTTTTTATCTGGCTGTTGAAACGACCTAAAAATTAATGGAGAAGTAATTCGATTCATGAAAAAACAACCCCCAACCGATCCAAAAAAACGAAAAGGTTTGATAATTGTTAACACAGGGGAAGGCAAGGGAAAATCCACTGCCGGCTTCGGATTAGCTCTTCGTTCGGCTGGAAATAAAATGAACGTCTTTGTCATGCAGTTCATGAAAGGCAACTGGAAATCGGGCGAACGTAAGTCGTTCGAAAAACTCGCACCCTTCATCGAATATGAAGCCCTGGGTGACGGATTCACCTGGGACACGAACAACCCGGAAAAGGACAGGAAAACTGCCAGCAAAGCCTTTGCCATTGTTAAAGAAAAAATTACTAGCGGAAAGTACCAGGTAATTCTCTTGGATGAAATTAACTACGTACTTCATTACGGCTTTCTCCCTCTGGATGAAGTCCTAGAGGCCCTGCGCGACAAGCCGGAAAACGTACATGTAATCTGCACCGGGCGTAATGCTCCAGACCAATTGATCGAACTGGCCGACCTCGTTACGGAAATGCGCTGCATCAAGCACCCATACAAGGACCAGAATATTCCGGCCCAAAAAGGAATTGAATTCTAATGAACTGGATCACCGCAAACCTGAATACCAATCCACTCAGGGTCACATTGATCTTTTCGGTGTTCCTGCATGCCACAGGATTTTATTTCCTATCGAGCCTCACCTTTGGTTCTGCAATCAGGGTTCCGAAAACGATTCCAATCACGGTCAGGCCTCTAACCAAAAAGAAGGAAATAAAACCCTTGGAGGTGGCCCGCGCACCTCAACCGACCCGAAGCAAGTTAGCTCAGTCTATCCACCCGGTTTCCACACCCCCGAAAGAAAAACTTTTTCAACACCCAACCCCAATGCATGAGAAACGTAATCGGACACAGCCGAACCGGGTCATTCCACAAGCACAATCTCCAAGGGACCTGGACCGGGTTTCTCTGGCCTCAATTGAGAACCTCGCTTCGCCACCTAGTCGATCTCAAAGCAGGTCCCGCCATACGATTTCCATGGCCACACCAAGAGGACCGCAGAGCAACCACCTGTCACTGGAAAACAGCAGTTTTTCCGTAAAGTCCACGGTGGTTTTACCGGCCTCCGCAGAAGAAATTTTGCAAACCAATTCGTTTCAAGCCCGTGCGCCTTCTGGTTCCAAGTTCGATATCTCACAGACGCTCCCATCGACCCTAGCAATTTCAGAAAACCCGCAAGACCGGAACATCGTGTTCGCTCCTCAAGTACGTGCGGCTTCTGGTTCCAAGTTCGATATCCCACAGACGTTCCCACCGACCCACGCAGTTTCAGAAAACCCGCAAGACCGGAACATCGTGTTCACTCCTCAAGTACGTGCGGCTTCTGGTTCCAAGTTCGATATCCCACAGGCGTCCCCACCGACCCACGCAGTTTCAGAAAACCCGCAAGATCAGAGCATTGCATTCGCTCCTCAAGTACGTGTGGCTTCCGGCTCCAAGTTCGATATCCCACAGACGCCCCCACCGACCCATGCAGTTTCAAAACGACCGCAAGATCAGAGTATCGCGTTCACTCCTCAAGTACGTGCGGCTTCCAATCTTAAAATCGATGCCTCTCAAAAGTTCACACCCGCTAGCTTACTTGCGGATAGAGAAGGGGGAGGAAATAGCAGATTCACCTCCACTGCCCGAACCGCCGCTTTAGATTTCGGGTTCACCGAGGAATCTCTAGAAGCTCCCAAAGCCACTGATACAGCAAAAAGTGCACCACCCGGCTTCGATAGATTTTCAGCGTTGGAGATTGGAAAACTCCGCCAAGGCTTTCGCAAGCAAATACGACACAAAGTGGGGAAGGCCAAATACTATCCGAGAATGGCTCAAAGATTGGGTTTTGAGGGGAAACCGGTAGTTTCTTTCACCCTGGGAGTCAAAGGGGAACTATTAGATTTAAGACTCGCCCAAGCTTCCACCTATAGTTTGTTGAACGAGGCCGCCCTGGAGACCATCCGGCGTGGAACTCCCTACCCGCCCATTCCCGGCCCCCTCGGGAAGAAATCCATTTCTTTCGACCTTCCCATTTTATATACGCTGGAGGACTAATGTTACGAATCGGAATTTTATTCATGTTTCTTGTTATATCTGTCGGGTTCGCAGCCCCCACAGTCAACGGTGAAGTATTGCAGGTTGATAGCGATTACGACGGGAAAATGGATCAATGGCACCATAGATCCGACGATGGTAAGATCATCAAAATCGAATTCGATAAAAATGGCGACGGTAAAATAGATCAGACTGATATTTACGAGAAAAACAAGGTCCCGGTTCGAGTCGAATGGGATCGGAATTTCGACGGGGACATGGACCAGTTTCAGTTTTACCGTGCGGACGGATCGCTCGAACGAATAGAGAAAGATTCGAAGTTTTCCGGAAAAGTGGACCGGAAGGAAAACCACAACCCCAGTGGCCTTCTGGAGAGTATCGAGATAGACCGTAACCGTGACGGAAAAATGGACGGGTGGCAAACCTTCAACGACCAGGGAAAGCTTGCCCGCGCCAGGTACGATACGAATCACAACGGTAAAGTTGACCGCTGGGAAGTTTTTACTTCGGAAGAGGTCCCCTCAGAAGCCAGGTTTGACACCAACGGGGACAGCAAGCCCGATCAGTTTCAATACTTCTACCCTTCAGGCAAACTGAAAAAGGTCGAGTTCGATACCAATTTGAATGGGCAAGTAGATCGCTGGGAGTTTTACAATAAAGAGGAACACCTTGAGCGGGTCGAACTGGACCGCAACCACGATGGTAAACCGGATGTGGTCAAACAAAAATAGCTGGAGTTCTTATGAAACGGTTTCATGTCGGGGTGCCCCTTTCAATAGCTGCTATTTTAATTTTCATAGCTTCCTGTGCTCCTCAACCCAATAAAAAAGTTCCGGCCAAGTTCGAAGCCGGACAAAAGTATTTTCACCAAGCCTGTTCCAATTGTCACGGGTCCGATGCCTTAGGCAAAAAAACCAAAGCTCCCGGGTTCATCGACGAAGAATTTCTTCCGGAGGCCTATTCGGATGACGAAATCCGCCAGCAGATCGTTGACGGATCAGACAAAATGCCGTCACAACGCAATAAGGTCACCGACGCAGAAATCGTCGAGATCATTAAGTACCTTCGCTATTCACAGAAAGCCGCCGGCCTGAGCGCAAGTGATGACGAGGAGGGCGAGGAAGCGGAGTCCTCCGCAGGATGATCCGTACCCCACGAGAGCCGAACGGGCTTTATCCTTGGCGCTGCAGCGCCCCACCCTCCGACCGTTGCTAGAATCGGTTTTTGAAATTTATTCTAAAATAGCCTCGGTTTAAGCAAGCAACGTACGCAGCAGAACTAAAAAGTGACAAAAATCGAACCGCCCGTTAGACTTGACAGGCTTTAGGTTTTTGGCTAGATTGACCGGCTTCATAAGTGTCTCAAAATAACCCATTTATTTCCTGGAGTATTCCCATATGTCCGGTAGCAAAGATTATGTCCAACAACTTTTTGCCAACCGCCTAGGCGGCAATCAATTCGGCAAGGATACAAAAATATACAAGTTTGAAAAAATTAAGCGCGCCAAGCGCGCGGCTCTGGAGGCTAACCCAGGAAAAGAACTATTCGACCTCGGTGTGGGCGAGCCTGACGAAATGGCCTTTCCCGGTGTGGTCAAGGCGCTTCAACTGGAGGCTGAAAAACCAGAAAACCGAGGATACACCGACAACGGAATTCAAGAGTTCAAGGTGGCCGCAGTCAAGTATATGGAAAAGGTTCTCGGTGTTAAAGGGCTCGACCCTGACCGACATGTGAATCATACAATAGGTTCAAAACCGGGACTGGCGATGATACCTTCCATCTTCATCAACCCCGGCGACATCACCCTGATGACCGTCCCCGGTTATCCGGTCATGGGAACGCACACCCAATACCTAGGGGGTGAAGTGGTCAACCTGCCTCTCACCAAGGAGAACAAATTCTTACCTGATCTAAAATCGATTGATCCTGGCGTGGCAAAGCGAGCTAAGTTGCTTTACATTAATTATCCAAACAACCCGACGGGAGCCAACGCCCCCCGCAAGTTTTACGAGGAGGTGGTTGACTTCGCCAAAACAAACGATGTAGTGGTAGTGCAGGACGCTGCTTATGCCGCATTGACCTTCGACGGCAAACCCACCAGTTTTCTATCGGTTCCAGGAGCCATGGATGTCGGTGTGGAGCTACATTCCCTTTCCAAATCGTATAACATGACCGGGTGGAGAATCGCGTTCATCGTCGGAAACGAACTCGTAGTCAAGGGTTTGGCACACGTCAAGGATAACATCGACTCCGGCCAGTTTGCCGCAATCCAGAAAGCCGGGATTCATGCGCTGGAAAATCCGGATATTACCCAGAAAATCCTAGAAAAATACCGGCGGCGATTGACGCTCCTAGTGGATGCCTTGAATTCCGTCGGATTCGACGCGGCCATGTCAGGAGGCTCGTTCTTCCTTTACGTGGAAGCACCCAAAGGGATTAGAGGGGGACAGCGGTTCGAAACAGGTGAAGACTTCTCGCAATTTCTCATCAAGGAAATGTTGATCTCGACCGTTCCATGGGATGATGTTGGAAGATTCACCCGCTTTTCAGCAACATTCACAGCCAAAGACCCGAAGGAAGAAACACGCATCGTCGCAGAAATTAAAAAACGGCTATCATCGGTTGAATTCGAATTTTAACCGAAGCATTCCCGCCAAGCCATTGTACAATCCTTTCCATAAAAGCGAAGCGGTCGCTCACACCGGCTATGGTCTCCGCATTTCCAATGCTGGTTAAATGAGGCACCTTCGTCCGGGAACCAACGACTGCTATTCTATATAGCCGGTAATCTTCCTCACCTCTGAGGTTTATCCGTTTCATGCCGCACACCACCTACATCGGGATTGGGTCCAACCTGGGTACTCCAGAAAAAAACTGCACCGACGCCATTAAAAAATTAGCTACCCATCCAGACATTTTCCTGAAAGCACAGTCTCCGTTTTACAAAACCCGCCCGGTCGGACCCATCGAACAGAAATGGTTCGTCAATGCCGCACTCAAAGTGCAGACTCGGCTGAGTCCGCACGATCTACTTGGAACCTTATTGAATACCGAAAAAGAAATGGGAAGGGTTCGAAAAGAAAAATGGGGGCCACGCCTCATCGATCTCGATCTTTTGTTTTACGACAACCTTATCCTGAACAGCCAAGGCCTTATCCTGCCCCACCCAGAGATTCCCAACCGCCGGTTCGTTCTCACTCCCCTTTGCGATATTGCAGAAGACCTGCTTCACCCCACCCTGAAAAAAACAGTAAAGGACCTTCTCTATGAACTTACCGATGATGCGGAAGTGAGCCGCCTCCCCGATCTAACCTGAACGGTCGAGATCGATAACTTCCACTGACGTCAGTGCCTGTTCCACGAGCTTTTCCCACGGAAACAGCGCTTCATCCGCTTCCAGATCCTCGATCTTACTGCGCGTGGCCGGGTGATCCGGCATGAATACCGAACAACAATCCGGGTGTGGTTCAACACTGATGTCATAGGTTTCGATCTTTTTTGCCCGGGCGATGATCTCCTGCTTAGGTATCCCAATCAAAGGGCGGAACACACTCATAGGAACCACGCATGAGACGGCAGCCAAGTTTTCAAGAGTCTGCGATGCCACCTGCCCTAGGGATTCCCCCGTAACCAGTCCCTGGTACCTATTACGCTCGGCGAGCACCCCGGCGATGCGATACATCATGCGCCGATAAAGAACCACCCGATTGGGAGCACTGCAACAGTCACGGATAGCAACCTGAATATCCTGAAACGGAACGACGTATAGTCGCCCTCCTCCCTGAAACCGATTGAGCACGCGAGCTAGCCGGGTGACCTTATCGTATCCCCCACGGCCCAAAAAAGTCCGGTTATCAAAAAATATCGAATGGACACGGCATCCTCTGCAAATGAGCATGAAGGAGGAGACCGGACTATCTATCCCGCCAGAAAGAAGGCTGAGCACTTCGCCGGAGCTTCCCACCGGTAGACCACCCAGTCCGGGCGTTCGATTATCGAACACCATTGTTTCCTGCGGGCCGATTTCGATTTCCAAAACAAACTCCGCATGCGCGATATCAACCGAAAGCCCTTTAGGTGCGAGAGACTTCATAATGCGCGATCCCACCTCAAAATCAATCTCGGTTGAGGTGCTCGGAAACCGTTTGTCCGAACGCTTCGTGCGCACGCAGAATTTGAGGGAACCATTCGATTGCAGTCGAGGCAGAATCCACTCAATCCCTAGTGCAGCCATTTCATCAAAGTCAGGTTCCACCAACACGCCCACACTGAGCGAGGCAATTCCAGGAACACAACTCAATCGCCGGACACACTCTTCGGCCTGCAACCCTGCAACGCGGACCAACAATCGCCCATGGATTTTATCAACCCGTATCCCGCCTATTCCTCCCAAGGATTTGCGAACGTTGCCGAGCAGACGGTTCTCAAAGAATTTCCGGTTCTTCCCTTTCAGTCCAATTTCGTCGTAACGAATCAGTATGGTTCTGGAGTCAGTCATCTTTCGGCAAGCTTATTATGAAAGGTGGGGAATAACACTTCATACGCTTGAGCAAATTCCTCTAGAAATCGGTCGACCTCCTCAACCGTATTGGTCTTGGAAAAAGAAATACGTAAACTGCAACGTGCCTCTTCCTCAGACAACCCGATTCCTGTAAGGATTTTTGAAGGTTCTTTCGAATGTGCACTGCACGCACTTCCCAGCCCAACAAAAATTTCTTTTTCCTCCAAATGATGCAGGAGCACTTCACCCTCCACAGGAGAAAAGCTAAAATTAACAATAGCGGGCGATTGCCGAGCCACATCATCAACGGAAAGCGAGTTGAACCTGATACTAAGAGAGTCAAGGCGGCTGGATAAATCAATCAGCCCTTCGATGAGGTGGCGGTTAAGTTTTCGCAAGTGCTCGAGCGTTTCATCAGTGCACTCCACGGCAACCTTCACCGCCTCGGCCATAGCCCGAATCAGTGGAACCGGCAAAGTTCCCGAGCGGACTCCGTGCTGCTGGCTTCCTCCGTGAACGATTGGCTCAAGGGACAGCCTGGAGTCGTAGATCAAAAGCCCGATCCCCTTCGGCCCGTGACATTTGTGTGCTGAAATTGAGTAACCCGCAAGCTCGCCCCACAGGGGGGCGTCAAGTTTCAATTTGCCGACAGTCTGAACCCCATCCATAAACAACCGGGTAGCAGACGATCCCTTCTTCAAAGCATCGGAAATTTTGATTGGATCGTTCACGGTTCCGAGTTCATTATTGATATGGGAAAGGCACAACAAGCGGACCCGGTTTTCGTTCAGCATAGAAACCCCCTTCAGATCGAGCCGTCCTTCAGTTTGAAATTCAAGAAGGGAAAGTGAGTTATTGCCGAATGATTCCAGGTAGCTCAACGGTTCACGTACGCTGGGATGCTCCAATCCAAGGCAGGCCGCCCTTTTGTCGGGAAAACACAATCCCTTGATGAAAAGGTTGTTGGCCTCACTGCCGCCGCTAGTGAAAATAATCCGGTGAGTGGAGGGGATATTCAAGGCGCGGGCAATATCCTCCTGCGCCTGTTCAATCTTTCTGCGCGCATCGAGTCCTATGGAGTAAACCGTCCCCGAATTGGCAAAATCAGAATCTATCGATTCCTTCAGAACACCCGTTACTCGGGGATCCATGGGAGTAGTTGCGGCGTTATCCAGGTAAATCATACTTTTCTATACCGCAAATAAGATTCAAGCCTGGTAAGGAGGCACGAGATCTTGTTCCATACCCAACTGATTCAGAATTTTAGCAACAACAAAATCGACCAGATCATCCATGGTCTTCTGTCCAGAGTAAAATCCTGGCGATGCGGGCAGAACCAGCGCCCCGGCTTGATCAAGAGTTAGAAAGTTTTTCAGATGAATGGTGCTGAACGGAGTTTCCCGTGGAACCACGATCAGCTTCCTTTTTTCTTTCAACACCACATCGGCAGCCCGTTCCACCAAGCTCGTGGACACACCAGATGCAATTCGCCCAATAGTTCCCATGCTAGCGGGCACAACAACCATTCCATCAGTATAGAACGAACCGCTGGCTATGGACGCGTTGATTCTGGAGTTTGTATAGACCGTTACCTGATCCCCGGAAAAATAAGACAGGCTTAAGCCCAATTCCAGGTTCAGCAGCTCTATTCCCCGGTCGGAAGCCACCACATGCAATTCAGCGCGTTCCTTAAGGGCGTCGAATAGGCGCTTCGCATAGCAAACACCACTCGCCCCTGTAATCGCCAGTATGAACCGTTTCATTTTATTTTATCAATCCAATCAACTCATCGATTTCAAGAAACAACTGTCCATGAATAACATCAGGCGAGGAGACACCGTCAACCTTTCGAATATGCGGACCATGAAACGATTCAAAAATATTCTGAACCTTCACAAGATACTCCAACCTTTCAAATGAACTGTACCCATCTCGGGACTGTTCGATTCGCTTCAAACACTGCTCTGGGGGAACGATGAACAGATACGCCAGATCAGGAACCGGTGCAAACGCCTCATTATCCCGGCAGATAGCCTCCGGATCAAACCCCAAAGCCCCTTGATACGCGGCGGTTGAATAGTAATACCGATCCAAGAGAACCACCTTGTTTTCTCTCAGCGCAGGAAGAATATTCTTTTCTACATCCTCACGCCGGTCCTCAATGAACCAAGTCAACTCCTCTTTAGGAGTGACTGCGCCGCGCCCATCGGACAGGATTTTTCTTATTTTCTGCCCCCAGACACCATCAGTCGGCTCCCTTAACCGAATCACGGGAACGCCGTACTCCCTCATTCGGGTTTCCATTTTCTGGCACTGCGTACTTTTACCAGTACCGTCGATTCCCTCGAAAACAATCAACCAACCGCGTTTGAGTTCCAAATTGTCTCCATTATCTAGCGGGGGGGGCGCTGCGAACAGTATAGCAAAATTCGAAAAAAGAAAACCTCCAACCCCGCCAAGCCGGAGTAGATGGGGCTGGACTTGCTCCGAGATCGAAATCGGCTGCAATAAAACTTGTCACATCTCTTTTAATTTTAGATAAGGACTTATTTTTTCTTCACTCGATTTAGCATGAATCGATTAAGACAAAAGTTCTGCTTGTTTAAACTTTCACTACAAGTTAAAAAAAACGGAGCACTGAAAACCCCGACCCCTCACCCGGTTGGTTGAAATCGTAGCGGATTTATACAATAATAGAGACCACTCCCTCGTAAATTGCTTTAAACAAACAGCTAAGGGTCTTCCAACCAAGCAAAGGAAAAGCTTGGTTTGGATAGAGATAGGAAAAGGAGGCTGGAAAGTTGAAAAGATATTTTAAAGTTCTAGGTTGGATTTTTCTGGGCGTGTTTCTGCAATTTAAGTTCAACGCCCTGTACGGGATTGTTTTTCTGGAAAACCTCAACTTTCACGACCGTACCTACTACGTTAAAGTGAACCTGGTTCCCGCAGATGAAGCCGTACACCTACTTCACGTGGAAACCATCGTCCATCACTCACTGGGTTCAGACTACTTTGCTAACGTGTACATCCCAGATTCCTACCAGGTGGTAAACAAGGAACCCTATACGGGAACCGAAGCAATGCAAGGCTACCGGGCTTACAAAATGAATATGAAGCGAAAATATCGAGATGTATTGAGCATCGAAAGTTTTATACTTGTTCCATCCATTCCCGGAAAAAACATTCCGTCGGCCCCCATTCTGGTTCACTTTGAAAATATGAAGCAACGACTGCATGACGACGGAACCTACAAACTGTCCACCGTCGGTAAAAATATCAGGTTGGAAGGCCCCAAAATGGTCGAAGCAACATATCCGCAAAAGTTGGGCATGTAACTCTCTGAGCCCGCGCGGGATAACTAGACATGCAAACTCGTTTTCGAGAATTCAAAGACTACTACAAAATCCTTGGGGTTCCTGAAAACTCCCAGGATCCAGAAATTAAAAAGGCCTACCGAAAACTGGCTCTGGAGTACCATCCCGACCACAACCGCGATGACCCGAAAAGCGAGGAAAAATTCAAACAGCTCACCGAAGCCTACGGGGTGCTGACTGACCCGCTCAAGCGCCGTGAGTATGACCGCTTCCGGGCCGACTACCTAGCGGGCTCGTACGACGAGTCCTCCCAGTTCCGGTATTCCCAGCAGGATATTTTTGAGGAGATGTTCCGCAAGGGATTCGGCAAGGACATTTTTGAAGAATTAAACCGTGAGTTTTCTCGATCCGGGTTTCGTTCCGGCAATGCCTTTTTCCAGTCCACATTGCTGGGCGGAACGCTTGGTGGAATCACCCGCATCCTCGGAATGATTCCGGGTCCGATCGGTAGAGTCAGTCGTCTGGCGCACATAGTGGTCCCGTCATTATTGGCTCTCAAGAAAATGCGGGATGCTCGGGCCGCTGCGGAAGGACGCGAGCCCAAAAAAGGCCCAGATATTTTTGGCGCCGCCAAGGGAGTATTCGAACGTGGAAAAAACTTGGTCCAATCGACCAACCCGCTCGACCTCAGTGTGTCCATCACTATTTCCTCAGCGGAGGCTTTGGCGGGAACACAGAAAAAAGTCTCCTATCAGGTCGACGGAAAAACGGAACAGTTGATGGTCCGCGTCCCACCCAAATTTCCGGACGGCGGCAAACTACGCATCAAGGAGAAAGGACGTAATAAAAACGAGAAACGAGGAGACCTTTTCATTCAGGTTAAATCAGGATCTCCACAGTCATGACCAGGGATGAGGTCATCCTGTTCTGGCGCAGATTCTTTACCGACCTTCTGCTCGGAACTTTTGTCAACCTGTTTCTGTTCGGCGTGATCGGGCTTGCCTTGGGTATGGCCGGCCTTTACATAATGGACCATTTCTTTCTGGAAGAGTTAGGATGGAGCGGATGGATCGTGTGGGCAGTCCTCTTTATTGCTTTCGGCTGGTACGCCGGATTCGGCATTCTACACGGGCTGGGTGCGTGCATTATCCACACCACCAAAACGAAACTTGCGGAAGCCCTGACTGGACTCCACGGCCTACTTGACCTGTTAACCCGCGATGTGGTTGAAAAAATTCCACGGTTCAGCAAAAACATCCCACGCAATCAACTGGAAGAAACGTTCGATGGGATCGGAAAAAACTTTCTAGAACAACTACGCCTCAAGAGAGGGGTTACCGCGCTTTTCTCTCGCATCTTGTTTGGGACGATCCTGAAAGTTCTCAAATTCTTTTTCCTTGATGATGTAGTTGAAGAGTTATCAAAAAAAGAATCTGGCGATATCACATCCGCCGACATCGAACACGCCGTCCGACGTGTAGGGGTGGAAATGGTGGCGGCACCGATCCTGGAAAATTTTATTTTACTTCAAATTATAAACCTTGTTTTATTTGTCTTAAGTTTTGCAGTTCCAATCGGTGTCCTGCTACTGTTTTAACCTGCTTTTCTCACTTAACTAGGTGGGGGTTTTTCCTGGGCAAACCAAAACACGGTTAGCTTATTGAGGCACTACCGGAGGGGGTTGCGTCGGCAAAGGCAAAGTGCATTTTATGCTGATTAAAGGGTTCTGGCTAACGTGCTATCAACTCTTCTTGACGGTGACCCAAGTAGAGGAGCCCATCCGATAATGAGTAGTTATCAGGGAAAGTCATGATCTCGCGGTTTATTTTTTCCTGCAGCTCACGGTACAGCACTTCGGCCTCATCTGTACCCAGCCCAACTGCTCCCTTATAAGAATAACCCAGGCTAAGATCATGGTCGGGAGGGGTGTAGAGTTCGGTGATGTTCCACTCGGATGGGTTCTTCTCGATGGGCGTCCCCTTCTCCAGATCGAACTGGGAAATGATGCAAGAAAACCCCGGCGAATCTAGTAGGCGGCGGTTGTTAAGGACGAAGTCTACAGATTCCCTCGCTTCTGCTTCCGTTTCCGTGGGAAATCCTGTAATCAGATAAAAGTGCATGGCGATGCCGATACGCAAACATTCTTCGACGGTCTTGTCGATCACCTTCACATCGACTCCCTTCTTCATCGAGTCGAGCACGCGCTGGTTATAAGACTCCAATCCAAAAATCAGTTTTCGGCATCCGGACTGATAAAGCAATTCCACCCGGTCCTCTTTAAGGAGGCTTTTTTCAAATTTCAACTCACCTGTCCACTTGATATCGAGTTCGGCATCGACGATCTTTGAAGCGAAGGTACGCATGAAGTTAATCGGCAGGGCTTCATCGGTGAAGAAAAAGTAGTTGCAGTCGTATTTTTCTTTCAGGTTGCGCACGTCACTGACGACGTTTTCCGCGTAACGCACGTGGAAATCCATGTGATCAAACGGAATCGAACAGAACGCGCACCGCTCCCAGTAACAACCTCGTGACCCCATAATGGGCAGGCACCGCTCGGGCGACAGGTACAGGTCGAACGGCATCCCGTCAAAATCAGGTGTGGGCAACTTGTTCAGGTCTTCCTTTGCAAATGGACGGTTAACTTTTACCTTCCCCTTATCTTCCCACAGCAGATTAGGAACCTTCGATAAATCGCCGCCACCCCGGTACTCGTTGACCAAGCTCAACAGCGGGCTCTCCCCTTCGTGCACGATGATGCTGTCGATAAATTTAAACACGGGCGATCCGTCCCGTTCTATGCGATCCACCAGCTTGGTAAACACACTGCCGCCCACAGTGATATGTATGTCGGGGGCAGACTGCTTGACCAGGTAGGCCAAAGTGAGGCCAGGGATGATCTGCTCGACCGAGGTGATGGACACACCGAAGATGTCGATATCCTCCTTTAGGATCGACGGAACATAGTGTTCCTTATAGATGTCGTAGAAAAAGTTTTCGTTGGGGTTGTTGAAGGATTCGAGTATCTCGCTCGTTGAGTACGGAGAGTAACGCAGTTGGCTACCAATAGCAGTCAACTGAGACGGATAGTAAGGAGAGAGTATATTGTCGAGCCATACGTCGATGATCTTGAGGCTCTCCATATAACGTTCGAGTCTATAGAAATCCTCGCAACGAAGCGATTGTTTTGCCGCGTCGATTTCGTCCTTAAGCGCGGGGATAATCTCTTCCGCTTCACGCAGTTTGGTGTATTTCTCTCGCTCGAACTGGGAGTGGCGCGGTTTTGATCCAAGCTCATTCAACTCATGGATGATCCGCTCATAAAGTGGCTTGGTTTTTTCCCACGTACACAGGTGGTCTAGAAGCTCAATCGCCAGATCCCTTTGCTTCACGTCGTGGATGCCATGCTGATGCAGGTATCCCTTGAGACTGGGCAAGCTCAAATAAGGTTGAGATGGATGCCATGAAGAAGGAAAAACAAGATAAACCATGACCACCGAACCCTGAATCCGTTAAAATGCTGGAAGCGTTAAAAAAAAGGCCGGAACTTATGGCTTAGGCGCCATAAATACCAGCATCACCAATTTGTCTTGAGTATGATTGACCACCCCATGGTCTTCGCCCGACGGCGCGATAGTGATCTCATCGGGACCCATTTCCTTCTCTTCGGACCCCACAGTCACCTTTCCCCGCCCCTCCAGAACGTAGTACACCTTGTCGGAGCCGTCATGGGAATGCACCTTCTGCGACTGACCTGGTTCAAAACAATATACATCACAGAAAAAATTTTCCGTATCAAACAGACTCACTTTCTTTAACTTTTCCGGATTAAAAATCACCCGGTCCCGAACCTTTAAAATATCCATGATCATCCCATCCTGAAGAAAGTAAGAAACCCAAGCCCAGTGTTTGCTGCCCCATCACCATGAGAAAGCTCGGGGCGGAACAATATTTAACGTTAACATTTCATATAGTTACGCGGATTCTACCACAGAACCCAGATCGACCCAAAGGATTTGGGACTTAGGTTGCGTAAGACCAGGCGGTATATTGACTTCTAGATCAATATCTTCTATTTTTGTACACCCTTTAAATATGATCGTTTCTAGGCCAGACGCTCACCGCAGAGAAGGCGACAGGTCGTGATGGTATTTAGGGGTTGTAACGAAATGGAAAACGGGACGTGGCGCAGTCTGGTTAGCGTACTTGACTGGGGGTCAAGGGGTCGGAGGTTCAAATCCTCTCGTCCCGACCATTTTAAGGGGCTTACGGTTTTATGCCGTGGGCTCTTTTTTGTTTTGTGTCAACTTTGCGCCGATTTTGGCTTTTACTTCCCCCCTGCCAGGAAAGCAGAAACCACGTGCCATATAAAGGAGAACAAGACAACCAGGACTCCAAATATCAAGAGCCGTCTGTTGATTTTTTCTCGCCGCTCTTTTTCCCCGCGTTCCTTGGAGTCAATTTCGGGCATCGTTTAGTTCTTTCCGCATTTTTTCCATCGTTTGCCAACGAACAAAGAATCTTACGTAATGAATCGAAGCAACGATCCTGCTAATGGTGAAAAATAATATATCAAAATCAGTGACAAGAAGAGGTCTAAGGTTTTAGATGACCACACTCAGGTAATTATGCGAACCCACCGCAGGAATTA
>Ga0208639_1001168_pt1 | contig 17614 bp, 9 predicted proteins | sample ETNtaG_33_FD_185772 | JGI IMG/M metagenome (GOLD analysis project Ga0208639, IMG submission 185772) | Marine microbial and viral communities from oxygen minimum zone, Eastern Pacific Ocean - ETNP201310SV76 (SPAdes) (version 2) | ecosystem: Environmental > Aquatic > Marine > Oceanic ...
CCCGCATCGAGTACTATGTGCATATCTAGATTCAAACCTAGGGTTTGTCCTCTATTCAACTCCATTTGTTGTCACCCCCTACAATGGGAGCAAGTCCACACACTTGCTTGACCGAGCAATAAGTACAGTTAATTTCACTAGGAGTTGGAATTACGCTACCTTCCTCAGAAATGTGTCCAATTCGAAGTGCTGATGTCAATCTATGTCGCATCCAAGCACGGAACGAATTACTCTGGGGGGACTCTGATGATTCATCTGGACGGCGGAACAATGATTCAGTGTTACAAGCAATTTCTCCGATATCAAGTGAGGCAAGATAGCCATGATAATCTGGGTCTGCCTCAATATACAAGCAACTATCTTCACCTATTTCAGAAATGCCAACTCCCACTACCCTGTCACCAGGGTGCTCTACCTCCCATGCACGAGCGTAAAGAGCAAGTTGTATTCCTTCAAGTAATTCTCTTTGGTGTCGTTTACCTGCATCTCCTTTCTTAGGCCCTTCAAGAGATTTCAAATCACGAATTACCACCAAACGTTGGGGGGCCCATTTCTCTCCTTTATCGATGTCTAATGGGCAAATTTCTTTGCTTCCACCGTCATCGACAAAAGTCCCATCATTGTTAGGATGGGGAATTAATTCTACTCTGTCTATTGTACCCCTTAAACAAATTCCTGAGAGGACATTTTCTCCCTTTTCTGGTAATTCTAACAAGATTCCTGGTTTGCCCTTATTATTTGTTAACGGCCATTCAATAGCTAATATTGCACTTGCAGAAAGAGTCAATTCTGACTGTAGAAAGCGACTAAAGCGGCCAGAGAGAATTGGCAAATCATCATCTAGAGCATCTTCATATGATTTCAAATCAAGGCCTACTAAGTCTAGGCGACGAACTGTTGCAATAGCATCTGAGCGTCGAAGCCATGGGGCTTTTTCATCAACAATTTGTAGTAAGCGAAGTCGTAAATCTTCTTCATTTATTCCCGCTGTGGCAAGTGATAATGGAACTAATTTATTTCTTTCAACACCTTCGTTCATGTTGAGACATTCACAAATGAATTGAGCCCATACCTCGTGAATTAACAAACCACGTGTACGGGCATCGACATCGTCATCCTCTTCATCCTCACCCTCTACTTTCAAGCGGTTTGAAAGCCATCCCTTTCTAGGACAAGATAGCCATTGAGTAAGTCGACTAGGTGACCAGACTTTTGTAACTCTAGAAGGACCATCTAGGAATCCGTGGCGCCTGTCATGATCATCTAGAGATGTTGGATTAGGCGTTAATGGGCGTGGATCAATTGTCAATGCTCTAGAACGTGGCGGAATCTTCAGTCCAATGGTTGGCCAGGAGTCGCTCATTCTTGGAGATGTTACCTTGAGCTCATTGCTTTGAAGTTGCATTCTCAAATTGTCAATAGTCATTATTTCTCCAATTCTTGAATTAGGTAGATATGGTTCTTCTTTACTACCTACACGAGGCTGCCTAGACAATCTATCTTCTATCAAATTTGCATCTAGAGAAATGGTTACTGCAGAAGGATTCAATGGGGCTTGCAATGGATTGCGCCCTCTATGCAAATTAATACCACTGCGCTGACGAATGTCTCGCTGATGACTACCTGTAACAAGTAATTCGTATACTCCATCACCTGTAGCAGAGACATCACTAGGACGAGCTACTGGGAACACGCCTTCTTCTTCAATGAAGGCAAGACCCCAACAACTCGTTTCATCGCCATCTAAACGATAAACTTCTGAATCTGAAATAAAGGAAGGAATTCTTGGCGGCAATGTGGTATCCCACTCTGAATCCGCCAACCATTCAGAAAGTGGTGTAGATGGTTGAGATGATTCATCTTCTCCTGCATCAAGTACAATTATCTCATTCCCACAACGCAACAAGTGATTCCATGCATGCCTAGCCTCACGTAAACGATTATCAGGTGGTAAAACACCTAGTTCAGAACGTTCATTTTCTGATAGCCCAGGGGTTGTAGGGGGTGAAGTATTCCATGACTCAGAATCTAAATGAGTTAGGATTACTAAGTCTGCATGGCAACCAAGGGCCTCAGTAGGTGTAAGAAGACGTAACATTGCATCAGCTGCTCGGCTACCTGAAATAGTCAGACCATCAACTAAAATTAGTAATTCATCTACCCATTTCTGTCCACCTTTAGGAGATGAATGGCCCAACATACGTTGTGATTTACGAAGAGATGAATGGCCCTCAAACAAATTTTGTAATCCACTTAATATTTTATTCACATCTCCATCGAGATTGTTTGTCAACAAATCCCATTTCAGTAATGAACCAAACTGACGCAACCATTGATCTCCATTCTCATCTGGTTTAGGAAGAGGTAACTCCTTACCACTAAAACAACCAAGTGAAAGAAGGGGATCCTCAAACAATTTTGCATCAAAAGATGTCATCAAAGGCTTCAATCTATTTGCTAATGAAAGAAGCCACCATTGAGTTGCCTCATGACGTAATCCCAAATCTTCCTCATCTTGATATGCATTAGCAAGAGGCTTGCGTGCTAAAGCGTGTAACCATCGGAACAAGGCACCTTGACCACCTAGCAAATGAAAACCGCGGGAAACTTCTTCCAATACATCTACATCTGGAACTGGCCTTAATTCAGGAATTGATGGATGTTGTTCAGAAGACAGCCAATCGGTCTCAAATTGCAGTGTATTCTGTACTGCAAATGAACGTAATTGAGAAAGTGACCAAGCGTCCTCATAGTGTGGTAGGGAAATTAATGCTGAAAGCCAATGAACACTAGGACTTTCACATAATGGTGTAGAATTCCTAGCCAAACAAAAACCAAAAGAATCTAACATTGAAGACCATATCTCATGGTTTGATTCCGCTGAAGGATCAATAATTAGAATTGATTGAGGGGGATGTTTAGCATTTAGTGCTGCATTTAATAGAGCGTGTGTTGCCTCAATTGAACGTTCAATTTTAGGCACCAATAATCTTAGTGGTTTATCTTCAGTGTTTAATTCATCAGCTGATGGATGCCAAGGTGAATGTTCAGGCAACCAATAAGGGAGTTCCTCGGCTTTTCTTATAGGAGAGATATCGTTAGGGACAAAACCATGCAAACCTAACCGGTGACTTCCCGAGTGTGAAAGTACATGCAGTGGTCTGAATCTACTTAGGGCATTGACAAGCCGTTGACGCATTGGTGTTAGAGTAGGAGGATGATTAAGCATTAAGATTCCATCTACTTTAGATAAACCAAAAGGTACCTTCTCAGTTGGTAATTCCTCTAGTAATTCAACAATAGTTGCCAGTTGTTCATCTGGATGAACTCCTCCTAATTTACTACTGAGATTATGTATTAACTTTCTAAAAGATAGTAAATCTGGTGATACTAACAATGATAGCGATTCCTCTTTTAATGCGCTATTCAAACTTGATAAATCCCTAGTCTTACCCCTGCCCCAATGTTGATCTGGTAAACTATGCATTAGTGGAAATGCTAGATGGCGAGCAGCCTTTTTACACTCAATATGCAATAAAATAGAGAATGGCCCTGATGATGGTATGAGGCGTGGTTGTCTTAATTCAGCATGAAGAGATGATAACAAACTATCCAAAGTGTGGTGGGCCGTTCGATCAATGGGACCATCATCTAACCCACTTTTTGCTAAGTGATTTAACGCCGCCCTACGACTAGATTCTGTTGGATGAATTGTCAACAATTGTGGGGGGCCACCTTGAGTCATTGACCGTGGATCTCTTAATTGTGATTCAAAATGCGATATCAACCAAAGTGGAGTAGTTGCTGGAGGGATTTCTTCCATTGTAACAGCAGGTGAAATAATCATTGATGACAATACTTGCACCCCGTAATATAGCATGGTAGCGGTCAGGGTTTTTGAATCTTTGAGTATATTTACGAACTGTTTAATAGCCCTGAGATTACAGCAACTGGTACTAGGCGGGAAACCTATGGTGCGAGTAAATAAAACACCAACAGCCGCTGAATGATATTTAGTAAATGCTGGAAATCCAAAACATGAACCATTCATGTTGATTTCAGCGATGGGTTCATAAGGGTAGAGCTAAGACGCAGAGACGGCCCAAGAAACAGTCACTGGATGTGTAAATCAAGTATTATCCGACATCTGAAGGTAAATAAAAATCAACACTGCTACAAAATAACATTGATGTTAAGAACGGATAAGACGAATGAACAGCCAAAGGTGATATTTCTAACCAATAAAAAAAGGAGATGAAAAAATGAGTGATACAATGAATACAAAATGTACTGAATGTGGTAGCAGAGACTTGGAGAAAAATGAAGTGAAAGGCGAGATTGTTTGCAACGATTGCGGCACGGTACTTGATGAGTATCAAATTGATTATCAACACCCGTCACCACAAGTTGGTGAAAATGCACACAACACCGCAACAAGAAATTCTCGTTTGGGGTCTGTAATTGATCCGCGTGAAGCACGCAGAGCTGGCCAAAGCAATCTCGTTAATACTGCACAGCGCAACTACGCAAAAAAGAACGTTAGAGGTTCTGATATCCTAACTGAAATTAAAGATTTGACAAATTCTGATGACATTAGAAACGCGGCTAATGATTTGATAGTTAAGACATGTTTCACAAAAAATCCAGACTACGCGGGTTACGGGGAATTACCACTTCATCAAATGAGATATATGGTCAGTAACGAGGGGAAAGATGCTACCTATGTCATTTCAGTCTGTGCTGTTGCAAGCATTAGAGTTCTTTCTGATATGAATAAAACTGGGTTCCACTACTTTTGGCAGGAAGATGCAGAGAAATTGGACTTAGCTGTTAATGACATTCTCAAAGCCACTAAAATCATCACTGAAAGAATCAAGCGCATTTGTCAGGCCAAAAACGGGCACAACCCCAATAATGGCATCCTCTACAGAAGAAGAAGAGCACTAGATGCTTTTGAAGAAAAATTAAGACAGTGGATTAGAGAGCACAACATTGCAAATGCTAAACCACTCCTTGACTGGGTAACTGAAAGGCTAAACGCTCTTGATGACAATGGAGAAGGCCCAATGTCAGATGTTAGCCCAAACATGTTATTGGCCATGATAACAATTTGTGGCTTAGAAGAATTTAACTGTAAGATGACAAAGAAGGGCGTTGCTGGCATCTTCAGCCTTACTGTTGGTGGAGTCAGTGCAAAACTTAAGCAAAACCAACTAGGTAAAACAAATAAGTTATTCATCAAGACTTTCAAGCGTGATTCCGGAGTTGCTTGAAGCCACCTTCACACTATTTACACGTTGAGATGACAAGATTGCAGCACCAACCAAACCAAATACAACCCACAACAACCCAATTGATGGAAGGCCGAGTAAGCCATCATCTTCTGGAGAAACATCACAGCAAGCAATTTCTACATCCAAATCCCACTGATGTACAAGCACCATAGCAAGGTCTTCCCCATCCCAAGCTGAAGGAAGAGTGTAAGTAATTGAGCCGTTATTACCTTCCAATTCAATCATGTCACGAACCACATCATGATAATCCCCCAAGCCGTTAGAGCCTTCTTCAAAAGTTGCTGAAGCCTCCACAACGAATATCAATGAATTAGTGGAATCTGGTAACCAATCACTTGCTTCTAGATCCCATGTAATTGTCCCATTAATCATATCTTCACTTGACCAAGAAAGTGATGATGTTGCCACCTTGTCTGAGAAATGCGAAGGTGTTGACAATGATTGTGCATAAATTGGTTTCAAAGCATCACCTTCAAGACCACCGCTACCAGCATGTAATAATTCGCCATTGATCACAGTAGATGGCGGTGCTGCCTTAAGTCCCACAGCATTTAATGAGGCCTGCCCATATCTTTCCGCCCATCTATTTTCTGCGGATTCAACACCAAATGGGTCCTCTGCTTCAGCAATAGCGCGGTGGAATGCCAAAACTACCGTTTCCTCACCACTATCACCAATAGCTAACATCAAACCCTCTTCTGCAGGAACACAATTCTCACACCAAGTTGCAGTAAATACCTCTGCAATGTTAGGCATTGAGGACATTGTTACTTCTGTTGAAGCACTTGTTGTATTGGATACATCAATTGAAGCACCCCCAAATAATCCCTGTTCGTATTCAGCACTAGAGATTGCAGTTGGTTCAGCAATAGTTATTGGAATAACCACCAGTACTATGCCAGCAAGTATCATTGAAGTGATTTTACGGAGTCCCATGCATATTGCCGAGGAGTTGCTTTGCTGTCAATGTCTCGGTCGATAGCGTCAACAAGAACGCTATGTTACTCATGATGAAAATGATACTGATCAAGCGGCCTGTCCAACTCTGCTGGTAATCTATCTAACAAGTGATTTGGTGCAACTGGATTGGGAAATAGATTCCACCAAGGTGGCTCACCTGGCCTACCATGCCTCCTCTCATAAGGGCCCAACATTTCAACCAAGTCTCTTCGAACACCATTTACTGGGACATCTAGCCTTTCCCATAACACATATCCATCAACTTCATTTTGTTGTCTAAAACCTGCCAAACGTGCTAAACTTGTAACTAATTGGGCTTCGTCTTGATCTTCAATTACCCACATCACTTCCGTATTATCAACAACTGCAGGATTGGGGTAATCTTGAGGGACTCTTAAAATGCCACCAATAGGAAGATGAACTAAGACTCGGTAAATTGCTGGGAATGTGTTTAACCAACGACGATTATGGTGCCCCCTCAGTCTGTGGAAACGCCCCCTCTGAAACTCCAACCAATTCGGGCGTGTATCGACATCACCTTCCTCTCTTGCGTTTTGTCGTATGAAATTTGACAGGGGTTCAAGTTTTCTTGATGATGCTAAATCATCGATTAATGTTAGTACAATAGATGCAATTGCATCCCCCACTGGAAGATCTTTGTAATTACTATCTTCGTGAATACACAATGGCTCTGACCTTGATTCCTCTAATTTTTTAATTGTAGTAGCACCCCTTACAACAAAGCGCGCCCCATGTGCGCCCCTTCCAGGACTTACATCATAGAACAAACCAGAGGTTCCTTCAACATAGATATGACCACTGTCTCTTTCTGATATTGTGAGTTGATCATTCTCATCATATATTTGACGCAAAAGGGATAGTGCCCGCCGCTCCGGTTCATCGGGCATTAATTCACTTTCAGAATCATGCCAACACCATTGGAGTGCTCGCAATTGTTGGTGCTCCTTCGATGAAGGTGGCGATAATGCCCAACTTGAAAGTAAGGCCCATAGACGAGGCCATGGTGGAACTTGTGACCATATCCAACCACCATTTCTAATCGTCCTCAACTGAACCCTACCCTTGTTAATTCGCAAAGGTGGCCCCGCCCACTCATGCATGAGTGCAATTTGCTTACCGGAACTGATCAATTCACTCCAACGGATTACCCAAGGCAACCCTTGGAATTCAATAGCATCCAAATCCAAGTGGTGATTATTTTGACCCAAATAATATTCAATGTGCCTAAATTCCATACCAAAGAATGCACCATAAGGGGGATTGCCTTCTATTTGATTGGTCCAATTATTAATCCAATTCAAAAACAGATTGGCACCAGCATAAATTGGTGGTTGCGGGCCAAAACGACGACGCATGAAATTATGAGCATAACCACGCGCAATATCCCTTCTATAACGATTATTTCGACGGCGAGCCCTATCATGAGATTGGGCATTTGATGCCAAAATCAAGGTTGTAAGTAATTTCTTCCAATCACAACCTTCCATTTTGCTCTGTTCGCTACCATTGCCAGTCAACGCCCTCACAATATGATTGTAAGGTGCTGAGCCAGAAAGAACCTGTCCATCAATTGCCCAAACACCATCTACCATTGAAAGAATTGAACCATTGGAAAGAGGGATCCCCCGTTGACAATATGCTGAAATTTCAATATTACTATTACGCCCACATAAAATTGACTTCAATTTTTCTAATTGGGATCTTCTCTGTTCTTCACTAATATGCCAAGGGTCGTCCTCATTGTGATCATCAGCCCCACCTAAATTGAAAGCCCAATCTGTTTCGTTGGACTGAAATGCATCTAGAAGAGTTCTCCATCTCCTTTTTGATGTGCGCCCCCTGTCATTTTCCAATAATTTATTTATTTTTTGACGTTCTAGAAAATTAGGTCTAGCTCCAAACCCTGAGCCCACAAGCAAAGGAGCGAAGCGTGCGCATAATTCGCACCAACTAATTTCACCTTCATCTAAACTATCATTACATATTATGCATTCATTCATAATTTTCAACTCCTAAAGTATCCTTGGATTCACATTCAAGTGCAATGAGCCTCACCCCTTACTTCAGCCTCAATTTCCCAATCATCATTGGTATTGGAGTCTTCAGAATTACTGGCTTGTTGTTCAGTTAATTCAGATTCATTATCAACGATGTTCATCCATTCCTCATATAACAAATTGTCAACTTCTTCCTGGGCATCTACTAATTCCTGACCATGAATTATATGATCCTCAAATTCTTCTTCTTCAAAGTACTCATCTTCCCAATCAGGTTCTTCTTCTTGAAAACCATGAGGGAACTCTTTCAACATATTTTTCCAACCATCTTCTGTGTGTTCATGCCCTGAATAAAACCAAGTATGGTGCAACATTTCCAATGTGGAAATATTTGCAGAACTACCTAAATCATCACATAAAGTGAGCATATAGGCTGCGATTTTATCACCCGTTGGCAGGGGTGAATAATCATCAAAGACAATACATATTCTTGCACCGTTGGCTAAAGAAGTTGTTTGCTCCTGATTCCTATATGCACGAACTTCTATACCTATATTTGAAGCCCTACCCGATGGTTTTATTGAATAATAGAGTGATGATTTGCCCTTAACAACAAAATAATCATCAATGATAGTAACTAAACCATCTAAAGATTGACAGGTACTTGTAAGGAATTGAAGTGCTCTCATTTCGGGGACCGGGCCTACAAATTTTGGTTCATCTTCACACATTATTTCCCATTGGATTGCTCTCAAATAACCATTCTGCTCAGTAGAAGGGTGGTACAAACTCAAAGAAATCAACTGGCGCCAGACATCAAAGTCAGGTGGCACATGAAGCAACGAATAACCATGCTCTGCCCTTACCAATAGGTGTAAACGCTGTTCTACTGTAACAAATGAGGGGACATACATGACGGCCCTTGCAATATCACCTTCTTGACTGAGAATATCAGCCCAATCTAATGCAATATCACCCAATTGTTTTCTTGATTCATTCCACATCAAAGGCAAATTTTCATTTTCTTTTGAGCGGAAAATTTTGGATGGAGACATCTCAATTAAATCAGCAGAAATACGAATAAAAGGATGAGGTGTACAATATTGAATGAAAAATGGATCCAAGTCAGCAAACTGAAAATTACTTTCAGTAGATTCATTTAATTTTGGAACACACCTATCAATGCGGTTTTGAAACCAACCATTTGGTGGCATAGCATTATCATTGGATAAATATGATCCTTGAAGACTTTGACATAATTTATCAAGAAGAGAAAGGACTTCTGGCCAACAAGAAAATCCGACTTTTTCACCATTACTTTCTGTGAACATTTGTACCATGTCAACTATAGGTATAGTACAACAATAATGCCACTCATTGGCATCCATATAAGGGCCGCAATAATTTATTTTTTCATTATCAGGAAGATATAGTGTTGGAGGAGTATAACCAGTATCATATTCTTGTGGGCAATCTATTTCAAAATTTTCCCATGAACTCAATTCTTTAGTTGTGAGAACGGTTTCATCGTCTCTTGATAGAATAGGAACGTTTCCCATACTCGGCGCTGCTGAAAGTAAAGCATCCCATACGGCTTTCATATCACTTCTATCAACTGAGTGAAGAGCCTTTTTTACACGTGAAAGGGATGCGTCGTCTGGACGTAAATGTTCTCTACCATAGGTCATGAATTTAAGGATGATAGCACAACTTTCACATGTACTCCCATCATCTAAATCCGAACAATTAGAGCAACTCATCGTACGGTACAATTTCTTGACAGTATATCAATGACTATTCCAGTTATAGAATTACTAAAACCAATATGTCTCAATAAAGTCATTTAAGAGATGAAAATGCAGCAATAGTAGCATCAATATCTTCATCGGTAATGTGTAGGTGAACCACTGCACGAACCGCAGTTGGCCCAACATCAAGAACATCAATGCCGGATGCCGCTAACCCATCAAGAATCTCTAGTGCAGTCATATCCCCATTAACATAGACCATATTGGTCTCCACACTGTTAAGATCGACTGAGAAACCTTCCATGGCATTCACTGCCTCAGCTAGTCGGCGAGCACGTTTGTGGTCCTCTGCTAAACGTTCAATATGATTCTCTAATGCATACAAACCACAAGCAGCGATTACTCCGGCTTGCCGCATACCGCCACCAAACATCTTACGCCACCTGTGTGCCTCTGCGATGAAATCTTTTGAGCCAACTAAGACACTCCCAACAGGAGCCCCCAAACCTTTGGATAAACAAATGGATACTGAATCATAATCTCGAACCATCCTAGCAGGATCTGTCCCCGTTGCAATAACGGCATTGAATAGTCGGGCCCCATCCATATGTACTGAACAATCATTGTCATGAGCAACTTTAGCAATAGCATCCAACTTTTCTTGAGGATAACAAGTCCCACCACCGCGGTTGGAGGTGTTCTCTACACAAACCAAAGAGCCATTTGGATAATGACCAAGACTGCTCGCTGCTTTACGAATCGCATTAGTGACATCACCTGGCTCCATTATCCCTAACTTACTTGGAACTAAAGCAGCTGAACAGCCAGAAAGCGTAGCATAACCCCCACCCTCGTAAACATAAATATGGCTATTAATTTCAGTAATTATCTCATCACCAGGATTAGTGTGTGCACGAATAGCAACGGCATTCGACATTGTACCACTGGATACGAATAACGCGGCTTCTTTGCCCAACATCTTTGCTAAACGATTCTGTAATTCAATCACTGTGGGGTCATCCCCGAGCACATCATCGCCTACGACTGCGTCTTTCATGACAGCGCGCATAGCCGCAGTTGGCTGTGTAACGGTGTCTGAACGCAGATCAATCCGGTTCGAAGGGTACTCGCGCATTGGTCTTGGGACGTGGGCTTTATTCATAGCGAGCGCGCTTGATTCATTCTTCAGAATCAGCAGTTGGTTTAGGAATTAAGCCAAAGAAACTTAGCAAAACGGGCAGTAAAATTATGCTGGAAATTAAGGCTAATAATATCGCAACAACAAACACCTGCCCAAATAATCTTAGCGGGAGAAGAGATGACATATTCAGAACAGCAAAACCACCTGCAGTTGTAAGGGCTGCCGCCATCATTGCCCTTCCAGTCGTTGCATTTGTTGTAGATACCCAATTTACAACACCCATTGAAGGGTTACTCTCAATCTCTTCGTCCACCCTAGTGACAAAATGAACAGCGTAATCAACACCTAGACCTAAAGTCAAAGCCCCGATTGTTACTGACTGAGAATTAAGTTGGTACCCTAGCCAACCCATTATTCCGTAAACCCAAACAACAACAATTGCTAGTGGCAACCACATTACAACGCCTTTGAGTAATCCTCTACTTGGTTTTTCTTCACGTGACAAATTAATTCCAACGAGCATTATCAATATTATACCTGCTACAATTCCAGTAGATGCTACAGATGATTTAGCAACATCTTCGCTGACTTGAGCTAGAACTAAACCACGACCAGAAACTCTGTATTCTCCATTTTCATTAAGCGAATTATCCAATTCCGTCACAAAATCAACGGTTTTTTGCCAATCAAGAGTGGGTGCTTGGAAACTAATAACGGTTTGATTGTAATCATCTCTCAAATATCTGAATGTTAAATCCTGATTTGATTCTGTCCAAATTTCCAACCCCTGCCAATCAGGAGTATTAGTATCTAGAGATTCAAGAACTCCCCTCAATTCAGAATCTCTAGTTGCAGTCAATTCAAGGATTCCCCATATACCAGTTTGTTCTGAAATTCTAGAATTATCCCCTAGCACTGACATTGCATTAAGATAAGCCTCCCTACCATCTTCAGAAAATACTTCGCCATCAATTACAACATAAAGTGGAGGTTGATTTTGACCTGCAAAATCATCGCTCAGAATTAAGAAATCAGCAACTACCGGTATGTCCTCATCTAATTGATCTCGATAATCAAAACCAATTTCTAATTGATTAATACCTGCAGCGACGGGTAATGAAATCAGAATTGCTGCAATGATTACTGCTCGAGGATTAAGCGTTTGCTCACCAGTCCAAATTGAAAATTTACTTTCTTTTACTTGTACAGATTTTGCCAAAGGAATTTTTTGGGGTTTGAGTATAGTAAGTAACGCAGGTAATGTCGAAATTGAAAGCAAATAAATGAAAAACAAACCAACCGCAATTACAGTCCCAAATACAACTAAGAAATTCTGAGAAGATAATCTAAAACTTAGGAATCCAACCATATCTGTAATGATCGCAACCACAAGTGCCGCTGAAGTGAGAACTGTTCCCGTTTTCATTGCTTTAGCCCTTGCAGCAGAAGAAAAATCTGCCATCGTCGTATTGTCTTTAGATGAATCATTGTTAACCAATTCTTCTCGATAACGCAAAACAACATGTAAGCCGTAATCAACTCCTATTGCCAAAAGCAAGATTGGTATGCTATTCATTGCAGCATTGAATTCTAATTTTAATATCCCTGAAACCCCATATGTGGCACCAATAGCTAATAATGTCAATAAAATTACAATTCCCGTATCTCTAACACTACGGAATTGACGCCAAAGAATAATCCCTAATATTACAATTGAGGCGCTTGTCAACATTCCAATTTCTGCACCTACATTACCTGTTTGCTCTTCTCCAAATCTAGAAAAACTGAACACAGTAATTGGTGAATCATATGATGCCTGAAGCGAATCCTCTAGATTCAAAGTCATCTCACTAACTAATGGAGATACTTCTGTTTCCAATGAAACCCCATAGGTAGAGGGGCTAGTATCAACCCCTAATGTGATTAATGCAACATCTGCTTCTGTCCAAGGATTATCTCTAGATTCTGATGGGAACATACTCATCATTGCACCCCTAAGATCTACATCCTGTAATGCATTTAATGGGGCTAAGGTAGACATGGCACTACCAATTAATGGAGCAATCGTGAAATATTGTTCTGAAGTTCTATTATAGTTTAATTCAGTAACTAACCCAATTAAATGACTAATTTTCTCAGAATTATTTGCCCCTGAATCTAATCTAGACTGCCAAACACTAGGATTTCCAGAGTTCCATTCATCTAAATCTGTAGCATTTGGATAATCTGTTGTAGGGATAGAAGACAGAACCACCATTGCATTAGATACTGAAGTGCTGAGATTATCATCATCAGACTGCAATACTGCGGTTAGAGCATTTTCAACAGCAGCAGACCACGTATCTGAACCAGGGTCTTGGACTTGTTGCCAATAAATTACTGAACCTGCTGGGCCAGCATTTGGATAGCCGCCAAATAAACCATAGTGATATTCTGAAAGGGCGGCATCTTCAAGCATATCTGATTCTATGTCCGCAAGCATTCTCCACGTTTCTTCTTCTTCTAAATCACCGGCGTCAAATCTTACAATTGCCCGAATCAAATCCGCATCGACTGTGTAGGTATCTTCAACTTCATACAATAGATCTGTAGTATCATTGGTTGGATAAAAAGCATCTTCTGAATTATCAAATACAATAAAACGAGCAAACGAGGAAAGGGCAATAATTCCTAAAATTGAAAATGCAATAACTGTTTTTGGTTTGTCAACTGACAATATACTTAACTTGTCAAATGGATTCATCATAATATCAACCTCTGTTCAAAATTCATACCTGCCGTTAGCCCAGCAAATCTTTCAACGCCTCTGCCAAAGTAGAGTGGTTGAAAATGTAACCGGATTCTTGCAACCTGTCCGGCAATACTTTTTGTCCTTCAATCATTAATGAAATAGCCCGAGAACCAAATAAAATACGTAACATGAATCCCGGCAAAGGAAGTATAGTTGGGCGCTTTAATGTACGACCCAAGGTTTTAGCAAACTCACGATTTGTTACTGGTTCTGGTGCAGTCAAATTGAATGCACCATTGCAACTTTTAGTATCCATCAAGTGAGTTATTGCCCCCACTTCATCATCAAGGGATATCCAAGACATCCATTGTTTCCCACTACCCATCTTGCCCCCTATCCCTAATTTGAATGGAAGTAACATCTTTGCTAAAACCCCGCCACTAGATGAAAGTACAATACCAGAACGCAAGTAAATTGTTCGAACCCCTGAATCTTCAACTGCTTTAGCAGAGTTTTCCCATTCTGAACATACTTCAGAAAGAAAGCCTGCACCAATTTTGCTACCTTCAGTTAATTCTTCTCCGCCCCTACTACCATACCAACCAATTGCATTTGCTAGAACAAAGACTTCGGGCTTAGATTCCAGCCGAGCAATTTGCTCTGAGAGTAATGTTGAACTTATTACGCGTGATAAACGGATTTTCTCTTTGCGTGACTTGCTCCATCGCTTGTCACCAATTCCTTCCCCACCAAGGTGGATAATAGCATCAAAACCTTCTAGCACACCGCCATCCAATAGTTTAGAACTAGGATCCCATCTCACTTCATTTGCTTCTTTTATTGGCCTGCGAACTAATCTACAAACTTCATGTCCGTCACCTTGCAATGAGGCTACTAGGGCAGTACCAATCAAACCAGATGAGCCTGCGACAAGGATTTTTTTTGTAGCCAAATACTCACCAGCCACTACTAATTGTTTGCTCGCTATTGAACTATATCATCAATGTATGTAATCATTGAGACGTCATAATTCGATGAAAGTGATGCACGCCTGTTTCTCTAGTTGGAGAATACCTCCCCCTCTCATAAGCACTCGAAGATACACCGCGTTGAGTTGCTTCAACAACGAATTGATCTTCCATCTCAACTTTGTCAAGGTCGCCGCCTGCTCCTTGACCTAATTTTGCTTCATCCCAGACATAACCGCGATAAATGATTCTAGTTTTGTCAACTGAAATTGGTGAAATAATGTTAACTGAAAGCCCCCATGGATAGAAATTAAGCATTAATCCCGGGAAAATCCAATAATAATATGCAGCTATTTGCTGGCCATAATCAGGGGATGATTTTGGTAAATCAAAACTCATCTCACCCTCACGCGCAACTCCAATTTGCAGAACACCACCATCAAACAGTTCAGTAAGATAATCATCGTAATCTAATACCCCATGAAGTTCTTCATGAACGTAAGGGATGTGAAAACCCTCAAGATAATTATCAACATATAATGCCCAATTAGCATCTATCTCCCAATCACGTTCGCGAGAAGAATCATACTTGAAATCCGATATTGGTAGCCAACCTATTCTCTCAATAATTGGCTCAAGCAACTGCTCAAGGTTGGCGCCTTCTAAAGTTGAAAACAACAACCCATTCCATTCGGCTAATGGAAATATAGGCAGATGATCATTTGAACTTGGAAAATTTTCAACATCCTCAAACTCAGGCATATGTTTCATGCAACCATCCAAAGCAAATGTACGGCCGTGATATGTGCATCTTAGTGAAGAGCCATTGCATTTTTCATTAGCAATTAACATACCACGATGAGTGCAAACATTGGATAAACAACGTACTTCATCTCCCTTAGTTAGCACAAGTGGTTCTTTCATCAAACCCTCAAGATGAGGTAAAGGGATTACATTATTATCTTCAAATTCGCTAACATGTGCAGCAAAATGCCAATGTGATGCAAAGCATTTTCTCAACTGTTCAAATGTTTCACCATCAGTATAAAATCTAGAAGGTAGGGTTTCTGCCTTGCTGATATCTGGGTTAATTATTGACATTAGCCCACCTCAAACATCGAGGTCTCCACGAACGAATTTGATGTATCGCTGCTCTTCATTTTCTTCAAATGGGTGCTCACCAATGTTTTGTTGGTAGGCTATACCCATCCAAGTCCCATCAGGTGAAATCACAGTCTCAAAGAAATCGTGTAAAGCGTGAACATCCCCGTTATCCTGCTCGTATTGTGTTACAATATGGAGTGGGGTTGGGTCTGCAATTTGGAAATTCCAAGAATCATTCTCTTGAGGCTCACGAAGCGCGCCTGCGTAAAGGAACCACTCTTTGCCTGCAGTATAGCCATCTTCGCTGTTATTCTGGTCGTAATCAAGGCCATAGAAAGCAAGGCTTACGACATTGTCCTCGCTAATTGAAACAAAGGGATACATATTGAGCCCACGATCAAATGGAGTAACATTCCACGATGACCAGTTAGTTCCATTATCATATGAAATTGCAAAGCGCATAGCCCAAGGCCCTGTGTCACCATTAGGACAATCTGCCCAAACCACTGCAACTGTGCCGGCCTCGTTGTTGTTTACTACAGGATATCCTTCTGGGCAGTTTCCATTTCTTGGGCCTAAATCAACCGGTGCTGCCCATGAACCATCTGAAGGTCCTGGCCCAGTGCCACGCCCATAATCATCAGAGATTCGGATTTGAACAGTACCTGAATTTGTGTCTGCATTTTCTTGCGCCACAAAGACGTATGGGCCGTGCTTCTGACTTGAGATAGTAGACCAGCCACCTGGCATAGAGTAACATTGGCTGAATGAGTTGCCACCATTTTCTGAATGATAGTACCAATATCTACCTGAGTCAAGTGAGCATTCTGGAGGGCTTGCTCCTGAATTGCCAAGGTAGTGGATTATGCCATCACCTTGTGCTGCCACCCATGGGCGGTCGTCTGCGGCCATGGTATTCATCCTCTGACATACAGAACCCATTTCGTATGATTCTCCCCCCTCAGAAAATCGATGCCACCAATTATCCTCAAGAGTTGTATCTAGATAGTAAATAATGTCATTTGCATCTACTGCAATATCACCTTCATCACCTAGACATTCTGAACCCCCACCCGTGACAGAACCTATTGCAGAGTTCAACAAATTACCAGGAGTGGGCTCAAAACTATCACCATGTGACCAGTTTGTACCATTATTGGTAGAAATCCAAAACCAACTTGCCCAATAATCCCATGTGGTCATTTCACCATCTTCACAAGCATACCACGAATCTAGGTCTCCACCAATAGCAAAGGCGAACGGATTACCTTCCCCGCCCCACCGCAAATCCTTGTGCGCAGTAACCTGCATATTGCCCATTGAATCAATTGAGAGTGAAGGCTCATATCCAACCCCATAACCAATGTAGTCAGGGTCTTGCCCATTGTCTGGATCAATACATTCTTCATGACGTGGCATGTAAATTGGATCTAACCATGAGATGCCAACCTCGTTAGCAGCCCCAGTCTCTTCTGAACCCCCACCAATCAGTTCGTCAGCAATACCCCATAGTGCTGAAATGAGCATGAACACTACAACAAAGGCAGCTGTTGCACCAAATGCAAGATTCAACTGTTGCTTCTCACGACGTTCTGCTGACTTGTCAATGTCAAGAACTGCATCAAGAACTTCTGCATCTTCATCAGAGAG
>Ga0208639_1001169_pt1 | contig 17590 bp, 20 predicted proteins | sample ETNtaG_33_FD_185772 | JGI IMG/M metagenome (GOLD analysis project Ga0208639, IMG submission 185772) | Marine microbial and viral communities from oxygen minimum zone, Eastern Pacific Ocean - ETNP201310SV76 (SPAdes) (version 2) | ecosystem: Environmental > Aquatic > Marine > Oceanic ...
CGAGGTAGTCCGAGGAGCGACGGTCGTAAAAGATGGGGAAATCACTTGGCCACCACCTGCTCCCAAGTTGTCTGCTGCACCTCCTCCTCCCAAGCCAGCGGAAGAGCCAAAAGATATTAAATCAGATGAAAAGACTGAAGAAAAACCTTCTTGGTTAGGGCCCTTGGTTACATTCGTGGTTGGGGGGCTTGTTTTGTTAGGGTTGGGTTCCGTGGCTCCAGCGTCTTTTATGGCGCACTTCACGGTATTTGTATTGGCCTGTTTTGTCGGTTACATGGTGATATGGAATGTGACAGCAGCTCTGCATACTCCGTTGATGAGTGTGACCAATGCCATTAGCAGCATCATCATCATTGGTGCAATTCTACAAATAGGTTCCGGAGAACGTATGATCGTTTGGATATCAGGTTTTGCAGTGATGATTACAGCAGTCAATATAGTGGGCGGATTCGCGGTAACGCGCCGGATGCTCGAAATGTTTCGTAAATAGGAGGCGAGAAAATGACAGCAGGTATTGTGACCGCTTCTTATGTGGGAGCCACCATTTTATTTATTTTGGCTTTAGGTGGTTTGAGCAATCAGGAGACATCCCGTCGAGGCAATCTGTTTGGCATTATAGGTATGGCAGTCGCTCTTCTAGTAACGATTGCTGGTGTTACTGCCAATATCGGAATTCTTATCGGTGGTTTGCTAATTGGTGGTTCTATTGGCTTGATTCTGGCGAAACGAGTGCAAATGACAGAGATGCCGGAGTTAGTGGCGATTCTGCATAGTCTCGTTGGCTTAGCCGCTGTTTTGGTTGGATTTGCCAATTTTATGGATTCTGCACGGCTTGAGCACTATGTAGGCGTTGAGCTGACTATCCATGATGTTGAAACTTATTTAGGGATTTTGATTGGAGCTATTACGTTTTCAGGGTCTATCATCGCATTTGGAAAACTCAGTGGAAAGATAAGTGGGAATCCTTTGCTATTGCCGGCGCGTCACTGGCTCAATCTCGGTTTACTGATTGCGTCAATTTGGCTCTGCGTCGCGTTTGTTGATCAATCGGCAGCAGGCGGAGGACTGAATCCACTATTGTTCATGACTGGGATTGCATTGCTATTTGGCATTCACATGGTTATGGCAATCGGGGGAGCCGATATGCCAGTAGTGGTTTCCATGCTCAATAGTTATTCAGGCTGGGCGGCTTCCGCGACAGGGTTCATGCTTAATAACGACCTTCTGATTGTTACGGGCGCTTTGGTGGGTAGTAGTGGTGCCATCCTGAGTTACATCATGTGTCGAGCTATGAATAGAAAGTTTCTGGCAGTAATTGCCGGTGGATTTGGCACGACCACAGGTGGATCCTCTGCTGGTTCCGATGTTGATCAGGGGGAAGTAATAGCTTTGGAAGCACCGGAGGTCGCAAGTCTGTTGACCGAGGCCAAGGAAGTAATGGTTATTCCTGGTTATGGCATGGCAGTTGCTCAAGCCCAGCATATCGTTTGCGAGATTACAAAAGCGCTTAAAAGTAAAAAAGTGAATGTGCGGTTCGGCATTCATCCCGTTGCTGGCCGCATGCCAGGACACATGAATGTTTTATTGGCAGAGGCAAAGGTTCCTTACGATATTGTTTATGAAATGGATGAGATCAATGATGATTTTCCGAACATTGATGTTTCGATAGTTATTGGAGCAAACGATATCGTGAACCCATCTGCGCTCACAGATCCAGACAGCCCCATCGCAGGAATGCCGGTCCTTGAATGTTGGAAGGGCAAAACTACCGTTGTCTTGAAGCGGAGTATGGCAACAGGATACGCAGGCGTGCAAAACCCATTATTCTTTGAAGAGAATACCCGCATGTTGTTCGGCGATGCCAAGGCCAGTTTGGATACCGTTTTTAAAAATCTTTGAGCCACGAGCGGTTTTTGCTTGTTGAGCTTGCTCTGTCACTTCAGTGTAGAGTATTTCCTGCTTTGGATGGATAACCCGTCCTTGGCAACCCACCCGCGAAAGACTTGCCCAGGCGCCTATGATGCCTGACCCCTCACCTGTATCTAATACAAAAAACGACATCGCCTTCGGAATCATACTGCTGGGTACCACGGGTGTTTTGATTGGAGTTGCCATACACAGCGAGTTTGCCATGATTGTTGCTGGACTGCTGGGTGCCGTCATGGGCGGTTTTGTGGGTTGGCTCGGCGGGCGGATGTACCTGCTTATTATTTGTTGCGGTGTGTTGATCGGGGCATTTCTCGGTTACCAGATGGGTGATCGCGATATTCTCATTATCGCCGCCGGATCTGGTGGTGCGATTGCCGGGTTCCTGGGAGCCCAGATCGAACTCTTCTTGAGAAAAAAGTAGCCACTGACCATAGAGGAGAATAGGCTAGCCTGTACTGTATGTACCCAGTACGTCAGGTGTACAGGTGCGCCACGTACTTCCCGTAGCCATTGTAGAGTCGGGTGGCTCGGACAGCATTGGTGCCAATCATTTTTTCTCGTGCTTGAGGCCAGCGGGGGTGTGGGATGGTGGGATCAACGTTGGCTTCGAAGCTGTACTCCAACGGCAACACCGTGTTCCAGAAAGTGGGTGGCCGGTAGTCGATCACCTCGATTTTCACGATCGACTTGATGCTTTTGAATCCGTATTTCCAGGGAATGACCAACCTGACCGGCGCCCCGTGTTGCTTGGGTAGGGGGCGACCGTAAATGCCGAGTGCCATAAACGCCAGTTCGTTTGCTGCTTCTTCGAGAGTCAGGGCTTCCGTATAAGGCCATGGCCGCCAGAATGCCAACTGGCCCTGTGCCGTGAAGGGTTTGTAGAAGGTGGTCATAGCGATATGGGTGGCACTCGACTTGGGTTCGACCAAATCAATTAGGGCTTTGAGGGGAAACCCCGTCCAGGGGACCGCCATCGCCCAGGCCTCGACGCACCGGAACCGGTACAGGCGTTCCTCGACTGGCATCAATTTATAAAAATCGTCCGGATTGAACGTGCGCGGTTTGTTGACAAGTCCACTTACCTCCACCTCCCAAGGACTGGTCTCCATTCTTTGCGCAAGGTACTTCGGGTCACTCTTGATTTCGCTAAACTCGAAGAAATTGTTGAAGCTTGCCGCAACTCTTTCTTCCGTCATCTGGCGGTTCAATTTGTATTTTTTATTGCGTTTAGCGGGATAGCTCTCCTTCTCATTTGCTGTAAGTTCGATAGGTTTATTCGGATGGGGAGTCGAATTCACGGTGCATCCATAAAACGAGGCTGCTGTTGCCAGGGTTACAAGAGAGGTCCCCTTGATGAAACTGCGCCGGTCCATATACACTGATTCCGGCGTAGCCTCGTTCTCCGCCATGTTCCAGGACTTTGGAAGAATGATATTGCTCATAATTTAATTACCAACCATCAATTAAAGGTTATTTTTCATATTCTTCGGAATGACAATCAAAAGTTATTTTTTTACTTACAGGCTTCCTTAATTACCAGTTGTTTGTTGTCCCACCCAGTCATCAATGCATTTGAGGTAAGGTGGGGAGCCTTGAACTATGGGAAGCGCGATCACCTCTGGCACATCGTAGCTGTGGTTTTTGCACACCCATGCTTCCAGCGCCTCGAATTTCTGGCTTTGGGTTTTAACAATGAGAAGAATCTCCTCATCCACGCAGAGCTTGCCCTCCCAGTAATAGGTCGACTGGATTGCGGGAATCGTGTTGACACAAAAGGCCAGTCGTTCCTCAACCAGTCCACGGCTTAGCATGTCTGCTTCTTCCTTTGAGCCTGTGGTGATGAAAACGACGATGTGTTTATTCATACTCTCTTCTCCCAGGATTTTCTTTGATGTCATGTTGAGCTTGTCGAAGCATGCGCCATAATTATTTTAAAGAACATACTTTAGAAGGAAAAACCCTAACACCAGGAGAATGAAAAAAACTATGGTGAACAGGTTAAAATATTTTTCGATAAGTTTCTTGACCGGGGGGCCAAACTTATAAAGCAATGCAGCTACAATGAAGAATCGAGCCGAGCGACTGATTGCCGAGGCTAGGACAAATGTCGCGAAATCAATTTTGAATGCCCCCGCCGCTATTGTAAATACCTTATAGGGTAGGGGGGTGAAACCAGCCGCTGCTACCGCCCATGCATCATGTTTATTGTAGAGTAAACCGATTTTGTCCCACTTTTCCTGAAAGTGATAAAAATCAATAATCTGGCCGCCAATAATATCCATGAATTGGAAGCCGATCCAATACCCGAGCATTCCACCCAATACCGAGGCAACGGAGCACCCTAGAGCAAATCGAAACCAAGCCGTGGGCACTGAAACGACCATCGCGATCAATAGTATGTCCGGCGGAATGGGAAAGAACGACGACTCGATGAACGAAATGATGCATAAAGCCGGCATCGCGTAGGGAGTCGCTGCCCAGTGCAGAACCCAGTTGTAAAGATTGCGCAAAAGTATCACTTGTTTCCGTGGTCAGGACAGCTTTGGGTTAAAGAAGGTTGACAGGGTCGACGTCGAGATTCCATTTAATCCTAGCGTTTGTCGTTTTTTTGAGTTCCGCCAGTTCGCGTAGGTGGCGCGCTACCGATTGCAGGTGCCGGTGGTCTTCCGCGCGAAGGATAAGGTGCCGACGAAACCGGTTGTTGATGCGGTAAAGCGCAGCACGTGACGGACCCAAAAGTTCCACACCTTGGAATTTCTCGAGGAGCCCGACCAGTATCTGACGGATTTGGCTGGCCAGAATTTCTCCCGCATGTTCTTGTTCGCTTTCGATTTCCAAGGCTACCAAGCGAGTGAATGGAGGGTAATTTAATTTTTTTCGGAGTGCCAGTTCTTTTTCCGAGAAACCATCGTAATCATGTTCCTTCACATACTTGAACACGTAGTGGCTTGGCGCGTGCGTTTGGATGATCACCAGTCCAGGAACCTTGCCGCGTCCCGCGCGTCCCGCCACTTGAGTGAGCAGTTGGAATGACCGCTCCGCCGACCGAAAATCTGGAACATGGATCGACAGGTCGGCATAAACAACACCCACTAAAGTGACGTTCGGAAAATCGTGTCCTTTAGTGATCATTTGCGTGCCAATGAGGATGTCAATTTCCCGATTGGTCATTTTCTTGTGTATGGACTCAAACGTCTGGCGTCCGCGTACAGTGTCCCGGTCGAGCCGGGCGACACGGGCTTCAGGAAAAAGGCGCCGTGTTTCCGCTTCTAGCTTTTGAGTTCCGAATCCGCCAAAACGAATGACCTCACCCCCGCAGTCCACGCAGGTTTTTGGCATGCTGGCAGCGAAATTACAGTAATGGCATCGCAGGGTGTGTTCGTGTCCATGAAAGGTCAGCGTCACACTGCACCGCGGACATTCAAAGGCAAACCCACACTCGCGGCAGAAAACATAATTGGCCGTGCCCCGCCGATTGAGAAAAAGAAATGCCTGTTCGCCCCGTTCAAGCCGCTCGTTGAGGGACTTTTTCAGTGCGATGGAAAAAATGGAGAAGTTCTTTCTCTTCTCCGTTTCCTGTTTCATGTTTACCACCTTGACCATGGGCAGCAATCGGTCGTGGACGCGCTTCCCGAGCGAAAGATAACGGTACTTCCCCGAATCGGCATTTTTTGCGGACTCGAGGGAAGGTGTGGCCGATCCCAAGATGACGACGGCCTTCTGGCTCCGTGCGCGGACAATCGCAGCGTCTCTTGCGTGGTAACGCGGACAGGAATCCTGTTTATAAGAGGTGTCGTGTTCTTCATCGATCACGATGACGCCTAGACGTTTGAACGGAGCAAAAACTGCCGAGCGTGCGCCAACGACAATAGATACTTTCTCTTCGCGTATTTTTTTCCATTCTAGGAAGCGCTCCTTTTGTGTCAACCCGCTGTGAAGCACGGCGACGTTGGTGCCGAACCGCCGTTGAAAGCGTTCCACGGTTTGCGGGGTTAAGGAAATTTCGGGCACAATCATGATCGCGGTTTTCTGAAGATCAAGCGCCCGGCGGATACAGCGAAGATAAATTTCCGTCTTGCCGCTGCCCGTGACGCCGTGCAGGAGATAAGGTTGAAACTCTGATTGTTCGATCGACCGTTCCAGTTCGGTATAACAGTTTTTTTGGTCTTCATTGAACTTGAGAGGAGCTTCCGGAGTCCAGTTCGGATCCGGTGTCGTCACAGGCAGCTCGCGCTCGCTTTTGGAAGTGAACATTTCGACCAGTCCCTTGTCTTTAAGCTTTCGGATCGCATCTGAGGGCGAAGCAAATTCGTTCGACAGTTCCTTTAAGGTAATTGCTTTTTTCAGCGATATTTTTTCATAAACAGCACGCTGCTTTGGGCTTCGGTTGAGCAGTTTTCCGATTTTCTCCGCGTTGGGTAAGGCTGCGGCAAGGCGGATAGTTTTTGTGTGTTTGTAATTTAGGGAGCTTCGCCTGACCTGCGTTGCCGTCTCTAGCAGGCCGTCACGCCGCAGTTTTGCTAGGGCCCCAGTGCTGAATCGTTTTTTTAACAGGCGCCCCAATTGCTGAGCGGTGAGACTTTGCTTTTCACGCAGGGTTAAGAGAATGTGATTGGCCGCTTCCGATTGGGTTCCACGCTCCAGCGCATGGATTCCCGCATTGGTCAACGCTAATTTGTTAAGGCTTTCGTCATCAAGCCCGGCGGGCAGGGCGGCTTTGATGGCTTCACCCCAGGAAGACTGGTAGTAATCAGCGATCCAGCGGGTGAGAGAGAGCAGTTCCTCCGATATAATCGGCTCGGTGTCGGGCAGATCCTCGATTGGTTTTAAGGCGATATTTTTTTCGTTGCGTCCGGATAGCGAAACCACATACCCGGTAAGACGGCGTCTGCCGAAAGGAACGAATACACGCATTCCCCGTTGTACCATTCCATGGAACTGCCTCGGGATTTCGTAAGTGAATGCTTCCTTGAGAGGAAGGTTAAACACTACCTCTGCACAGACCGGGGAAGTTCTCGAGTCGGTCAATAGCACTGTGGGCTGTGTTTGGGGATCGTCACGGTTGGGGGAAGTCACTCCGCGGATTGTACCAGAGAACCAGCGCGAACTAAACCCGCATTGCCCGGTTATTAAAGAAACCGTTGACTACCAGATGGTTTTAAATTAGGCTCTCTATCTCTTTGAGATTAAATACCTTTATGTTGTCGGACGGCCGTCTGCCTTAGTGGGCGCGGATTGAATGAGGAGGAGCATTATGAAAGTAGGAGATAAGGTCAGTTTCGAATTTGCCGGAAAGAAAAAAGAAGGAGTGGTTTGCAGACTTTTCTCAAAATCGGTTCATTTAAAAGTTGATTTCGAGAGGGACAAGGAAAAAATCGTAAAACGCAAGCTCAACTCAATAGGCGGGAAGAAATCGGCTTCAAAGAAAGAAAAGAAACAATAAGAGATCCTTCAGCAGACTGAGAGCTCATCGCCTAATTGTCTGGGTGGGTCGAAGTGCCTTTAGAAATACATTTTGATAGTGGCTTTTTGTTTGAGCACGCCGACATACTCGCGGGTTGCGCTTCCTACCTTCATCATTTTTAGTCTTTTTGTGATCTTTTTTTCCGCTTTTTCAGGTGGGGTTATATCGCCAAGCTTGCGGTCGGTCAGTTTGAGCAGGTGAAATCCGTGAGCTGTTCTAAATGCTGAGCTTACTTCCCCCACCTCCATGTCGAATGCCCTTGAACTGAAAGCACCAAACATCTGGTTTTTAGTGAAATAACCTAGGTCGCCTCCCTTGGGAGCGAGGCTGTCTTCGGAATGTTTGCTGGCCAGTTCGCCGAAGTCGGCCCCGTCCTTAATCTGATCGTGGAGGTGCTCTATTTTTTTTTGGGCCGCTTCTTCCGATTTTGTATCCCCCCGGCGCACTTTGATGAGGATCACGCTTGCTCTGACTTTGTCTTCGGAGCGAAACTTATCCTTATTCTCCTCGTAATAGGCACTGACCTCTTCCTTGCTGATCTGGATGCTCGACTCGATTTCCTGGTCTATCACCTGTTGCATCAGCAGGTCGATTTTGAGTTCCTTTCGATATTGCTCGATTGTGATGCCTTGGTCTTTAAGTTTATGCTCGAATATGGCGTCTGATTTGAAGGATGATTTTATTTGTTGTAGTTTCTGCTCCAGCATTTTATCGGTGACTTTTGCGCCGATTTCTTGACTCTTTTGCAGTAGCAGGGTGCGACCGATTTCATCATCGATTAGTTTTTTGGCAGCGATTTTCTCCTGATCGGCGGTAAGGGGAATGCCTCGAGCCTTGTAGTTACCAATGGCCAGTTTCAACTCACGAACGATACCGTCTTTTGGGATATTCTGTCCGTTCACCTTGGCCACAACATCGGGCAGGGCCACCTGCAGTTTTTCTTCATGCTTGTGCCCGGAGTGTGCGAATGCAGTCGTTACAGCTAGGGCTATTGTGCAGGCCGAAACGAGGCCGACCCGGAATATCTTCTTTCCATGACCAAGCATAGGAACTCCTTTTTTATAATACAGAATGCAAGGAACAGAAGTCACTTATTGGCAGAGCTTGATTTCAAATTATCCATTCGCTCCGGGCTTGTCAATTGATTTATTTTTACCTGTCGGTGGGGAAACGAAAACTAAAATCAACGGATTTTGCTGTGGGCCGGGATGTGTTTCTGCAGCCTGCCAAACAAAATCAGAGTGATTATGGTAATCAAGAGGAGGGAGAAAATGGCGGCGCGATATTTTAATGTTTGCGTGTCCTGGAACAGCCAGACGACGCTTCCCCAAATCAAGGGCCCCACAATAGAAGCCATTTTTCCTGCAAGCCCGTAAATACCGAAGAACTCCCCGACTTTTTCCGGCGGCGAAAGCTCTACCACGATGGTGCGACTGACCACCCACACGCCTCCCATTCCCATGCCTGCCAGGGGACCTACCACCCAGAACAGGGATTCTCCCGGGCTCACCACAATGAGCGTTAGAGCAGCCAACCAAAGGCATAACACCGTCCAGTAAGACGGGACAGTTCCCTTGTACTTGACCTGCTGCCCGATGAGCCAGGAACCTAGCATGGCAAAAGTCGTAGAGAGGATCAAAAAGGTTGTGATCTGGCTGTCGGTGAATCCGATTACTTTATTGGCATAAACCGCGATGAAGGCGATGACCGTGTTGACTACGTCGAGAATGAGGAAATGGATTCCGATAAACTTCAACAACACGTGATACTGCGCTGCATTGACCAAGGTGTTTTTTAAAGTGCGGAAAGCTTTTCCCGTATCAATCCGAAACGGTTTTGGGTCTGGATCCTTGACAAAGAAAAAACAGGGTAAGGCGAAAATTAGAAACATGAGCGCCGTGGGAAGAAAGGCCGCAGGCCGCCCCCCTGTTTCCACAAAAGGTTTGACCAGAAGGAGCCCGGCAATGGATCCCATGTATCCCAGTGCCACGCCGTACCCGGAAACCATCCCGACGTTTGAGTGGCGGGAGACGGCGGGGAGCATGCCATTGTAAAACACCAGAGCCGATTGATAGCAGTAGTTTGCGATGACGAAAAGGCAGATCCCGGCCCATAGCTGGCTGGCCTGACCGATAAGCGCGGTTGCTATGACGGAAATAATGGTAAGGAGTGTGAGGGGACCCCGCCTTCGACCCGTCTGGTCCGAAATCGCGCCGAACAGGGGGACGCTGATAGCTACAGCGAACATTGACCCTGAAAGTGCTGCGCTGTAAAAGATGTCTTGTCCCCCGTGATCTACTGTCACCCACAGGGCGAAGTAAAGCGAGATAACATTCATCGAGAAAATAGTATTAGCGAAATCGTAGAGTGACCATGAGGCGATGGCGAGTCTATCGGGACGGTCGGTCACGGCACAGGGAGGGCGGTTCGAAAACCGTAGATTTCGTTTTTAATGAGTGGGCGATTGCGCGAGCGCCGAACAACCTGGACGCTGTCGATATCGTTGAGATAGGAACCGCCGCGTAGGACCTTATGGGTTCTTGGCTCTGCAGGGCCTTGCGGGTTGATCTCGGGACTCAACTGGTAATAATTTTCATCGTACCAATCTAGGCACCACTCCCAGACATTACCGGCCATGTTGAAGATACCAAATGGACTTACGCCCGACTGATAGTAATTGACAGGGGCAGTGTGTTTGTAATTGTCATCTTCACCGAAGATATTGACGAAATAGAAGAAAAATCCTTTATCTAATTTTCCACCCCAGGGCCATAGGCGCCCGTCGTTGCCCCGGGCAGCTTTTTCCCATTCCGCTTCGGTCGGCAGGCGCCGCCCCTTCCACTTGGCATAGGCCATGGCATCGTGCCAGCTAACACCGACCACAGGGTGGTCCGGAAGGTTCAGGTTTTCGTCTTCCCAGAAAATAGGTTTTTTGTGACCGGTGGCTTCGACAAATTTCATATAGTCGGCGTTGCTCACCTCGTATTTGTCGATAAAATATGCGGGGGTGTAAACGAAGTGGAGAGGTTTCTCGTTGTCCCTACCTGCGGACTGACCCATCGGGAAATATCCCTCCGGAATGTAGACCATGCCCAGAGGTGGTGTTGAGGGGGGCTGAGCCTGAGCCGGTGGTGCGAAGCAGAGAATGACCAGGAAGATAAGGAACCGGCTAAGTCCCGAAAAGGTTTTGCCGGAGCACTTGTTCATGGAAGGTTGAAAAAACTGATCCTTGTGACAAGAGGTTTGGAGGTTTTGATTTTTATTTCCACGGATATGTCGGATTCAATCCCTTCGATATTGATCCACCGGTAGTGTCCATTCCAGCAATTAAGGGACACAACAGAGTTCCCGTACTCGTCGTCCGACCGGTTCAGGAAAACCGGCGCCTGGCATCGTTCACAAGGTCCGTGGATTTCGTGCATCGGGTTTATTCTCAAGGTTGACCGTTTCTAAGAAAGTCACACGATTCAGTAATTTTTGCTTTAAGCCTGCACCGTGTTCTCGATTCTATGTTGAAATATCAATGTGTGGCAAGAAAAATTTTATTCATTAAAGTTTTCAAGATGGGAACTTTTTTTAAAGTCAAGTTAAAATTCTCTACTCGAAAAATCAGGAAGTCAGTTTGTCGGGATACCCGGCTTGTTGCAGCAAATCTTTGAGCGTTTCGATTGGTAGCCCAATAATGTTCGTGTAAGAGCCGTCAAATCCATCGACAAGGGAAGCGCCCTTTCCCTGAATGGCGTAGGCGCCTGCTTTATCCAGCGGTTCACCTGAATCGACATAGGTTACGATTTCTTCGTGAGTGAGCGGTTTGATGCGGACTCGTGAGACAGTAGTTGTGGACGCTGTTTTCAAATGAACCACCGCGACACCGGTGACGACTTGGTGTTCCTTACCGCTCAGGCGCTTTAATATTCGGCGCGCGTCTTCATCGTCTGTGGGTTTCCCGATGATTTCTCCATCCAGTACAACCACAGTGTCTGCGCCGATGACCCAGTGTCCGGGGTTATGCTTGGCTACCCAGTTGGCTTTTTCTAGGCCGAGGGCCTCGGCGTTTTCCTCTGGCGAGCGGTCGGGGCGGAGAATTTCCTCCACTTCACTGGGGATTACCTTAAAATCAGTGATGACCTGTTTGAGCAACTCGATTCGGCGAGGAGACTGAGAAGCGAGTATGACGGAACTGCTGGAATGGTTCATAAGTGGTTGTACCGAAAAAATGTTGTTCTTTACTGGAAAACTGGCGCCAGTTTCCCTATTATATGGCACTTTGATAGAGCCAGAATAGGATTCGGACGCTTCCAAGCTTCGCCGGATACTCTGACCGCAAACGGATACAGGAAGGAACGTGATTTAATCATGGCAGGAGCATCGTTTCAAGTTCAAATCAGGCATATTCTCGTTGATAAAAAGGAAGTGGCGGATCTTTTAGCAGAAACTATTCAGGCCGCTAGTCCCGGTGTAGCGCAAGTGCAGTTGTTGATGAAGCTTGCTGGTAAATACAGTATCTGTTCTTCCAAAGATGATGGGGGAAATCTAGGGTGGATTGAAATGGGATGGAATGCAGCTGATCCGCGCCAACCACGTGGCGGGTTTAAAAAACTCAAGAACGAGGAGCTTTACGACCTCATCTGCGAAGGCTCGGATAAGATGGAGATAGAGAAAGGGATCGCTTACGGTCCGGTGCAAACGAAGGAAGGCTTTCACGTTCTGATCGTCGCTAACGAATTCAAAACCGACCGAATTTTATAAACTGGCGTCTTCTTCGGTTATACGAAATTATAAGAGAAGCAACCGCTGGAACAACGAACCATATAATGAACGCAGGATTTGCAGGGCTCCTTGACTTCAGTCTTCTCGAACACGGTATTTAAAAACCGGGCTCCCATCCGGGCTGTAGCGATGGAGTTGACCTCCTTAAATTCGCTGATGTTCCCCAGTCGCAGATTATGAAAAGGAAAACAGTTGAAGCAGTCGCCTTTTGAGTCGATATCCATCGGGCTTCCGTCGGCGCATCCGAAATAAAGGTCCTGGGTTTTCCATTCTTCCATCTCTGGCACCTGCTTGAATCCGTGAAAATAGAAACGTCTGACAAGGTTGGTTTCACCTTCCTTTATTTCATCTAGGAAGCAGGGTGGAAACGAACAGTCGAAGCGGAACGCCATTTGTGGGAACCTTTTGAGGAGATCGAACATCTTCCGCCCCACCTTAGGGTAATCATGGATGGGTAGATAACTGTTGGCTTCGCCGCCTACGATGGGAAACGCCGGGCTGACCCGCACTCGGTACTCCTGGCCCTTTGGCAACCCTACCTTCTGGTATATCTCGTCGATCTGTTCGCATTGTTTCTCTATATCCTGGTCCTTCGAATACAGGTTGATACTGAAGGTAACGCTGTAGCCGTTGGTACGCAGGAGAATTTCAGCGACCTCTCGACATCGCTCGTGGTTTTTTTCTGAAATGTTTTCTAGTGTCTGCCAGTTGAGCAGGACCGCGAAATAGATCTTTCTGTGGATGGCTCCTTTGGGTCCGGCAACGCTCACTAAAAGGTCCAAAGCTTTTTCACTCATTAAACCGTTGGTGAATAGACCCAGGGAGGTGGATGATTGCATGACCTCGAAGGTCTGGCTGAAAATTTCTGTGAACCGGGGATGCAAGGTGGGTTCGCCGCCCATGAAATTTACGGTTGGTGCGTTCTGGATGCGAGGCAGGAATTCGGCAATAAAATAATCGAACTCCATGGATTTTCCCGGAGTCCGTACCGTTTCATCCATATACTCATCAGCAAAACAGTAATTGCATTTCAGGTTACAATAGCTGTTCAGAATGATATTCATCCTACGCGGTGGGAAATTCGGTATTGTTTTGTCGGGCGCATGGTCTACCGTCAGGTTTCATTGTATGGGTCTGTGCTTTCAGCGCCTGCAAGACGAAACGAGAATCGCCCTCATAGTGAGTAATAAGTCGGCGCCTATCCTATCATAGGCAGGGTGAACCCGGACAGCTAGCTAAATGAATTTTTGCTTTCCGGATCAGGGTTCGAACGTTTTTTTTCGTCGGATAATCTGGGACGTTCCGGCATGGGCAACCAAGCGGAGTTCGAACGGATAGGTGCGGCAGATGTTGACGAAAATTTGGATTGCCCGGTCCTTGGCATCGGTTTCATCTCCCGCTTCGTATTTCACCTCCCAGGCGGAGGCGAGAGTGGGAATCCTTTCAAAATCGTGTTCTTCCAAACGTTCGTATATTTCCTTTTTTGCCTCTTCGCTAATTCCTTTGAATTCGGCGGTGATCAAAACATTATAGATTTGGCCCAAGAGATTCCTCCGTTAAGGATTTTCGTCGACTACTCAGCTGCATAGTACAATAACTATAAAAAGAGAAAAACGCTAGACGAGTCAGTCATCAGTTGGGGACGATTCGAAATCAGTCGCTTAATCAAGGGGAAGCGGCGGATTTTCGCTCTAAATTCAGGCAGAGGATTTGCTCTCCACCGCCTTAATCTCTTTGTGCTTGTCCAATCTTTCCTGAATACGGCATAGCCCGGCGACGAAGCTTCCCAGGATGCAATGGGTCAGTGCCGAGATTGCCCCAGGCACCATTGCCAGCGCGAAGTTAGGAAAATTGCTCCGCGCTAGTTCGGTTGCAAGGCCCGAGTTCTGCATTCCCACTTCGATGGACACCGTTTGCGAGTCCTTCTCCTCAAACCGAAGCCACTTCGATAAAAAATATCCTAGGGCGAACCCAAGAAAGTGTAATGCACCTACTGCCATGAGCAGGGTGAATCCAGTTGCAATAATTTCTTCCTTTTTTATAGCGAGGATGAAGTCGACGATGAACACGATCGCCAGTACTGCAAGAAACGGAGTATAGGAATTGATCCGTTTCACCCAGGGTCTGAAATAATGATTAAGCAGCACTCCAGTTAGTACCGGAAGGATGACGACCTTGAACGTGCTTATGAGAAGCCCCAGGGTGTTGACCTGAAGTACCGTACCTAACAGGTCCATGGAGATCGACTCCACAAGCCACGTAGTCAAAAGCGGCGTCATAATGATTGCGACCAAAGTAGAAACGGTGGTGAGGCTGACCGAAAGGGCGGTGTTGGTGCGGGCGATGAAACACACGACATTGGAAGCCGTGCCTCCCGGGCAACATGCCACCAAGACGAGCCCGATCGTATAATCCATCGGTAGGTGAAATAGTTTCGCGAGGCTGAATCCGAGTATCGGCATGATTGTGTATTGCAATCCCACCCCAAAGGCGATTGACCGAGGGGCTCTTAGCACGCTCAGGAAATCGTCAAAATCCAGCGTGAGCCCCATGCTTAGCATTATGATTCCGAGGAAAAGGGGGATCCATGTGGGTTGGAACCACGTGGCCGTGGTGGGCTCCCATAAGGCGAGAGCCGCACCACTGATAACCCATACCGGGAACGCGTTGGCGAGGGTGATGAAAAGTTTTTCGATTTTATTCACGGGATAAACATGATCGATTAACAACTACACAATAAAGAATAATCAGTTAATGAATATTCTTCCGCTTTCTGCAGAAAAATACTTTTTTCGACTGCTCAATGATAATTATTAATTGCCCTTCGGTTTTTGCGCGATGATGCTGGAGTAGGCTTCCTTGCCATCATCGTAGGCCTGATAGCGGATGATCTTGAAGTCCTTAAAAATTTCCAGGAGTTCGTTGGGTTCGAGAAGATATTTTCTGGAGAAGTTGGCATACCGCAGGTAGTCAATATTGTACGTTTCGATCAGCGCCATGCCTCCGGGTTTGAGCGCGTTCTTGATTTGATCGAATAGGTTTCGCTGGAGATAGTAGGTGCAAAGGACTACGTCGTAGGCATTTTTTTCGAGCTGATGGTTTTCCAAGTCGACAACACGGGTTTCGATTTCTACATTATTGTGTTTCGCTAACAGATGCGCTTTGTTAAGGCCCTTTTGGGAAATATCAAGTCCCACCACGTCGAACCCTTGGGTGGCCAGGTAAACTCCATTCCTTCCCTCACCCATCGCCAGGTCCAGAGCCCGCCCCTTGGGTAGAAGATGAACGTTTTTGGCCAGAAAACGAATTGGTTGGGTGCCGAAGAGGAATTTTTCTGTGGCGTACTTGTGGTCCCAGCGGCTTTGGTCTTTGGGTGCCGCTGAAATTAAAGAGGGAATGAGGATGAGACACGCCAGAAGAAAAAGGCTGCGGCCAATTCCCCGTAATAGAGTGTCAGGGTAGGGAAGCATGAGGTGTTCCTTAGCTAAAAAGGTCATTTTATTCTACCGAAAGCCCATACCCTGTCAAGGCGATTTAAGAGTTTACATATTTCAGGAAGACATTGTAAAATCACGCAGTCCCTGTGCACTTCGTGAATCGGCAAATTTGGCTAAGAAACAATGCGAGAGAGAATGACAATGCGGTTTAATTCGCGTCTAGTTTTATGGACGGTGTGGATGATGGCGGCTGTGGCTGTGGTTGGGGTGGCGTCTATGGTGTGGGCCGAGGCGGCGAAACAGGAACCCGTCAGAACTTCCTCGGATCGACGCTTTGAAGATTTTGGCGATGGGACAATCCGCGATCGGGAAACCGGGCTGATATGGACGAGTAAGGACTACTGGCAGATGGAAAATAAGTGGCTTAACTGGTACACAGCAAAGGAATATGTCCAGCGGATGAACAACAAGAAATTCGCGGGCTATACCAACTGGCGCCTGCCCACAGTCAAGGAAGCTACCTCACTCTACAATAGACGCAAGCGCAATATCGATAAGGACGGAGATAAAATATTTATCGACCCCATATTTTCCAAGGGTGCCGGGTGGAGTACTTGGACCAGCGAGGAAAAACAGAGCAAGGCGTTTGTTGTTTCCTACAAAGACGAGGGAGGGGAAACTTATCAGGATAAAATCTCTGGAACCGATGCCTTCCTCAGGCCGGTTCGTGACCCGTCATCGTAATTCAGCTACCTGCTCTCAAATTGTTAGATTGTTTGTCAGCTTTTTAACTTGCACTTTAATTCCTCCAATATGCAGAGGTTAAAACGATTTTCCTGGGTTGGGGTTCCAATGGTGTTTGCCTTGTCGTGGATCCCGGTCGAGGCTTTTCATAAAGACGTCTATGAACCCCGTGTTCCCGAACCACTCTTGGAAGAGCTCCAGGACATGGATAACCCATTTCCTCCCACGCCGGAAAATATAGAAGACGGGCGTAAGATTTTCTTTGGTAAAGGGTATTGCGTTCTCTGTCACGGAAAAGATGGCAAGAGTTTGGATATTCCAGGGCACGACCCGCGTAACTTCACCGACATGCGATGGCAGGAGGTTCGCACCGACGGCGAAATGATGTGGGTGCTCAAGAATGGAAGCCCGGGAACCAGCATGCCGATCCGCGTTGGTAAAGTGATTTCAGAAGAAGAAGGTTGGAAAGTGATCCTTTTCATCCGAACCCTTGCCGGGAAATAAGGTTACAGAAATAATGCTTAAAAATTTTGCCTATTGCTAATAAAGTTAGAGAAATCATGCTTCCAGTTTGTTTCTAGGAGACGTCATGAGGAACCATTTTTCTAGGTCAGTGTCAGGGTGCAAAGCGTTTTTTCTTTTGCTTGTTTTTTTTCTGATCTTTGTCGCCGATGTATTTGCCGGTCCTGTCATGCGACACGGAATGCGTCAACAGAGGCATCACCACGATTTACACCATGGTATGGGGCATATGGGGAGCGGTGCCTGTCCCCAGCCGCGTGCAACCGTGGCGGCACCCGAAGAATTTTTAAAAATGAACAACCCTCTGAAACTTAGCTCGGATAACCTGTTTGCCGGGGAATCATTCTTTCAGACCGATGCACAGCCGACGGCATGTAAGGTGTGCCACGGTGCCAACGGAAATGGGATGGGTATGATGGCACCTGGACTCAACCCGCCGCCGCGCAATTTTACCTGCACCGAGACGATGAAGGAGATTCCAGATGGACAGATGTTTTGGGTTATTAAAAACGGGTCAACTGGGCCAGGAATGCCCCCATATAAAGACCTGAAGGACGAGCATATCTGGCAGATCATTCTTTATTTACGTACGTTATCCAAATGACCCTATCCCTTATTGAAAGAATGGGGTGAGACTAGTAGGCGGATCGGCGTTTTTCGAACTTATAGGCTCGAAACGTTTTTTTTGCGGTATTGCCCAGTTGTTGTAGCCCTTCTTGCGCCA
>Ga0208639_1001173_pt1 | contig 17554 bp, 16 predicted proteins | sample ETNtaG_33_FD_185772 | JGI IMG/M metagenome (GOLD analysis project Ga0208639, IMG submission 185772) | Marine microbial and viral communities from oxygen minimum zone, Eastern Pacific Ocean - ETNP201310SV76 (SPAdes) (version 2) | ecosystem: Environmental > Aquatic > Marine > Oceanic ...
TTAAAGTTTCGAGCATATAATTCTGCAACAATAAGAATTGCTGAACTAACTGGAATGGCACCAACGAAAATCGAAGCAGCAGAGATAAGTCAAGCTTTTTCAACTGGAGCAGTAGAAAGCATGATTACTTCACCAACAACAGGTAAGAATAAAAAAATCTGGGAAAATGGTGTAGGATATTTTTATGATATTGCCGCTTGGTTTCCAAAAAACATGGTGATTGTTAATAAAGATGCATGGAATAAACTTGATGCTGATACTCAGAAACTTGTAATGAAAGAGGCTGCTATAGCAGAACGTAAAGGTTGGGACTTATCAAAAAAAGGTAATGTTGCTGATAAAAAAGCTTTAGCTGACGCAGGAATGAAAGTAGAAAAAGTAAATTCTGCTCTTCAAAGTCATTTCCAAGGAGTAGGAGCAACAATGTCTAAAGAATGGGCAGAGCGAGCAGGTTCTCGTGGTGCTTCAGTTCTATCTGCTTATAAATAATATTAATTAATTTAAAAAGGCCGTATAATTAAACGGCCTTTTTATTATGCTTTGTAAAATTCATAATTATTTAAAAGCCCTCTATAGGTTGTCTGGATATTTTGCAGCCTTTTTTTTGGTACTAGTTGCAGTATTTATTTTAACCGGTATCGCATCAAGAATTTTTGGTTTTTATATTAGAGGTCTAGCAGAATATTCTGGATACTGTATGGCTGCAGCATCATTCTTTGCATTAGCCTATACATTTGTAGAAGGTGGTCATATCAGAATAACTTTATTTTTAGAAAAAGTTTCTCCTACCAAAAAAAAATTTTTAGAAATTTGGTGTTTAATTATTTCTAGTTTGTTTTCTGGATATATGGCTTTTTATTTTCCTAAAATGTTATTTATTTCATACAAGTTTCAAGAAAGAAGTGAAGGTGCAGATGAAATCTTAATTTGGATACCTCAAACAAGTGTTTCTATAGGTTCTTTAATATTTTTTATAGCTGTTTTTCATCAATTAATTTTAAAAATATTAGGTAAAAATTATGACTGAAATCTTTTTAACAATTTTTTTTATAAGTATTTTATTATTTTTTTTAGGCACAGGTATTTGGGTAGCTATAAGCATGATAGGAGTTTCTGCTATTGGAATGATTATTTTTACTTCAAGACCTGTAGGAGATGCTATGGCAACTACAATTTGGGGAACATCTTCGTCATGGACGCTAACCGCTCTTCCTTTGTTTGTCTGGATGGGTGAAATTCTATTTAGAACAAAATTGTCTAAAAACTTGTTTGAAGGTCTGTCCCCTTGGATGCAAAAGTTACCTGGCGGTCTAATTCATGTAAATGTTGTTGGTTGTGCATTGTTTGCAGCAATATCAGGTTCTTCAGCTGCTACTGTTGCTACAGTTGGAAAAATGTCTATCCCAGAACTGAGAAAAAGAAATTATCCAGAAAAAATTTTACTAGGAAGTTTAGCGGGATCAGGAACACTGGGATTATTGATACCTCCTTCAATTATTTTAATAATTTATGGAGTTACCGTTCAGGAGTCCATTGCAAAATTATTTATAGCAGGAATTTTACCAGGAATAATGATTGCAATAATATTCATGCTATATGTGATCATTTGGTCTTTAATGAATAAAAAAATTATGCCAAAATCATTTGAAAGTTTTACTTTAATTGAAAAATTAAACAGATCCAAAAAACTCTTGCCAGTTATAATTTTAATTTTAGCAGTTATTGGATCAATATATACAGGTATAGCTACAGCAACCGAAGCAGCATCTCTTGGGGTAGTTGGCTCTTTAATACTTTCATATTTTCAAAAAAGTTTAACTTTAGAAACTTTTAAAAAATCTTTGCTTGGTGCAACCAAAACATCTTGTATGATTGCTTTTATTTTGGCTGGTTCATCTTTTTTGTCACTTGCAATGGGATTTACTGGACTTCCAAGAAACTTGGCAATTTGGATAGAAAGTATGCAACTGTCTCCATATGTATTAATTTTTGTATTAATGGTTTTTTATATTATTTTAGGAATGTTTCTTGATGGCATATCCGCTGTAGTTTTAACAATGGCTATAATCGAGCCAATGATTAGACAGGCAGGTTTTGATATGATTTGGTTTGGTGTATTTTTGGTAGTTGTTGTTGAAATGGCGCAGATCACTCCTCCCGTTGGTTTCAATCTATTTGTTTTACAAGGAATGGCAAATAAGGATATGGGTTATATTGCTAAAAGTGCTTTCCCTTTATTTTTATTAATGATTTTAGCAGTTATAGTAATAATTATTTTTCCTGAAATTGCCTTGTGGCTTCCAGAGCAAATGGTTCAAAATTTAAATTAACTAAATTTTTTCATTTTATTTAATGGTTTTAAAATAAGTCCATTTTCAACCAAATTATCTTTAATAGATTTTGCAGTTGCTAAAGAACTTTCATTGTCGCCATGAATACAAACTGAGTCAATTTCACAATTTATTTTTTTTCCAGAATAACAATTTAATGCCTGATTTTTTACCATATCCAATACATGTTTTTTAGCTTCCTCAGGATTGGTAATTAAAGCATGTGACTTAGATCTTGAAACTAAATTACCATCATCTTCGTAGTTTCTATCTGCAAATATTTCACAGGCGATATTCATATTTAATTTCTTTGCAGCTACTTCCATTTTAGAACCAGTAGGGACTAGATAAATCAAATTTTTATCTATTTCATAAATTGCTTTTGCAATTGTTGAAGCTAATTCAATATCTTCACATGCCATGTTATTTAAAGCACCATGAGGTTTAACATGAGTAACAATTTCACCATATTTAGAGGCTATATTTTGTAAAATAGCATATTGATCAATTATCAACTTTCTTATTTCTACAGAAGATAAATTCATTCTTTTTCTTCCAAAATTCTCAGGATCATCAAAAGAAGGATGAGCTCCAATGCTAACTTTATTTTTTTTTGAAATTTTTATTACTTGATTCATGGACTGATCATCACCAGCATGATATCCGCAGGCAATATTAGCTGAGTTAACAATATCTAATAATTTAGGGTCGTTATGGTTTGAATGGTGTTTTGATTTTTCACCTAAATCACAATTTATATTAATTTCCATACTTATAAATTTGAATTATAACATGACATGTTAAAAAATATATCAAATCTTGGTGACTCAGCTTTATATTGTGATTTTGGCAATCAAATTAATAGAAAAACCAACTCACATGTAATTATGTATTTTAAAAATTTACAAAAACTAAATTTAAAAGGCATTACAAATATTACTCCATCTTATAATAAATTAATTATCTCATATGATTTATCAATTATAAATTTTCAAGATTTAAAGGAAAAAATAAAAGATTTAAAATTAAAAGAAACCGAAACTAAAGAGGCAAAAATAATTAAAATACCTATCTGTCTAGATGAGGAGTTTTCACTAGATTTAAATAGATTGTCCGAAAAGTTAAAAATTGAAAAGGATAATATTATTCATTCTTTTCTTAGCAAAGAATATTTTTGCTATATGACAGGCTTTATTGCCGGAATGCCTTTTTTAGGAGATATAGATTCCAAAATAAGATTTCAAAGACTAGAAACACCAAGAGTAAAAGTTCCAAAGGGCTCTGTGGGAATAACGGAACAGTTTTGTAATATTTATACTTTCGAAAGTCCAGGTGGATGGAACATTATTGGAAATACACCAATAAAAGTTTTTGATAAATTTAATGAAAAAAATCCTACAATAATTAATTCGGGAGACAGAGTCACATTTTATAAAATTAACAAAGATGAATATTTAAAATTTAATGAATAAAGCATATTTTGAACTTATAAGAGCAGGTATTCATACTACTTTACAAGATTTAGGTAGAAGCAATCAATACCACATAGGAATACCTTTTAGCGGTTCTATGGATAAAAGAAATTATTTAATTAGCAACAAATTAGTAGGAAATAAATTAAATGAAGCATCATTAGAATTTGCTTATCAAGGTCCACTGATGAAATTTAATTTAGGAAAAATAACCTGTGTAATCACAGGAAATGTAACTTTTAATATTATTAGAAAAAATTCCAAAATTGACAAAGGAATTTGTTACCAAACTTTTGAGCTTAACGATGGAGATCAATTAGATATTATATCAACAAATAAATCAGTTTATGGATATTTTTCAATAAAAAATGGTTTTGTTGGAGAATATATTTGGAAAAGTTATTCAGTTAATACAAAAGCAAAAATTGGATCAAATAATGGAGAAAAATTTAAAACTAATCAAAAAATTTTTATTAATAAAGATGAAAGCATATCTGATCTTAAAAGAATTGATTATTTAAATTCAAAAATTGAATACATTAGAGTATTAAAAGGCACTAACTTTAATTTTTTTTCTGAACAAGCTAAAGAAATTTTTTTCTCAAAGGAATTTACTGTATCAAAATTTACTGACAGAATGGGAATGAGACTTGAAGGACCAAAGATAGAAAATCTAGCTGAAACCAATATTAGATCAGAAGGATTAATAAAAGGCGTTATCCAAGTTCCTGCAGATGGTAATCCAATAATCATGTTGTCTGATCATGGTACAATTGGAGGTTATCCAAAAATTGCTACTGTTATATCAGCTGATTATGATAGATTAACTCAACTAACTCCAGGTTCAAAAATCAAATTTAAATCAGTTGAATTAGAAGAAGCGGAAAATCTTTATAAACTATACGAACTAGAAACAAAAAATATTTTAAATAAAATAAGATGATTTTTTTAAACAAAATACCAGGACCATTTTTGGTTTTTTTAGGAGCGTGCACTTTAAGTTTTGGTGGATTAATAGTTAAATCATTTGAAGGAGCAAATCTTTGGCAAATTTTATTCTGGAGATCTATATTTTTTTCAATTGTTGTTTTGTTTTTTTTAATAATAACTCATAAAAAAAATTTATTTGCCTCTATATATAAAGTGGGTCTGCCAGGATTTTTTGGTGGCATGATTTTATCTTGTGGTTATGCAGGCTATGTTTTTGCAATGTATAATACAACTGTAGCAAATGCTAATTTCATTATCCAAACTCAAACAATTTTTCTAGCTATATTTGGATATGTATTTCTCAGGGAAAAAATATCTAAATTTACTCTAGGTTCCATATTCCTTGCTTTTGGCGGAATATTTTTAATGCTTGGGGGTTCTTTAACTGCAGGACAAATGACTGGAAATGTTGCTGCATTTATTATGCCAATTTCTTTTGCAGTTCTAATATTAACTGTAAGAAAATATCCTAATGTAGACATGATACCACTCCAATTAATTGCCGGAATAGGTGCTGTTATAATAGGATATTTATTTTCATCAAAAATTATTATTTCTTCACATGATATATTATTAGGATTTGTAGCAGGCTTTTTCCAGGTGGGTCTTGGATTTATATTTATAACAATTGGTGCAAAAACTACCCCTTCAGCTTTAGTTGGAATTATTATGTTAACTGAAGCTATATTAGGACCTCTTTGGGCTTGGTTATTTATAGATGAAACTCCACCTTTGGTTGTTTTATCAGGAGGTGCTATTGTTTTATCAGCAGTACTATTACAATTTTTTAACCGAAAAATTGTAAAATAATTTTTTGTGTTGTTAAAATTTTTCTCAAATTATGATATAAATAAGAATGTCTTTAATTAAAGACCTATCAAAAGAAAAAAAACAAGTAGACGTCAAAATTAAAAAGATAATAAAAACAAGACTAAACGACAGAACTTCAGATTCTTGGGTTAGTTTAAGAGCATTGAAGAAGAAAAAATTAGCTCTTAAAGACAAAATTGCTTCAATAACTAAAACACACTAATTTAGTTATTTAATTTGGCGTTATTTGTACAGGAAACTATTAATTTAGTTGGAAGAGTTTTTTTTTAAAAAAATTAATTTCCAATTGATTTCATCCCTTTTTTTATAAGTTTTTATTTAATGATTCCATATTTACTTTGGTGTTGTTATGCATTATTTCTTAACTCAACTTTACTTTATTTAAATTAAAATGGATGATGTAGTTATAGTAGGTGGTGGAATAATTGGTACTGCTACAGCATATTTTTTGTCAAAAGAGGGTAGAAAAGTAAAAGTTATTGAGAGAGACCCAACTTATAAGCAAGCTTCATTTCCATTATCCCTAGGTGGTTTTAGAAGACAATTTTATCAAAAGGAGAATATTTTATTAGGTAAATTTGCTAGGGAATTTATATTTCAGATACCTGAAATATTAAAAACTGAAAAAAATCCAAACCCTACAGCTAGCATGGTTCCAAATGGATATTTATTAATGTTTGGACCTGATGATGCTGAAGAACAATATCGTGCTTTAGAAAACCACAAAGCGTGCGATGCTGGTACAAAAAATATTAAAGGTTCAGAATTATCAAAAATATTTCCATATATTAATAATGAGGGTATAGAAACAGCAACTTTTACCGATAATAAAACTGAAGGTTGGATTGACCCATTTATGTTTCATAGTGCTCTAAAAAGTAAAGCAATAGAGCTTGGAGCTGAATTTGTAAAAGGTGATATTAAAAGTCTTTCAGAAATTAAAGCTAAAACAATCATCTCTGCAGCAGGATGTTGGACAAAAGAATTATTGGATGACATACCTGTTGTCCCTCAAAAACATACAGTTTTTAGAGTAAAGTGCCCTAAACATATTCCAGAAATGCCTTTAACTGGTGACTTAACCACAGGAGTATATTGGAGACCAGAAGGAAAAGAATATTTAGCTGGATCACCGAATTCAGTTTTTGATGCAGAAAACCTTGAACCTGCATGGAATGATTTTGAAGAACTGGTTTGGCCAGCTCTTGCAAAAAGAATTCCAGTTTTTGAAGAATTAAAACTGACCGGTGGTTGGGCAGGATATTATGATTGTAATAAGCTAGACAACAATGCAGTAGTTGGAAAACATCCCAAGTACGAAAATGTTTATTTAGCATCAGGGTTTACTGGAAGAGGATTGATGCAAGCACCCGGTATTGGAAGAGCATTAACTGAATTAATTACAACCGGATCATATCAGACTATAGATATTAGTGATTTTGCAGTTGAAAGAGTCCTGGATAATAATGCTAGACCTGAACCTTACGTTTTATAAAGTTATTATTAAGTTCCACAAAAAGTTTGATATTTTTTATTCCCCATAGGAGCGGGGGATTGATATTCAATATTCTCTTGTAGTTTTTCATAAGGTGTTTCTAAAACTTTAATTAATTTTTTTAATGGAGATAAATCATTATTATTAGCAGCTTCTAAAACTTCTTCAACTTTATGATTTCTTGGAATTATTAAAGGATTAGCTGATCTCATTAATTTTAAAAATTTTTCAGGAGTATTATTATTTAACTTTAATCTTTCTTCCCATCTTTTTTTCCAAATAATAAAATTTTTATCACTATAAATTTTATTTTTTTGAACATTGTCATTCATTAAAACGCAAAATGTGTTGGTATAGTCAGCTTTATTTTTATGCATCCATGTTAATAGATCTAATATTAAAACTAGATCTTTTGGATCTTGACCAAATAAACCTAGCTTATCTCTCATCATGTTGATCCATTTAATCTCATAATTTTTGTCAAAATCATTTATAGTTTCAGTTGCAATTTCAATTGCCTTATCTTTGTTTGGATCAATTAGAGGTATTAAACATTCAGCAAATCTTGCTAAATTCCATTTTGTAATACTTGGTTGATTAGAATAAGAGTATCTTCCAAATTGATCTATGGAACTAAATACTGTTTGTGGATCGTAAGTGTCCATAAAAGCACATGGACCATAATCAATTGTTTCTCCAGAAATAGCCATATTATCTGTGTTCATAACACCATGAATAAAACCAACTCGCATCCAATTGACCACCAAATTTGTTTGTTGTTCAATCAAAACTTTTAATAATTCAAGTGCTTGGTTTTTAGATTGTTTAATATTTGGGTAGTGTCGATTTATTGTATAATTGATTAAGGTTTTTAATTCATTTTCTTTTTTTCTTGTAGCTATAAATTGAAATGTACCTACTCGTAGATGGCTAGATGCTACTCTTGTTAGTATAGCTCCTTGTAATGTCTTTTCTCTTATTACATCTTCACCTGTTTTAACAACAGCTAAACTTCGCGTTGTTGGAATATTTAAAGTGTGCATTGCTTCGCTGATGATATATTCTCTTAACATTGGACCTAGTGCAGCTCTACCATCCCCATTTCTTGAAAAAGGTGTTTTTCCCGATCCTTTAAATTGAATATCAAATCTTTCGTTGTTTTTTGAAATATGTTCACCCATCAAAACTGCTCTGCCATCGCCAAGCATAGTAAAGTGACCAAATTGATGACCCGCATAAGCTTGCGCTATAGCTTCAGAGCCTTCAGGCAATGAATTTCCAGAAAATAATTTTGATAACTCTTTTTTGTCTATTAATGAAAAATTTAATCCTAATTCTTCAGCTAAATTGTAATTAAAAATGGTTAGCTCTGGAGATTTTACTGGTATAGGAGATATTTTAGAGACAAAAGACTCAGGTAAATTTGAATAAGTATTGTCAAAACACCAACCAATGGTCATTTTAATAATTAACCAACTTCTGCTTGTTTTTCCTTAGGCTTAATTTCTGTTTTAAACTGATTAGATATTTTTTGAACTTCCACTGAAGAAACCTTATATTCTGCACATTTAGTTTCCTCGTCTTTTCCATGACCAGTAACCATATTTACCATGTGCTCAGGGAAATGAAATGTTGTAAATACTATTCCTTCTTTAACTTTATCTGTTACTTCTACTTTTAAAGCCACTTCACCTCTTCCAGAATAAAGTCTACCAATATCACCTGTATTTAATTCTCTCTTTTTTGCATCATTAGGATGGACTAATAAAACATCTTCATTACAAAGATCTATATTGTTTGTTCTTCTCGTCATTGTTGCTGCATTATAGTGTTGAAGAACTCTACTTGTAGTTAGAATAAGAGGATATTCTTTTTTATTTTCTCTAATTTCTGTACTCTCTTTCCAATCAAAATATTTTAACCTACCTTTACCTAATTGAAATTCTTTTTCATGAAGTATTTTGGTATCAGTTCCGTCTTCTTTAACTGGCCATTGTAAACCTAGTTTACCTAATCTTTCTCTAGTAATACCTTTAAAGAAAGGAACAATATCTGCAATTTCAGCTAAAACTTCATCTGCATCATAAGTTTTTTGTTCGTAGCCAAGTTTTTGCATCATATCTGTAACTATAACACCATCTGGTTTTGTACCAGGAAGAGGTTTTGCCGCTCTGTTTACTCTTTGAACTCTTCTTTCTGTATTTGTAAAAGTTCCATCTTTTTCTAGAAAAGTTGTACCTGGCAAAACTACATCAGCATATTTTGCTGTCTCACTCATAAATATTTCTTGTACAACTAAAAGATCCAAAGCTTCCATTGCTTGAATTACATGATTGCTATTAGGGTCTGTTTGGACAATATCTTCTCCAATAATCCATAAACCTTTAACTTCTTTATTTATTGCCGCATCAAATATTTCTGGAATTTTTAAGCCAGCTTTAGTTGGATGAACTACTCCATATTTTTCTGTATAAAAATCTTGTATTTTTTGATCAGCAACTGGAAAATAGCCTGCACCTTGATGAGGTTGGCAGCCCATATCAGCGGCACCTTGAACATTGTTTTGCCCTCTTAATGGATTTACTCCGACACCCCTTCGTCCAATATTTCCAGTTATCATTGCAAGATCTGCAATTAGCATTACTGTTTTAGAGCCTTGTTCATGTTCAGTTACACCCAAACCATGAAACTCCATAGAATTTTTTGCAGTTGCGTATGCAATGGCAGATTCTTTAACCATTTGTTTATCTACACCTGCAACTTTTGCCAATTGGTCGATATCTAAACTATTAATATGTTCAAAAAATTTATCAAAACCTTCCGTTCTATTTTCAACAAAATCTTTTTTATAAAGATTTGATTTAACAATGAAGTAAAGCATCATATTAAGTACAGCTACATTTGTTCCTGGTCTAAGTCTAATATGATAATCTGCTAATTTTGCCAATTCTGTTTCAATTGGATCAAGAACAATCAGCTTTTTTCCCTTCATAACTTGTTGTTTAATTTTTGCACCAGTTACTGGATGAGCATTAGTTGGGTTTGCACCAATTACTAAAAATAAATCTGCATGATAGATATCTTCTGTGGAATTTGTTGCAGCACCTGTTCCAAATGTTTGCTGCATACCCCAAGCAGTTGGTGAATGACAAATTCTTGCACAGCAGTCAATGTTGTTTGTTCCAACCACTGCTCTAATCATTTTTTGGAAAACATAATTTTCTTCATTTGTACATCTAGCTGAAGAAATACCTGCTATAGCATCAGGTCCGTTTTCCTTTTTAATTTTTTCTATTTTCTTTTTAATGAAGTCATAAGCCTCATCCCAAGAAGCTTTTTCAAATTTACCATTTCTCTTTATCAATGGGCTTCTAAGTCTATCAGGGTGATCATAAAAACCAAAAGCATATCTTCCTTTTACGCAAGTATGACCGGCATTAACTTCAGTTTCTTTTGGAGTATCAATTGAAACAACTTTACCATCTTTTACAGAAGCTTCTAAGTTGCAACCAACACCACAATAAGAACAAGTAGTTCTAACTTTATGGTCATAACTTGCAGATTTTGATGCAAAGACATCCGAAATAGCATCAGTTGGACAAGTGTGAGCGCAAGCTCCACAAGATACACATGACGAGTCTCCAAATAACATATCGTTATCTGTAGTTATTCTAGATTCAAATCCTCGACCAGTCATTGTAAGAACAAAAGATCCTTGTATTTCATCACATGCTCTTACACATCTTCCACAGTTTATACAGTTGTCTAAATTCATTCTCATATAAGAATGAGAAGTGTCTTTTGGGATTCCTTTATGTTGTTTTGGTTTGTTATATCTATGTTCTTTAATTCCAAGGTCATTAGCAACATCTTGGAGTTCACAATTATTATTAACTTCACAAGTTCCACATTCCATTGGATGATCTGTTAAAACTAGTTCAACAATATTCTTTCTTAAATCTGTTAAACCTTCATTGTTTGTAAAAACGTGCTGGTTTTCTCCAATTGGAGTATGACATGATGCAACAACTTTTGTTGGGCCATCTTTCTTTAATCCTACTTCTACAGAACAAACTCTACAAGCTCCATAGGGAGCAAGATTTGGATCATCACATAAAGTAGGCACTTGTTTTTCACCTAAGTAACTTTTTACAAATTTTAGAATGGATGTATGTTTTGAACTTATATCGTAAGGTTTTCCATCTATATAGGCTATTTTTCTCTTTTCCGCAGACATAAAAATTTTAAGCTTTTATATCACTTTTTATTTCATCCCCAAAATATTTTAGAATGTTGCTAATTGGCACTGGTATTGCTCCGCATAGAGCACATAAGCAGCCTTTTTTCATAGTTTCCAGTAGCTCATTTAATAGCTTTAAAGGAATTTTATTTTCTTTTTTTTTCCCCTGGTCAAACATTTCTTTTCCTCTATAAGAACCCAATCTTCCTGGAAAACATTTTCCACAAGATTCTTCAGCAGTAAATTCAAACAAATGGTGAATATAATCAAACATTTTAAAATAATTTGGAATACTAACTACACTTGCATGACCTAACATAAAACCAGCTTTTGTAAATTCTTGAAAATCTAGATTTAAGCTTTCAGCTATCTCGAGTGGTACAACTCCTCCAAGAGGACCCCCAATTTGAAATGCTTTAACAGGCTCTTTAAAACCGCCTCCTATTTCATGAAATATTTTTTTCATAGGTGTGCCCATGTCTATTTCATAAACACCAGGATTATTGAAAAAACTATCTAAACAAACTAATTTTGTTCCAGCAGATTTTTTATTACCTATTGATGAAAATTTATCAGCGCCATTTAATAATATTCCAGTTGCTGCTGCTAATGTTTCTACATTATTTACAACAGTTGGTTTTTTATAAAGACCTTCTGTTACTGGAAAAGGAGGTCTAACATCAACTTCTGCTCTTCTTCCTTCTATTGAAGCAATTAATGCAGTTTCTTCTCCACAAATATATACCCCTTGTCCAATACAAATATTTAATTCAAAACTAAATTTTGTTCCCAATATATTTTTGCCCAAAAGTTTTTTATCTTTAAGCCCATTTATGCAGCCATTGATAGATTCTATTGATTTTGGATATTCTCCTCTAATATATAGAACACCTTCATCACTACCAATAGCATATCCACATATCATCATCGCAAATAATACTTTAAGAGGTTGATCTTCTAATAAGTATCTATCTGAAAAGGCGCCAGAGTCACCTTCATCTGCATTACAGACAACATATTTTTTTTCAGAATTAGTTTTACTGCAAAAATCCCATTTCATTCCTGCAGGGAAGCCAGCTCCACCTCTACCTGTGAGATTTGAAGATAATAAAAAACTAATTATTTCTTTTTTATCAATTTTAATAAACTTATCTAGATTCACTTTAAATTGATCAATGTTTGATAATTTATCATCCATTAAGAAGCTTGTTGTAGCAAAACTTTTTGAAAAAAATTTTTCCTGATCAATTTTTTTACCTTTAACTATTTGATCAATTTTACTTATGTCGTTGCCTGCATAATTTTCACCATCATAATGAAAAGCATGATTTTCGTAACAATGACCTAGGCAAAACATTTCTCCAACTTTGTCATTACCAAGTTTTTCTTGTAATTTTTTCTTTAAATGTTCTTGTGTGCCAGCACACATACATGCACTTCCATTACAAACAAAAGCCTTTTTTGCTCTATGCTCTGGTCTTAAAAATTCATAAAAACTTTCTGCACCATGAACTGTGGATACTCCAACATGGTATTTGTCAGCAATTTCTTTTATTTCCGCAATACCCTCGCCACTTTTTGACGAAAGTGAACTATCTGACATTTTTTGAAAAAGATTATTTTTTAATCCTATTCTTCCAGATAATTTACTAATATTTTTTGACATCTATTTTTAAAATAAAACTCTTTCTTTATTTGTATATATATTAAAACTATTTTTTTTTACAAAACCTAATAGTGTCATGCCAAATCGTTTAGCTAGATCTATAGCGAGACTTGTAGGTGCACCAACACCAGCCATTAGTCCCATATTTGACATTAGCCCTTTCTGAACTAATTCAAAATTTAGTCTACCTGAGCAAGCTATAAATTGAGAATTATTATCAATTAGTTTTTTTCTATGAGAGAATCCTATAAGTTTATCCAATGCATTATGTCTACCCACATCTTCTTTCGTGGAGATAACATTTCCATTTTCATCTATCAATGAACTTGCATGAATACTACCTGTTTTTGAAAATTCTGATTGTTCATTTATTAAAAGTTCTGGGTATTTTAAAATAATTTTTTTTGGTATTTTTGGAAAAGAAATATTTAATTTGTCTTTTTTAATTACCTCAACTGTTTCAAGAGAAGTTTTTCCACAAACACCACAAGAAGAGTTTGTTATAAAATTTTTTTTAATTTTCCCAATGCCTATGTTTTTTGTATTACTTATAGTGGCAACTATTTTATTTTGAATGTTAAAATCTCCTACTTTTTCACCTATTTTTTCTATATTTTCTATCTCAGAAAAATTTTCTACTATTCTTTCATTAAACAAAAAACCTGATATTAAATCCTCATCTTGTCCAGGAGTCCTCATTGTAATTGACAAATGTTCAGTTATCCATTTGCCATCTATTTTGTATTTTAGATTCATTTCAAGAGGTTCTTCCACTGAAACAAAATCTTTAACTTCTTCAACTGAACTATCTTTTGATTTTATGACATTATATTTTATGTTCATTTAGAAAGGATAATTTTTTTTTAATATAATTCGATTCAAAATTACTCCAAAAATTAATACAATAATAGAACCAGAAATAATTGGATTTATTATATAATCTAAAGAGACACTGCCCATTATTATAATTATTGGATTTCCGCCAGCCGGAGGATGAGATATATTAAGTATAATCATTAAAAAAACTCCTAAGCCGACTGCTAGCGGTATAATTAAATACAAAGGCAAAGGTATAAAATATAGAACAAACAATCCGGTTAAAGAAGCTATTAAATGACCAAAAAAAATATTTTTTGGATGTGCGAACGGGCTTTCGGGGTAACCATAAAGCAAAGCCATTGTAGATCCAAAAGAAGCAATTAAAAAAACTCCAAATTCAGTTTTGTATGTTAATAGGGTCAAAGCACCAATTGTGATAAAAGAAAAAAGACCAGCAATTAAAGCTTTGATAGCATTATTATTTTTCATATTATAATTTTAGTGCTTTTGAAAGAGTTTTAAAAGGCAACAATAAACATTCTTTTCTCGATATATTTTTTTTATCAAAAATTTGCTTAAATACATTCCATTCTTTAGGAAAAACAATATTTTCTTCAATAGAAAATTTTTTAACTATATTCAATAAGCTTTTCAAATTAATAATTGATTTATTTGTTGCGTTTCTTGACAATAGACTAACCGAGGCCTGACAGTATACACAAGACTTACACTGATATCCAAAATCTAAAATTTTTTCATCTTTTACATTTAAGCTTATTTCCATTTCATCTCCACAAATAGGGTTTTTAAACTTTGCGTTATGTGTATGATTTTTAACTATTTTGTTATTTTCAGTATTTGAAGCAATTTGTAAAATTTTTAAGTCCATTTATAATTCTTTTAATAAGCAATTAATGTTTTATATTTGTTTTAATGATTGAAAACAACATCCTAGGCATAATTCTAGCAGGAGGAAAATCAAGTAGATTTGGAGAAGATAAATCTAATATAAGATTAGGTAATAAAACTTTATTAGACCACACAATAGACAAAATAGAAAAAGAATTTAGTGAAGTTTTAATTGTTTCTAATAATAAAAATTACAATTTTAAAAATAAAAAAATTTATACCGTAAAAGACTGTATATATGGACAGCTAGGACCATTGGTGGGAATACTTACAGCAATGAAATGGGTAAAAGAAAATAAAAAAAATTATAGATGGATAGCCTCTTTTCCATGCGACACACCATTTTTTGATACTAAGTTGATAAGTAAATTAAAATTAAAATCAAAAGAAACATCCAAACAACTTATTTTTTTGAGTAGTGATAAAAAAAGACATAATATTTTTGGCTTATGGTCCATGAATTTAATTGAAACATTAGAAAAGGATATAAAAAATAGTTTTAGAAAAGTAGAAATCTGGAGTGACAAAGTTGGTTATGAAAGTATAAATATAAATACAGAAAAATTTGATAATTTTTTAAATATAAATACAAAAGAAGATTTCGAAAAAGCTAAAAAAAATATAGACAAGATTTAAAATGATTCATTATAAAAAAGCACTTATAAAATTAAAAGAAAATAAAATAAAAATAAAATCAGAAATAATTTCAGTAGAAAATTCATTAAATAGGATTTCATCTTTCGATTTAAATTCACCAAACAATTATCCAGCAGCTAATAATACTGCATTTGATGGTTTTGCAATTAGTTCTAAAGAAACAAATAAAATTAATAGTAAAAAATCAATAAAATTTAAAATTATAAAAACTTTAGCCGCAGGAGACAATCCTAAAATAAAAAAAATTTCCAAATATTCTACAATTGAAGTAATGACAGGAGCAGTTATAAAGAAACCTTTTGATACCGTTATACCAATTGAACAAATTAAATTTTTTCCAAATTCAATAAAGCCAAAATATATAATTATAAATAATAAAATAAAAAAAAATAATTTTGTTAGATTTTTAGGATCAGATTTTAAAAAAGGAGAAAGAATAATAAAAAAAGGGGAGATTATAAATTCACAGCATATTCTTGCTTTTAAAACTTTAGGTGTAAAAAAAATTTTAGTTAAAAAAAGACCAAAAATTGTGTTTTATACAACTGGAAATGAAATATCCAATAATAGTAAAATACCTAACTGGAAAGTTAGAAACTCAAATAGTTATTATTTAAAATCATTTTTACAAAATTTACCTTTTGATTTTGTAGAAAAGAAAATTTTACGAGATAATGATTTAACAAAATTTAAAAAAGAAATAAAAATTAATTTAAAATCAAATACTGATTTAATTATAACCTCAGGCGCAGTTTCTGCTGGTAAATTTGATTTTGTTCCAAAAATAATTAACAGTTTCAAATTAAAATATTATTTTAAAGGTGCTTACATCCGACCTGGAAAACCAATAATGTTTGCAAAATTTAAAAAAAATAAAGCTTTTTTTGGATTACCTGGTAATCCAATTTCCTCTGCAGCATGTTTTAGGTTTTTTGTTTTGCCATTCTTGTATTTTTCTATAGGGACAAAAGAAAATAAACCATTAATCTCAAAAATAAAAAATCAATTAATAAAGAAAAAAAATTTTACTAGATTTATTAAAGGAAAACTTTCATTCTCAAAAAATGGTATAGTAGAATTTGAAGTTCATAAAGACCAAGAGTCTTTCAGAATAAAGTCTTTTACTAAATCAAATGCATGGGGCTTATTTTCCAACAAAAAAGGCAAATTTAAAAAAGGTGACTTTATTGAATGTTATACACCCACAGGTATTAATTAAATTTTGTTGTGGATTTTATTAATTGGTATTAATAATCCGAAATGAATGAATTAAAAAATCCTAAATTAGCTATACCAGCCGTTTTAATTGCAGGCATTTTCTGGTCATTTGGTCCTTATGTAGTTCGAAACATAGATGAAGCACATACAGTTCCTTGGCAATATTTATTTATAAGGGGTTTGGTAATTTTTATTTTACTTAATTTTTATCTTTATCTGGAAGAAGGATTGAATTTTATCAATAATTATAAAAAAATAGGTATTTCAGGACTTGCAGGAGGTATGGGTTTAGCTTTTGCAATGATCACATTTATTTGGTCGATAACCAATGCATCGGCAGCAATAACTCTTCTTTGTCTTGCAGCAATGCCATTCATTACAGCTTTGTTAGGTTTTTTATTTTTAAAAGAAACAATATCTATTAATGCTTGGATAGCAATTGGAATTGCCACTGTAGGAATTGTAATAATGGCACTTGGAAACCATGAAAAAAATACTTTAATGGGATTTGTATTAGGAATAACATCTGCAGTCGGATTTTCAATTTTTTCAATAAGCTTAAGGTGGAGAAAAGAAACTCCCAAATTTACTACAGTTGCGATTGCTGGCTTAATTTGTTTTTTTGTATCTTTGATTGTGATTATTTATAAAGATCTAAGTTTTATTTCATCAAATAAAAATCAAGCTTTGTTTGCTTTACATGGAACAATAGTTTGTTTAGGCATGATATTATATGCTATAGCATCAAAAAATATTCCAGCAGCAGAACTAACTTTACTTTCTTTAACAGAAGTAATTGGAGGAATATTTTGGGTATGGCTACCATGGCTTGGGATTAATGAAACTCCAGGAACAAATACTATCATAGGTGGATTTTTGATTTTTTTAGCTTTATTTTACTATAGTCTGTTAATAAAAAATAACAGA
>Ga0208639_1001180_pt1 | contig 17506 bp, 12 predicted proteins | sample ETNtaG_33_FD_185772 | JGI IMG/M metagenome (GOLD analysis project Ga0208639, IMG submission 185772) | Marine microbial and viral communities from oxygen minimum zone, Eastern Pacific Ocean - ETNP201310SV76 (SPAdes) (version 2) | ecosystem: Environmental > Aquatic > Marine > Oceanic ...
ACGGACCGACCGATTGCAGAAAAGGACAATAAAACACCACTACAACTGGCAGACACGCCCAACCTTGACCAGATGGTTCGAATGGGGTACACAGGTTCGGTGCAAACCATCCCCGAAAGTCATCATGTTGGAAACGATATATCGTACCTTTCTCTTTTGGGTTACGATCCCGTGCAGTACGATGTGGCACCGGCTTATTACGATGCGCTGGCGATGGGAGTGAATCTAAAAGAGAGTGAGATTCCACTGAGTTGTGATTTCGTGACTCTCCAGTCGAGTCACAACGATATGGTGATGAAAGATTACACTGCCGATCACCTGTCTTGCGAAGAGGCTAAAGGATATCTGCAGGCACTGCAAGAACAGGTATCCGATTGTGACGTCACTTTTCATCCCGGCCAAGGTTACCATAACCTCATGGTGATAAAGAGTGAACCGTTTTCAAAACGGCTGACACCGCCCGATGAATTGACCGGTGAGGGCATACGAAATTTTATGCCCAGTGACGATCAGTTTAAAGAATTGATCTACGTTATGAATCAGGCGCAGATCATATTGCACAGCCATCCCGTGAATCAGCAACGTAAACGGGAAAACCGGGACCCCGTCAACAGTATCTGGTTGTGGGGCAACGGCAATGCAGGAACACTGCCCTCTTTTGAAGGAAAGTTTGGGAAACCTGCTACGCTGATTTCGGCTTCACTGTTATTTCAGGGAATGGCCCGGGCGGCAGGCATGAATGTGGTTTCAGTCGAAGGTGCAACCGGATTCGCCGATACCAACTATGAGGGTAAAGTGAAGGCCACCATTAGTGAATTGAAAAACAGAGACATCGTTTACCTCAATATAGCGGGAGCAGAAGAAGTCTCACTTAAAGGAAATATAGATGACAAAATCCTTACCATTGAAGATATTGATTCATCAGTAATCGGCCCGCTATTAAAGGAGACGTCCCAAAATACCGATGTCAAAATGTTGGTGGTTGTCAATCACATGAGTTCGGCGGTTGACGTAAAGTATGGCAAGGAACGAGTCCCTTTCGTGATAAGCTCAGGTAACAAACCCAGCTCATTAGAAAAATTCGATGAAAACCTTCTCAGTGGAGATGGTGATCATTTTAAATCTGGACCCGAGCTGATAAATGCATTTTTTGACGTGAATTAGAGACATATCTGACAACGTGCTTGCAAATCCGAAATTTTTTAATTATCACAAGTTGACTTAAATCAAAATGAATCCATTAGTAGTACAAAAATATGGCGGCACTTCCGTCGGCAGTATTGAACGGATCAAAAAAGTCGCGGAACGTATAGCCCACACGCGAAAAACGGGAATTGATATCATAGTCGTCGTTTCTGCGATGGGTGGCGAAACGGATAAGCTAGTCGACATGGCTCGACAGATCAACCCCGACCCCAAGCGCAGGGAGGTTGACCTTCTGTTATCATCTGGCGAGCGTGTCTCCAGTGCCCTGTTGAGCATGGCACTTGACAACATCGGTTGTCCATCAATTTCAATGACGGGCAGACAGATTGGTTTGCTGACTGATAGTTCGCACACACGCGCACGCATTAAGGAAATCGATACCGAACGCGCCAAAAGAGTTCTAAAAAAGAAACACGTGATCGTTGTTGCGGGTTTTCAGGGAATCAACGAACATGGCGATGTCACCACGCTGGGAAGAGGTGGATCAGACACGTCAGCAGTCGCGTTGGCCGTTGCGCTCAAAGCTGAGAGATGCGAAATTTATACAGACGTGGACGGTGTCTATACCGCCGATCCGAATGTGGTTCCCCACGCACGAAAAATGGACCGCGTTTCTTATGATGAAATGTTGGAAATGGCCAGCCTGGGAGCCCAGGTACTACAATTCCGTTGTGTTGAATTTTGCAAAAAATACCACATGCCGCTTATCGTCAAATCATCTTTGAAGGAAGATAGTGCCGGCACACTGATCTGTGAGGAGGATTCGAGTATGGAACAAGCAGTTGTATCCGGAGTAATGAGCGACAAAAATCAGGCCAAGATCACCATCAAAGGTGTTCCTGACCAACCAGGAATCGCCAGTAAAATTTTTACCGGACTCGCCAATGCAGATCTTTCGATAGATATGATCATTCAGAATGTCAGTGAAGAAGGTCTCACAGATATTTCCTTCACCCTGGAAAAAGGAGACATGGGTGAAGCTATAAAAATAGTGAAAAAACTGGGTGAAGTTATAAAAGCACGGGAGATCAGCGCTGACTCTGATATCTGCAAAGTTTCCATTGTCGGTGCGGGTATGAGGAGCAATTCAGGAGTCGCGGCGCAAATGTTCAGAGCCCTGTCTGTTGAGAATATCAATATTGCCATGATCAGCACTTCCGAAATCAGGGTTTCCTGTATCGTTGATGAAAAATATGCTGAACTTGCAGTCCGCGTGTTACATGACACCTTTAATGTCAGCACAGAAATAGGAGAAGCTGAATTAAATAACGGGGCACAATCTGCCTGACACAATAAATATTGCTTTATGAAAACGATAAAAATTTACGACACTACATTGAGAGACGGTTCACAATCCGAAGACGTCTCCTTCACCGTTGAAGATAAAATTCGCATCGCTCACAAGCTAGACGAGCTTGGGGTGAACTATATCGAAGGCGGCTGGCCGGGCTCCAATCCCAGGGATATGGATTTTTTCAAACGAATCCAAACCAGCAAATTCGTGCAAGCCAAAATTACCGCCTTTGGCAGTACGCGCCATCCTGACAAAAAAGTAGAAGATGATCCGAACACCAAAAACCTCATTTCTGCCAATACAGAGGTTATTACCATCTTCGGGAAAAGTTGGGATTTGCATGTCGATCAGGCGCTCTCTACAACCCTGGATGAAAACCTGCGGATGATCAGCGACAGTGTGAACTACCTTAAAAAACAATGCTCAGAGGTGCTGTTCGATGCTGAACATTTTTTTGATGGATACAAGAGCAATCCTGACTACGCGATGAAAGTTCTCAAAGAAGCCGAATCGGCTGGGGCAGACTGGATCGTTTTATGCGATACCAATGGCGGGTCTTTGCCTTCAGAAGTTGGCGAGATTTGCGCTCTGGCCAAAGAAATAATAAGCACAAAAATCGGGATTCATACTCATAACGATTCGGAGCTTGCAGTTGCCAATGCTCTTGCGGCAGTTCAGGCAGGGGCGGAACAGGTTCAGGGAACCATTAATGGATTCGGCGAACGATGCGGAAATTCCAATCTCATTTCCATCATCCCCAACTTGAAGCTCAAGTTAGGATTGAATTGCATCTCGGATGAACAAATGCATTCGCTGACCGATGTTTCGTCCTTTGTCTATGAGCTGGCGAACCAGGCGCACTGGAATCATCAACCCTATGTGGGTAAAAGCGCGTTTGCACATAAAGGTGGAGTACATGTGAGCGCGATTCAGAAAAACAGCGTCACCTACGAACATGTTAAACCGGAGTCCGTTGGCAATGTGCGACGCATCCTGATATCCGATCTCTCCGGGAAAAGCAACATCATGTATAAAGCCCAGGAGTACGGAGTCGATGTTAATGGAAGCGACCCCAAGGTCAAGAAAATACTCAATACTCTCAAAGCATCGGAGCAACTGGGGTATCAATATGAAGGAGCCGAAGCTTCATTTGAGTTATTGATGCGTGACGCGCTTGGCGAACGGGAATATTTCTTTGACTTCGTTGGATTCCGTGTGATTGTTGAAAAACGCGGTGAAGATGAAGAACCTATCTCCGAAGCCACCGTTAAAATCCGTGTCAATGGAACCCTTGAAGTTACCGCCGCCGAGGGAACAGGCCCGGTAAACGCCTTGGACAAGGCGATCAAAAAAGCCCTGGGGAAATTCTATCCAGAAATGGAAAACGTATCCCTCTTCGATTACAAAGTGAGAATCCTTGACGAAAAGAAAGGGACGCGTGCCAAAACCCGTGTGCTGATTGAATCGGGAGATCACGATTCCAAATGGGGCACCGTTGGCGTTTCGGAAAATATCATCGAAGCAAGCTGGCAAGCCTTAATAGATAGTGTCGAGTACAAACTCAACGCGTTCAGTAAAAAATCCGCGGGAGAGTAACCCTCTCCCTGGGATATCAAACTCACTGATGGGTCAAAGCGAGGTCCGTAATAAGTTGTCTATCGTCTTGCGGTAAAATGCTCTCACCTCTTTAGTATTTCGATCATAGTCTTCCATAAGTTTCCCCGCCGGATCATCGGTGCCTTTATCTGCATATCCTAAAAGTTTCGCCAGCACCAATAGCTCGCCCTCCTCCTTTGGTAAATAATTTGTTGAAGAAGGGTTAATTATTCTCAATGCACATTCCAGGTTTCTCAGAAACAAATAATTTTCCCGCAGGCCTTCCGACTCATCATGATCGAGCATACCCAGGGCCGAAAACTGTGCTACTGAGGCCAGAGTATTGGTCACTCTCAATCGAGGATTCTTTTTCCCGTGCATCATTTGAAGAATCTGTACTGCAAACTCAATATCGGCTAATCCTCCAAAACCCAACTTCACATTTTTTCCTTTCGTGCTCTCTTTGGCTAACTCCTTTTCCATTCGTTCGCGCAATCTTGAAATTTCTACCAGCGAACCATATTCCAGCTTGGAACGATAAGTAAACTGCTGAGCAACTTTCAAAAAGTTTTTCCCCGTCTGTTTGCTTCCAGCCACGAATCCAGCACATGTCATGGCCTGCTGTTCCCAAACTCGCGCGCGACTCTCAAAATATTTCTCATAACCTTGAATGGACTTCACCAACACTCCACTTGCTCCTTCAGGCCTTAAATCCGTATCAATCTTATAAGCGTAACCTGCAGGAGTCATTTGTGAAGTCAGCTCATACAGCAACTGAGATAGCTTGGCATAGAAAGGAATCAACTCTCCTGCGGGTAATGATTCCTCCCCGGTTTCCTCATATACAAAAATTACATCCAAATCGGAACCAAAATTTAATTCATGTCCTCCAAGTTTTCCCAGTCCTATAATTGCGAAATTGCCGGGAACAAAACTTAAGTTTCCGTAGCGTTTAGCCAGTTCATCAAGAGCCGTTAGATAGGCCGTCTGCAAATATACTTTAGCCAGATTTGATAAATCGGCAAGCGTACCTTCCAGGTCGGCTTCATGAATGAGGTAACGAATTCCAATCCGCAACTCTTCTCCCTGCTTGAATCGTCTCAGGAAAATTTTTTTAGCTTCAAAATTTTCGCAGGTCTTTAAACTCCGGCTTAATTCTTCCACGATTTTTTCCGGATGCCTGAATCGGTAAATGGATTCCAAGTTTCGCAGGTTATCAATAACATCGGGTTGCCTTATTAATATGCCTGACAAAAAATCACTGCTTCCAAAAATTATTAGAAGCAGTTCGAGTAATTTATCATTACTCTGGAATAAACTGAGAAACGATTCCCGCGCACGGCTGGTTTCAATAAATTTGACAAGGTTTTTCACCGCAGAATCGGGCAAGGGGACCTTACCACACCCTTCCAGAATTTTTGGAAGGACCTCATAAAAGTCTTTAATACTTTTTTCACTTGGATGAGAAAACTGAGGGCCATCCCTAAAGGACTTAAGAAAACGTAACGCGTTTTCACGATCCTTGAATGGTATATCCGCTAAAACCTCCGCGCTCAATTCTCTGGTATGGCTAAACTTTTTTCCCGCAATTTTTTCAGCTTCCTTCTTTTTATCCTCTTCAAACAGTCCTGAAAATAGTCCACCCACAAATTGAGTGTGACGGACGAACTCAAATAATAATTTTTCCGCAAGTTTCTCCTGTGAACTTTCTTCGATTCCCATTTTTAATGCGAGTATAGCCAACCGGGCTTCATCTTCCGGCAAAAGATGGGTTTGAAGTCCAAATGAAATCTGTACTCTGTTTTCGAGATTTCTGAGAAAGATGTACGCCTCACGCAAGTTCCCATAATCGTCTTTGGTCACGAAACCCAATTGAAAGAGTTTTTTCAGGACTCCCAGTGTATTTGCTATGCGCATACTTTTGTCCCTGCCACCAAATATTAACTGGTACGCCTGCACCGTAAACTCCACCTCACGGATTCCTCCATATCCCAACTTGATGTTTCCGCCGCTAGGTTTTTTTCGTTTGAGACTTTGATTGATCTTTTCCTTCATTCCTCTTATTTCTTCCACTGCGGCAAAGTCCAGACTGCGCCGGTAAATAAACGGCTCCATCAATTTGAAGAACTCTTCACCCAGAGCCTCGCTACCCGCGCATACCCTGGCCTTCATCAACGCCTGTCGCTCCCAGGTTCTGCCCCAGGACTGATAATATATTTCGCAACTTGCAAGTGAATTTACTATTTCACCGCTATTCCCTTCGGGCCTGAGCTCCAAGTCGACGCGAAAAACATTTCCCTGAGACGTTATCTCATTTATTGTTTTTGTGACCAACAACGCAAGCTTGGTAAAGTATTCATGTGTGCCGATACGAATAATCTCGCCAAACTCCCCTTTTGGCTGGGTTTCTCCTTTGCTGGAGGTATAAATATAAATGAGGTCGATATCCGAACTATAGTTCAGTTCCAAACCGCCTAGTTTACCCATTCCTATTATGGCGAATTCCGCTTCCTCCAGGTTCCCATCGGCAGTCTCATAAAAGGGCGCCCCATATTTATTTCGACACTCGCGGTCCGCATACTCATAAGCAACTTGCAAACATATATCTGCCAGCAGTGAAACATCCATTCCCGTTTCCTGAAAATCGGTTTCACCCATCAAATCCCTCAAACCAATTCTAATATATTCTCTTTTTTTAAATTTTCGAATGAGGTCCGGAGTTTTATTCCCTAAATAATCTTCACCTGCCAAGTCATAATAATCACGCATGAAACCATCACGAGATTTAGATTTAGCCAGGGTATCCGGATTTTTTAACCAATCAAAATATGAAGGGTCGCTCAGCAAACTATCGGTCAGCGCCTGGCTCCCGGAAAATAAAACCACGAGAGCTTTAAGAATACCGGGTGATGTCGAGAGTATTGTGTACAGGTAATTTTTGTCCAGTATCGTTTCGGTGAATCTTTCAAAATTATGCAACGCCAGGTCTGGCTGATACGAACTGGCCACCTCCTTTAAAAAGGAAGTGAAAAATTCTGGAAACAGTGAAGGGAAACTACAATGATTCGATAAAGCCAGAATAATTCCCCATGCTTTTTTAGAATCTTCAAATCTGTATTCTTGAAGAGTTTCTGCCAAACCATCCTGCCATGGCTCATGATTATAAATTGCCTTTAAAAATTCTGAGTCATTCATAAGGTACTTGCAAGGAAGGGCTTGAAGGTTTTTACTCTAAGTTTAAAATCAGGAACCAATTAGGGATAATTTAGCAAAAAAAAACCCCCGGCGAAAGCCGGGGGTTGACTAAAGATTTGCTCTTTATAAGCTTATACGTCGTAATACATATGCATCTCATAAGGATGAGGCCGTAAACGCAATTGATCCACTTCGTTCTCGCGCTTGTACTCAATCCATGTGTCAATAAGGTCCTGAGTGAATACGTCACCTTTGAGAAGAAAATCATGGTCCGACTCAAGCGCGCCCAAAGCACCCTCGAGGGAAGTGGGAAGAGTGGGAATATTGGCCAACTCTTCAGGCCCCAAGGCATAAATATTTTTATCCAGCGGTTCACCTGGGTCGATTTTATTTTCGATACCATCCAGCCCGGCCATGAGCATGACGGCAAATGCCAAATACCCGTTTGAAGATGGATCTGGAAAACGAGCTTCCATACGCTTGGCTTTGGGACTCGGAGAATACATCGGAATTCGAATCGCGGCACTTCGGTTACGACTTGAGTAAGCCAAGTTGACCGGCGCTTCAAAGCCAGGAACCAGACGCTTATACGAATTGGTGGTCGGTGCCGCGAATGCACAGATAGCAGACGCGTGCTTCAAAATCCCACCGATGTAGTTTAATCCCATTTCACTGAATCCGGCATAGCCGTTCCCGGCGAAAAGTGGATTGCCATCTTTCCAAATACTCTGATGAACATGCATTCCCGTTCCGTTATCATTAAACAGCGGTTTTGGCATAAAGGTCGCTGTTTTTCCGTAACGTTTAGCCACATTTTTAACGATATATTTGTACCACATCAGGTTATCCGCACATTGTACCAGCGGAGCAAAACGCATATCGATTTCACACTGACCCGCAGTTGCCACTTCATGGTGGTGACATTCCATAGCAATGCCAACCTGCTCCATTAAAAGCAACATTTCAGTTCGAATATCCTGCAAACTGTCCGAAGGTGACACGGGAAAGTAACCCTCTTTGTGGCGAGGCTTATGTCCCAAGTTGGGTTCCTCATCCCTGCCAGAATTCCAAGTCCCCTCTTCAGAATCGACCGCATAGAAACACTGGTTGGAATCGTTCTGATAACGAACATCATCAAAAATGAAAAACTCTGGTTCCGGTCCAAAAAATGCTGTATCACCAATTCCGGTGGACTTGAGGTAGGCTTCTGCTTTTTGAGCGACATTGCGTGGATCTCTGGAATACTTTTCCTTTGTAATAGGGTCGACAATATTACATAGCACACTCAATGTAGGAACATTCATAAACGGGTCCATAACCGCTGTTGTAGGGTCTGGGATTACAAGCATATCGCTGGCATTGATCGCCTGCCAGCCTCTGATACTGGAACCGTCAAACCCGAGACCTTCTTCAAACAAACTTTCTTCTAATTCACTAGTCGGCACAGAAAAGTGCTGCCATGTACCCAGTAAATCCATGAACTTAATGTCCACTATTTTGGTTTTATTTTTTTTTGCTAAATCCACTACCTCTTTGGGGGTCATTCGTATCTCCTCCTCCACTTTAATCAATTAATGGAAATTTTATATTGCTACAAAAGGTAACCCCGGCTCCCCAATAATATCGTTGGGAAAAAGGGCTTGTTCTAAATGTAAAAATGTTATAGCGATTATCAGGCCGCCGAGCTAAATCGCATCTTCTCCACGCTCTCCAGTACGAATACGGATGGTATCTTCAAGATTGGTTACAAAAATTTTCCCGTCTCCAATTCGACCCGTCTGCGCGGATTTCATAATCGTATCAATCACATTGTCAACCAATGCATCAGAGATGATGACCTCCATTTTAATCTTCGGTAAAAAGTCCACTATATATTCTGCACCACGATAGAGTTCAGTATGGCCTTTCTGCCTACCGAATCCTTTCACCTCACTCACAGTGATACCCTTCACCCCGATCTCATTCAATTGATCCTTCACCTCATCCAATTTGAATGGTTTAATGATCGCTTCCACTTTCTTCATAATAATTATCCTCTAAACTAGATTGGCAATACCCTGCTACCATTTGAGACGGACTGAAAACTCCAACAATCCAAAAATACTTCTAACGCCGATCAAAACTCTCGAAAGACAATAATAAAATTCGCTTAATGGTACTGCTTCAATAATCATGCCAACTCACATCATCCACTCTCATCAGCAGACCTTAGTTATCTCTTTATTTATAAAGCTTTGTGGAGAAGCACAAAATTTAGCACAAGCAGACTGGTTTTTCAAATAAGACTTTCGCCTAATTCTCAGGCATCCGCAAAAAAAAAGACCTAAATTTAGGCGTTTATTAGGGTTTTATGGGTTATTCGCTTTCATCGGTGAGATGATTGAGAGCTTTTTCCAATTCTCCCTGCTTTTGCCGGACCATTTTTCCATCAGGCCGATGAGGCACAGGAATGCGCTGACCAAAATTAACCACACAACGGGTAAAAGGAAGGGGGAGGGAAAATCTGTCCCAAGTGTTCAGTTCTATTTTATGTCTGGCCCCATAAGTCATGGGTATGAGCGGAGAGTCTGTGATGCCCGCGATCTGAATGGAACCCGCCTGAGCTTTAATACGGGGCCCACGCGAGCCATCGGCAATAATAATAATTCGCTCCCCGCGCCTGAGCACTTTGATCAATGAACGCGCTGACGGAACCGCTTTTTTGAAAGTTGAACCGCGTATCACTGAATATCCCATCAAGTGTGCCAGCTTGGCAAGTAAGTCGCCGTCCTGGCTAGGGCTTATCAATAAATGGAAATCAGGCCTGCGACGCAAATAGTAAAACAAATAAAAAATACGTCCATGCCACAGGGTCAGAATATAATTCCCCGAAAGATTGTTAACATAGTCTTCCGCTTCCGGGTTTTTCCTGGACTCACGAATAGTCCAGCACCACACATAAATAAGTACATATAAGAAATATGGTAAAACATGATTGAATAGAAGTTTTTTCATACCACACTATCTCTTGAAAAATTTTAAAATACGCACCACAACCCGATCCAACCTATCCACATTTCTTCTCGCCCACCCGAAACGCTCACTCCCTCTTGAGAAATTCTAATATACGCACCGCAACCCGGTCCGTCACCCCTGCTTCACCCAGAGAGCTACGAACCTGAAGCAAACGGGAACGCAGTTTCTCACGCATTTCCGAATCACCCAGAATTTTAAGTGTTTCCTTTGTGACGTTATCAACAGTCGCTTCGCCCTGAATCAATTCAGTGACCACACCCTCTCCGGCGACAATATTGACCAGTCCATACAACTCGATATTAACAAGAAGTCGCGCCAGCCAGTAAGTGACCCAGTTGAGCCGATAAACAATGACCATGGGACACCCAAACAACCCAGCCTCCAGAGTCGCCGAACCAGAAGCTATAATCAAAAAATCGCAACAATTCATCACATCGTACGATTGCCCCTCCACCAATTTGATATCAAGCGGGTTGGATTGCAATCTGTCACGGATTAATTCCGGATCCACAGTCTTCGCAACAGGCAGGATGAACTGACAGTCCTTCATCTGTTTTTTAATCGCGACCGCCGAATTGATCATGAGATCGAGTAGAAAATTGATTTCATTATTTCTACTTCCTGGAAACAATCCGATGATTTTTTTACCCGGATCCAACGAAAATTCACTCATCGCCTCCTCGCGAGTCATCGAAGCCTTGACCGTTTCGACAAAAGGATGGCCAACAAACTCGGCATCTACCCCCTCCTCCCGATACATGGTTTCTTCAAAAGGGAAGATGACAAACATTTTATCAACCGTACGCTTAATCTCTTTTATTCTACCCTTGCGCCAGGCCCAAACCTGAGGGCTGATGAAGAAAAATACCGGGCAGGAATGCTTGTGACACAATTTGGCCAGACGAAGATTGAGGGTAGGGTAGTCAATAAGAATGACCGCATCGTAACGACCACTTGCAATTTCACTGGCAAGTTTGCGATAGACGTTTACATAGTGAGACAAGTCGCCCAATAACTCGATAAACCCAACCGCTCCCATGCGACCAATATCAAAAAAAGTCTTCACCCCTTCTTCGCGCATATGGTCGCCGCCCAATCCACTGAACTCGCAATTGGGGTTAAGTTTCTTCAAAGAGCGGACCAGTCCACCTCCATGCAAATCCCCGGAGGCCTCACCCGCAATGATCAGGAATCGGTTTGGCTCATTACCCATCGATATCTTTAAAAAAAGGAAGGAAAACCAGAACTGCAGTCAAACCCCATCACCTCAACAAACTCAAATACAGACGATAGAAATTTTGGCCTTGTCAGCCATCTCTACCACTTTCGGCTGGTCAACCACCATGACCCGCCCCGCCTCCAGCACCAGAACAGACGCCCCGCCATTAATCAACCCCTCAAGAGTTTGCGGCCCGATACCAGGAACATCATAGCGGTAATCCTGATTGGTTCGACTGACCTTTATCGTGACACATTTCCCACGGGATAGCTCGCAACCCCTCTCTATAGCCTTATCTGTACCTTCAATAGCCTCAACCGCAATGACCGCTTTATCTTTTAATACGATGGTCTGACCAATTTCCATATCAGCCATTTTTTTTGCTATAGGAAGACCAAAATGAATATCCTCCATTTCCTTGCTGGAAGGTTTCTTCCGCGTAAGAACTCCTTCACCCGGAAAAACTTCGCCCAACAATTTTTTTTGATCCAAAACATGAAAACCTTCTTTCTCCACTTCCTTGATGATCCCAAGCAGAAGTGTTTTGTCCTCCTGATTGACAAGGTTCTTAAGAATTGAGAGCGCGCGCAGATCAAAAATACTGGGCTTGAAAAGAACTTTTTTATCCACCTTACCCAACATCACAAGGTCGGTTATATTTTCATCCTTGAAGGTTTGGAAAATTTTTCCAGTTTTCCCCAAGCCTATTGAATACGCCTTTTCGACCAGGGGTTTCAATGTTGCGTGAATTTCGTCGGTAAAGGAAACACAGACGATGCTTATCCCGCTTTGAGCGGCGCATTCCGCAAAGTAGGCGGGAACTTCCCCTGCTCCAGCTAACAGTCCTATTCGTTTGGATTGATCGTTCATGAAACGACATGTCGGAGGAACTCCTGCAACAGGTGTTCATTCCTTGAGGAATTTATTGTTTACGGGGTTTGAACTGATCGAGTATCTGAAGCGCTATTTTAAGAGAATTCACTTCCGTCTCGACGGCCACTTTTCGCGGGCTTCCATTCGTTGCACAGTCAATAAAGTGCTTAAGTTCCAACTTGAGCGGATTATCCTTGTGAACAAAAATCCGCTCTACCAGCGACTCTTGTTTGTATCTTAAAGCCCCCTTGCTCATTTGATGCTCGGAAGAGGATTGGCGGTGAACAAAAATTTCCTGCTCGGTATAATCGAGCAGCACTGATGAATCCTTTTGCGTCACCTCCAGAGTTCGTACTTTATTCTGTGATGCCCGGCTGGCAAGAATATTAGCGACACAACCATTTTCAAATTCGATCTGGGCATTGACCAAATCATCACGCCCTGAAAAAACAGAACTGCCTACCACATTGATATTACTCACTTCCGATTTAATGAGATTGAGAATAATATCTATATCGTGGATCATGACATCAAGCACCACCCCATCATCCTTCATCCTGGAAGCAAACGGACTCATCCGTCTGCATTCTATATATATTGGATCTTTAACGATTTTAAACAACTCCTGAACCGCTCCATTAAACCTTTCCACATGGCCGATATGAAGAGTTATGTTTTTCTCATCCGCAATATCAAATAGTTCTCTCGCCTGAGCCAAATTATCAGCACAAGGTTTTTCCAAAAGAACGTGGATCCCGGCCTGCAAAAATTCTTTCCCAATGGAATAATGCAAGGAAGTGGGAACCGCAACGACAGCAACATCTGCCTTATCAAAAAGGTCCTTGTAATCGCCAAAATAAGGAACATTGTATCGCTCCGAAATTGTTTTCGCACGTTCCTCACTGCTGTCAACAACACCAACCAGATCGGCTTCGCGCATTTCAGATAAAACGCCGACATGGTATTCACCCATCCTTCCTACTCCGACAACCCCGACTTTACATCCTGCCATTATTTTCCAATTCCCTACTCGAACCGTTTATAAAATTAATTAAAATAGCGAATTTCACCTACTTTTCGCCCTGACACTATTTAATAATTCCTCTATCAGAATCGTTTATAAAGTTAATAAGATAGCGAATTTCATCTGATATTTCAATTTCCTCTTCTATCCTTTCGATAGCCTGAGTTGTATTCATATCACCTTGCATTAAAAAACGAACCGCTTTTTTTAATCCGCTTCTTATCGCAGGGGCCTTCCCGGCTCTTTTAAGCCCCACCGCATTTGTTCCAATAAGCCGAGCAGGATTTCCTTCCACCGTACAAAAGGGAAGGATGTCCTGCCCAATCCGGCTCATCCCACTGGTCATGGAAAGTTTTCCAAATCTGACAAATTGATGCGTCCCTACCATCCCTGAAATAAAAGCACCTTCTTCAACAATGATATGGCCTGAAAGACCCGTCCCATTCACAATGACCACATCATCTCCTATGACACAATCGTGTGCGAGGTGTACATATGCCATTAGAAGGCATCTTTTGCCCACGATTGTTTTTTCATTCTCCTTTGCGGAACGGTGAATCGTTACAAACTCACGGATTGTGGTTTCATCTCCAATTTCTACCGAAGCCTCAACGTCACGAACTCCCATAACCTGTGGGTCTCCCCCAATGGAGGCACCGTGGAAGATCCTGCAATCTGACCCCACAACCGCTCCCGCTTCAATATATACGTTAGGCCCTATTTCAGTTCGATCACCTATCTTTACTCCTGGCCCTACTACTGAGAACGGTCCAACCCGAACATCTTTTCCCAATTCAGCACTGGGATCAATTTCCGATTTACTATGTTTAGTCACGTTACACTTCGATGAAAAGGGTTAGGCTTCCAGCTTACTGATTTTTTTTCTCGAAGACCACCCAAGGGAGGGTTGATGGAAAACTCACCGTGCCTGTTTTCAAATTTATTTTCAGGATTCACCAGTATCTTTTCCCAACATTGCCTGAAGGGTACATTCCGCAACAAGCTTTTCCTCAACATAAGCGCTACCCTGAAATCTAAATAACGTACCTCTCTGCTTTATTTTGGTTAGTTCCAACCGCAACTGGTCTCCAGGCCGAACCGGCTGTCTAAACTTTGCCTTATCAATTCCTGTAAAAAAAACCGAACCGCACCCTTCTTTTTTCATAACTTTTAAAGCAAGAATACAGGCGACCTGAGCGAGAGCCTCAATGATCAATACTCCTGGCATAATCGGAAACTCAGGAAAATGACCTTGAAAAAATGGTTCATTTGTGGTCACGTTTTTAACACCAACAATACGGGAATCCATATCGCATTCCGTCACACGGTCCACCAAAAGAAACGGGTAACGATGAGGAATGACCCGCTTAATTTCATCAATATCCATCATAAGACAGCTGCTTCTCTTGTATAGTAAAAAACCAAAGATTATTTATAAAATCGGGGCTCTGGAGGGATCGTAGAAATCACTTTAATTTATTATAGGCTCGAGTTGCCACAGCAGTCAGGTCCGCAGATTCATCAAAATAAAGTCCAACCTTTTTTTCCAAAATTACAGTGAAGTTTTTTTCCTTACCAAGCTTATGAACCACCTCAACCATTTTATTTAGTATCTTATTCGTGATTTCTTTTTCTTTTTTGGCAAACTCTTCGTTCTTATCCTGAACATATCGTTCATACTCTCTCTTTTTTTTGTGAACACTCTCTTCTTTCTTTTTTTTCAACGCAGGGTTGAGCACCATGCTCTGCTTATTGAGGTCTTCCATCATTTTTTTCAGCAAACCTTCTCTTTTGGCAATCATTTCTTTTTCTTTTTTGAATCGCGTCTTAAAAGAAATGAATTCCTTTTTCCATTCCTTGGTACCGGCAACTGCCTTTTGAATATCAATAAAGCCAATTCTTTGATCCTTTCCATAGCCAGGAGTTGCCTGAGCAAGCAGAACAAATCCCATTAAAAAAGAAAACATGACCGGAAAAAACCGCTGTCGAACAAAACCACTAAACATGAATCAAACCCCTTTTTAAAAATTTTAAATTAAAATGCATTGCCAGCTGTGAAGTGAAATTGGCCAGGATCCTCTCCAGCCGCCTGATCCAGTTTAACTCCGTAGGCGAAACCCACGGGGCCGAACGGACTCATAAAACGTATACCTGCACCAATACTGTCTCTCATTTCTGCTAAATCCCAAGTGTTCGCCGTAGTGCTAACATCCGGTCCCCCACCATAGACATTACCACGGTCATAAAAGACGAACCCCCTGAACCCCTTGGTAAAAGGATATTGAAGTTCTGCATTAACCAACAGTGACTGGTTTCCACCGATAGGATCTCCTGAGGCGTCCTTTGGTCCAACATTCCTGACTGTATAACCTCTCAAGCTGGTCGGCCCTCCCATAAAATAGCGCTCAAAAGAAGGGAGTTTGTCATCGCTATATCCATCCGCCCAACTAACCTGACCATGTATCATCCCCACCAGCTTGCCAATAAGAGGAGTGTAGTAGGTGGTTTCATATGACATTTTGTGAAAATCAGACCCGCCTAATATCCCGCCAGCCAATTCAAATCGTACCATATGGCGGTTACCGGTGGAAGGATTTAAAAAATCGTCTCTTGTGTCCCTTGTGAATGTTGGGCCGATACGGCTGGTAACACGCTTTTCATTTTTCAAAAATGAGGTTTCATCAATTTTGTCAACATCGGAAATTTTAACACTTTCAAATCTATAGTTTATTCCCGCCCAATCATATTCGGAAAGGGATTTACCGAAACGCAATCCTCCACCCGTATTTTGGGATCTATAACTGAAAAAATTTGTGGCACGGTTAAATGCGTCAAACCCCGCCAGAATTTCTGAATCGAACAATCGTGGGTCGGTAAAACCCAGATTGAAATTCGATCTTATGGAGGACAAACTTGTTGAAAAGTCAAGATTTACACCGCGCCCAAGGAAATTGTTTTGAGAAACACCCGCAGTAAAAATGAAGTTTTCTACCTGGCTGAATCCCGCCCCAAGCGAAATCTGACCCGTTGGGCGCTCAGTCACCGTCGTAATAATGTCAATCAAGTCGGAATCCTTACCTCGTCGGGTATCGATTTTCACATCTTCAAAAAACTGAAGATTATTGATTCTCTGCTTACTTCGCTTGAGCTTCGCGCTATCGAAAAGCTCTCCTTCCTTCAAGCGAAACTGTCTCCGAATAACATTGTCCAATGTCCGCGTGTTACCAATCAAACTGATTTCACCGACATAGACCTTGCGCCCCTTATCAATCTCAATATTCAAATCAACTGTTCGCGATTCATCATTAATTTTAGTCACCGGGTTAACATCTGCATAGGCATAACCCCGTTGCGAATAAAGTTCCGTTATATTCAGAACATCTTCACGCACTTCCGAAACGTTGTAAACATCCCTGGCCTTGATTTTAACAACCTTTAAAATTTCTTCCTCAGTCAACGTTTCATCAGATTGAGCTGTTAATTTCCTGACTCTGTATTGAGGCCCCTCTTCAATAGGAACAATTATGTTTATTTCTTGATTCCTTTTATTAATATCGATTTTTGGCTCTGACACCCGAACGCGTATGTATCCATTATCGTGATAGAACCCTTCAATCCGAAACATATCCAGTTTTAAAATGTCCTTCTTGTAAATCCCGGAATCATCGAGATAGGAAAACCATGTTTCAGCTGTGGTTTCCATCTGCTCTCTCAGGTCATCAGCCTTAAGGCTCTTATTACCAGCAAAACGGATATTTTTAATTCGGACCTTTTCACCTTCACGAATCCGTATATTAATATTCGTCAGATTGTCAGCTGATTTTTCCGTATCAATAGCAGTCTCAACAAAGAAAAAACCCTTCTCGTGATAGAGAAGTTTAATTTCCTCTTTCGCCTCTTGAATCATATGTTCCTGGAAAGTCGTTCCGCGCTTGAGCACCAGTTTTTCCCGAATGTCGGCATCGCTCAATTTATCGTTGCCATGAAGAACAACGTCACCAATGGATGGAATTTCCTCGACAATAAAAGTAACTTCCAAGCCATTCAAAGTTTCCTGGGTTTCCACGCGAATATCCTTGAACTG
>Ga0208639_1001184_pt1 | contig 17447 bp, 17 predicted proteins | sample ETNtaG_33_FD_185772 | JGI IMG/M metagenome (GOLD analysis project Ga0208639, IMG submission 185772) | Marine microbial and viral communities from oxygen minimum zone, Eastern Pacific Ocean - ETNP201310SV76 (SPAdes) (version 2) | ecosystem: Environmental > Aquatic > Marine > Oceanic ...
TTCCACCTTCCGTTTGACAAGGTTGAATATGAGCCTGAGCAGTTCCCTGGTCTGATTTACCGCCTTGATTACCCCAAGGTTGTCTGTCTGATTTTCGGCAGCGGCAAGATGGTGATTACAGGTGCACGTCACAAGGATGAGATTCTTGAGGCCGTTGAAATCATCCAAGACGAACTCGCCGATCTCTTGTGAGGTCTGAACATGACCGACGATGTCGGTCCGATTCGTTTGGCACTAGCCAAAGCGGTCTACATATTGCACGTCGGTGTCACATTTTTCGTACCATGGGGTTGGCTATTGCCATGGTCCGAAGCATGGTGGTTTGGTATGTTCTTCATTCCAATAATGTTGATTCATTGGAAGACTGCAGACGTTTGCATTCTTTCAACCATCGAAATGAAATTACGAGGTCACCCCAAGGCCGGAACTAGGGAACAAGGTGGATTCATCCAGAGAATGGGCGCTCTTGTCGGTTGGCATATGAGTGATGAAACCGCAGCCAATCTCGGTTGGGGTTTGTCATACATGGGCTTGGCATTGTGTGCACTTCGTTTGTATCTAGACGGGCACATCCCTTGGTGAGATCATGTGGCGTTGGGTAGCCGCAAAATTCGTGCGCCTTAGCCATCTGCTCATCATGCTGTTTTTGATGTTCGGGTGGGCATTACCTTGGCTGATGGCGTGGTGGATTCACGCCATCTTAACACCGCTTACAAGATTGCATTGGAGATTCAATCAACGAACCTGTATTTTCACAACTTGGGAACATCGCTTATTGCAAAATAATCACATCGAAGAACACGAAGAAGGTTGGTTCGTCAAGGAAGTGGCCGAGGCAATTACCGGCTGGAGGCCACCAACCGAGTTGACCCGCAACGCCATGCTAATTTGGATGTGGGCGACCACAATAATTTCCATAATCCGCATTGCGCTCAATTGAATAGGGGTGTCTTCTCTGGTCACCCTATGGGTGACCATTCACGCCTTCTGCCAATCAGCCTCGTGCTACTGCTAATTTTTGCCATACTTGTGCCGTTTTCTCAACAGCAAACCCCTCCTGAATTGGAGTCGGAATCCTCTCTGAGTTTAGTTTCAACGAAGAGTGGCACTTTGATTGATGTTGCCAATTGGCGAATTGGAGATGAATGGATTTACGATGCAGAATTCGATGTTGAAGAACTGGTTGTAGGTGGTGCTCCGGGTTCTCAGGTCGGTATGTTGACGGGTCAACTAACCCGTGAAGTCGTCGATATTCGGATTGATACCATCGACAATGTCTCGACTCTCGTTTACGATTTAGACTCATCAGGGACTTTCAATTACAATGGGGCAACCATCGTTGCATCTGGATTCAGCGTCGGTGGCGATCTCGAGGTTGAACTCGAAATGGAGGAAGTCATTCGTGCATCCGACCTTGGTCAGATTACCTACAACATGTACCTTGATGTTGATTTCAACAATATCGGCTTCCCTGCCAGTTTGGTTGTCGGTAGCAGCCTTGATTTAGCGACACTCAGTATCGATACCGATTATTCCCCACCCAAGGAAATCTATGATTTCCCGATGAATGTTGGCGAAATATGGGATACTGAAACCACCACTTCAACCGTTTGGTCAGGAGAGGTTTACGACAATTTATTCGAATTACCTGATGATAGTGAGGAATCGACTACAGAACGATTTGAGGTCGTTGGATCCGGAGACCCAGGCGTCTCTTATTCGGGATGCTCAAATTCTTACAATGTCACAGCATACAATGCCAGTTCTGGTAATATCAATGGATACCGCTGGTGGTGCGAAAATGCGCAAAACGATGCATGGTGGCACCAAAGTATCGATGTAGGTGCAGATATTGATTTCAGATTGAATCAGTACAATCCCGTATCTCGTAATCATGAAATTGAGGTGGATCTCTCATTCCCTGCTTGGCCGTTGGATCTCGATCTCGGGGTTTGGGTCAATGTCACCAACAGCAATGGCCAACCCGTGGCGAACCAAGATGTTGAGTTTGCATACGAGATTGAAGAAGACATCCGAATAGTGACCACCGCAGCCAATGGTAGTGCCTACCTCCAGTTCGACACAGGACATGAGTTGGATTCGTCTCCAACCAATTTTGACTATGCCAGTCACGGGGTAATCGCCTGGATTTCTTCAACGGATGAAATCGGTGTATCAACCCTAACATTGGATGAGAACTTGGTCGAGGTTGACCTCGCAGCTGTCAGTTCAGGGGTCTCTGTCACCCGCTTGCGTGATGGTGTATCACAACAACTCAATTCACTGACTGGTTACTATGCAATTCCCGGTGATGAACTCACATTCAGCGTTCCCGTACAGAATCGTGGAATCCTTTCCTCACCAGCGACCATTCTAGAAATTCAAGCGCCCGATGGTTCATCCAGTCAGGTCAATGTCCCATCGCTATCGGCGTTGGGTGTATTCACTGCAGATATTGCTTGGACCGTTCCTCAATCTCAAGCCGTCGGAGACATACAGGTGTTGTTCACGGTCGATCCGAATCAGGCCGTAACCCAAGATGCCGATCGTTCCAACAATCAAGGCACATTCACACTATTCGTTGGTCGTTTACCAACGGCGACAATTGCCAATATGATTCCCAAATTGACCCTTGAAACGATTGTCATCGATGCCTCCATGTCCGTCGATTCCGATGGTGGCTCTGTCCTCTGCCTTTTCGAAGTTGAACTAGAGAATGGCACAACCGAATCTCATGTCGCCCCAAGTTGTTTGATTGAAAAATCGTGGGATGACGATGGCGAATATGTCGTCAATCTCACAGTTGTCGATGATGAGAATGATGTCGATCGCACATCAGTTCTAGTTGTTGTCAACAACCGACCCGCAATTGTCAATCTCGCATTCAGTGATCCGAGCGTCATGGTCGGGCAATCAGTGACTTTCAACGCGTATGACCATAGCGATATTGACACCGTTACACCTGAAGCCCCCATCGACATGCTTTGGCTTCCACCAGATGCACCAAATGGCGAACCCTACACCTGTTCGCAGGGATTGATTACCCAAGCCTGCACGGTAATTCCAGAAGTCGAGGGTCAATTCACAATGAGTTTCAGAGCGGTGGATGACGACTTTGCAGTCACCACTGTTAGCACCAGCATCACCGTCACCAACATTGCACCATACAATGGCTCAATCCAATTGCGCGATGCAGCAACAGGAGAACTCGCAACCCAAAACGCACAAGGAATTTGGATTGTCGATGAGGATCAAACCATTGAGTTACTCGGCTTTGCCGAAGATTCCCCCAATGATTTGCCAACGATGCGTTGGGAATGGCAACCTGATTCACAGGCAGACCCAAGTTGGTTTGAGACTACACAGGGCCCGAATTCAGTGGTTCCAGTCAGTTGGTCTACCAATGGTGCCCACGTGATTGTGATGCAAGCCTTTGACAATGATGATGAAACCACAGGAACCATCAGTTCCTATGTTCTCGTTAACAATGTGGAACCTACAATCGAAGCGTTCGAAAACCCACTACCACTTTGGGAAGATCAAGCAGTCATGTTCACAGCTGAATACAGCGACACATCCAGCGATTTGGACGATTTGGTAGCCTGTTGGGACCTCGACCCATTCACCAATTTGGATCAAGATGGTAGTGCCGACGATGATTGTGATATCTCCGGTCCATCCATCACCAATCACATGTGGTCTGATGCAGGCATCTATCCAGCGATTTTCCACGTCACTGATGACGATGGTTCGCGTTCATCACAAACTGTGAATTTCACCGTCCGTAATCGTGCACCTACCGCAGACATTTGGGTGAGCAAAGTTGGACCTAAAACAGGTGAGATGTTTGGATTGTCTGGGAATCTATCCACAGATACACCCACCGACCAACCAAATTTAGTGTATCGATGGGATCTTGACACCTCTGTAGATTCTGATGGTGACACCGACCCCACCAATGACATCGATGAGATTGGAATGGAAATTTGGGTCAAGTTCGACAAACCCGGCGAACGTGGAATACGCCTGATGGTTTCCGATGAAATTGACAGCGATACAAAGGATTACACAATCACTGTGATGGAAAGCGATGAAGGTTTCTTCTCCTTCTTGGGCAGCGGCGGTGGTGTTGTCTCTACCATTGTCATCATCTTAGGTCTAGTTTTGGTCGGCCTTCTCGGAATTCTCGCTTGGACTTCAATCCGTGGTCGTAGTGTTGGAGACCCGTGGGATCAGATTGCACCGATGGGCATGGAAATCGAGCAAGAGGCACCAATGGCAGCCCCACCATCGGATATGTTTGCTGCACCAGCCGCACAACCAGCAGCCGCAATTCAACCCACGCCTGAACCCGAACCCGCAGTCAGTACAGGGACTCCACCGGTTCCTGCTGAAGGTCTGCCACCTGGGTGGACCATGGAACAGTGGGACCACTACGGCGCACAGTGGTTGGCTCAACAAGCCACAACACAACCCGCACCGGCCGCGAACCCAGTCGTTGAGAATCCGTTTTCAGCCCCAACTTCAGCCGAAGATGACTTGGACCTAGACTTCTGAGCCCGGCCCATGCGGCGTCGCTTGTACAACTTGTTCGGCTTGCCGGATTTGCCCTCAGGGGAACCCCTTGAGGGTGAAATTGTAGTCGAGGAAATCATTGAGGATGGCGACCCCATACACATTCCTAAACCCGTTCGGAAAACAGTAAGGAAACCGGTCAAGGAACTCAAATTTCACGATTTAGGGTCAAAACGATGGTTGGAATGGTCCATCTCTCAACAAGGCCTCCCGAGACGTGGGCTCCGATATATCCGTCCAGATGAGATGCACCGGTTACCACTGGAGCCAATGTCTACTCGTCTTCACCAAGGCGACATTTGTATTGTTGATTTGAGTAGTTTAGCTCACATGGATAGTCAGCGCAGCGCTTTGGCACGACAAGTGCAAGACATGGCCAATTATGGAGGCCTTCCAGTATTCGCCCTCGATGATTCCAACCGTCTCTTTCTCGTCCCCGGCAGAGGTTCTCGAATTGATACTGAGACCCATGAATTGGGTGGCAATTCAATTCTTGATTAGCCTCGATGGCTGCGAACTTCAAATGACCAAGAAGCGCCATCTGGTCCACTTGTGAGGCGGTCCAAACCGAATTGTGCCAACAGGGGACGCCAAGTTTCGGCATCCGGGGGCATCTGTCGTTTCGTGCCAATATCTGGGCGCAGAATATTGCGTATTCGCAAGATAGCCAATGTGGCTACCGAATCAGGTAGAGGATGAAGTTCAGAGAGTTCACATTCGAGTACTGCGGCAGAAATGGGATGATGTGGTGGAAATCCATTCGGTGATTCTAGCGGGTCTGTCAGGCCATCCCATTCACTACGATCAGGAGGGAGGGGTTCAGCAGTTTGGTTCACCAATAGTGAAGCATCCCATGTTCCGGGGAGTACCATTGCAGTGATTTTTGAACCATTCTGAAGATTCACCAGGGTATCTCTTGGCCGACCTGAGCGGTCCTGACTCAAAGAGATTCCAAGCAATGGTGGTGTGTTTGCCAACACGGACACACTGGTGACTGGACATAGATTCGCGATTCCATCTTTGTTGATTGTCGAGAGTAACAAAACGGGACGCGGGGCAACCAAAGTGGACAACCAAGCGGCTCTTTCTGGATGCTCAAGAGTATCAACATCCACATTTCGATAATCATCATTCATCGGTTCTCCAATGAATGAAGGGCGCTTCCTCTCCGCTTCTCCATCGCTCTCAAACCAATCGTCCAATTCACCTCTTTCCACCTCGGAGAGAGCGTAGGCGGTGAAGTCGCGATACGCAGTCCAACGTTCAATTTCCGTGGTTTCTTCATCACGATCTTTCTTTCGATTGATACTTGAATCAGCGTACAAAACACAGCGTCTCAGGAAATCACAGACCGCATCTTTGCTCATCTTCGCGCCTCCTCATATTCACTTCTTAGCATGTGAAACCGAGCCGGATTTCCAGCCCATACTTCCCCGTCAGGGATATCTTTTGTGAGCACAGCACCGGCTGCAACCACGGCGTGCGACCCCACTCGCAAACCGGGTAGAATTGTTGCACCACCCCCAATGACGGCGCCTTCTTCGATTGTGACGAATTGCCATTTTGCAGAATCACGTGAAGGAGGATATCGATCATTTAGAATCGTTGCATTGGGGCCAATAAATACCCCTTCGGCAACTTGAGTCCCATCTGCGATATAGGCTCCGCCTTGGATTCTTGTACCTTCTCCAAGTGATACATTACGACCCACATGGGTCAAGCATCCAATGCTGACATCGGACCCAATTTTCGCACCATTACCAATGTGGCAAGGGCCCCAAGCAACCGAACCGTGGGCCAGTTCGATTTTTTCCCCTGAGGTCACGGCATTCACTCCAATTCAAGATGAGCCAGGATACGGGCGACATGGCCCTTTGCTTTGACACCATATTTGGCTAGGGACAAAGTTCCATCTGCCTCAATCACAAAAGTTGAGCGAGAGATACCCATGTACGTTCGTCCGTAATTTTTCTTTTCTCGCCAAACTCCATATTGTTCCAATAGTGTTCCTTCGACATCCATTAGTAAAGGAAAGTTCAGATTCTGTTTCCGAGTGAAATTCCCATGCGATTTCGCACTATCCTTTGAAACACCGAATACCATTACATCAGCAGAACTTAGAGCGGCCATATTATCACGAAAATCACAAGCTTGTGTTGTGCAACCAGGCGTGGAATCCTTTGGATAGAAGTACAAAACCACTCGGTTTCCTCCAGAAATCAAGTCACTCAAATTCCAAACATTTCCCTCTGCATCTTCCGCCGAAAAGAGAGGTGCATCGTCTCCTTCTTGCAGTGTGATTGCTTCGCCCATGATGCATCGAAGAACCATTACGCCTTGAAGACGTTCATCGTTCATCTTCGCCTCTCTTCCCGAATTCGCTTTCGTGTTGCGGCCCACGAACAAATAGTGCATTGTGCCAAATCATGATTTCTAGCCGGACAGTATTCTCTACCGAAGAAGATGATTTGTAAATGTCGAGAGTTCCATGTTTCTTTCGGCCAAAGTGCTTTCAGATCCTTTTCGGTTTGCTCAACATTCTTTGCTTTCGACAATCCCCAGCGTGCAGCCAGACGATGGATGTGTGTGTCAACTGGGAAGGCTGGGATTCCATACCATTGTGCCATGACTACACTCGCTGTTTTGTGGCCGACGCCCGCGAGACTTTCGAGATATTCCCAATCTGGCCTCATCCCCTTTCCTTCTACCAATTGTTCAGCCATTTTTCGCAAATTCTTGGCCTTGGTTGGAGCCAAGCCAATTTCGCGGATTATCACTTGAATCTCATCGACCTCAAGTGTAGACATCTGCTCAGGAGTGTTTGCCTTTGCAAATAGTGCGGGTGTGACTTGGTTGACCTTTTTGTCAGTGGTTTGTGCTGAAAGCATCACCGCTACGAGCAGTGTATAGGCGCTTGAATGTTCGAGTGGAACAGGTGTCTCTGGATACAATTTGTCCAGCATTTCTCCAATTTTCAGTGCCTTTCCGGCCCTGTTCATGTTTCCAGCTCCACATCAGATTCACCTCGAATGCCCAACCAGACACCGATGGCGATGCAACCGAAGAACGGTCCGTAACACGGAATCGACATCCAACCAGACCAAGTTTCTGGTTTCCCAACTAGAATCCAAGCAATCAGTGATAGAACGGCTCCGGGGAATATCGCAAAAAGGCCGAATGTGATTGCTTTTCCAACGCCCATTATTCATCCCTCTTCGCGGCTTCCAGTCCTTTTTGAATTTGCAATTCTACCCACCATAATCCGGCTATTGCGGCCACGGTGATTCCAATCATCAACCCCACTGGTGATCGTTCAACGCCAGTTCCAAACCAGAGAAAGAGAACCATGAAGCCCCCGGCGGCCAACAAACCAATTCGCAAGATGAGTGCAACAATTTGAGGACGCATGTAATCACCAGAGTAACTGTTCCAAGTCCGAACCGCTACGACAATTGAGGATATCGGTCTGCTCTAGCCAACCTTTCCGGGCGATTTGGGCACCGAACCAGACATCTTTCAGCCCCTGTGTACTGTGTGCATCAGGATTGATTGAAATCGGTACACCTTGCTCTTTGGCATAACGGCAGTATCTCCAATCCAGATCTAATCGGTAGGGGCTGGCATTGATTTCGACCACTTTCAATTCCCCTTCCGCATTGAGTTCACCCATTCTTCGCAATACAGCATGAAGGTCGACAGCAAACCCCTCTCGTCCACCCAATATCCGCCCAGTTGGATGGCCTAGGATTGTGAATGATGGATTTTCAATTGCATTGATGAGTGCTTCAGTATTCACATCTTCATCACGCTTCATCCACGTGGGCAATTGGTGAACGCTACCGACAACATGATCCAACACACTTCGTTCTGCTTCAGAATAGTCAAGATTGCCATCAGGTAGAATGTCACATTCATTTCCGTGGAACAACCGAAAGTCAACTCCTTTGTCAGACCAATTCTCATTCAATGCTCGAATCTCAGCAGATTGACTGATGAGTTCATCCGGGCTAAGTCCACTAGCGACCTGCAGAATTTGACTGTGATCCGCAATTCCAAGAAATTCCCATCCGAGATTTTGGGCGGCTTCAGCCATTTGATTGAGGGTGGCAGTCCCATCTGAGGCCGTCGTGTGATTGTGGAATGCACCTTTCAGCATAGATGCCTCCATCAAACTGGGTAAATTACCTGAATCTGCTGATTCAATTTCACCCGAATCTTCACGCAATTCTGGTGGAACCCATTGCAAATCTAAATGAGTATAAATCTCCGATTCTTTTTCCGCAGGCAAGGAGAATTTAGCGGCCTCAATTCCCTTTAGTTCGCCGACTGCATCGACGGGAAACAATCCAAATTCATTGAGACGCAATCCTCGATCGAGCGCTCGTTGCCGCATCCTCACATTGTGCTCCTTAGAACCGGTGAAGTAAGCGAGTGTGTAAGCAAACACATGAGGCGGGACGAGGCGAACCTGTGCATCGATTGTCGTGTTCGATGCCATCTCTTCATACGCATCACCGCCCAATGCCTCAAGAACACCTCCATCAAGTCCCGATTCCATAACTTCGTCAGAGAAGAATTCAGTTCCTAGGATGATGCTGACCTTTGACGAACCCGCGCCCTTCACATCAGCAACACCTGGTAGAGACACAATTTGTTCCGCTACAGATTCGACATCTTCAGGCAATACAGCTGCGACAATATCCAAATCACCAATCGTTTCTTTTCGACGTCGCGTCGAACCCGCCAATTGTGCGCGAGTGACACCATCCATCGAAGAAATTCTGGCTTCCAAAGCCTCGCCATAGAGTAAACCGACATCTAATCGTCTGCGGCCCGAGAACCGCTTGAGTAATTCGATGCCATCCAGAACCTTCTGTTCAGATTTTTCCCCCATGCGAGCCAATTCACGGAGTTGACCATCTTCACCAGAGATCTTCAATTGTTCAATTGATTCAATGCCCAACTCATCATGGAATTGCTTGATTCGCTTTGGGCCTAGGCCGGGGATGGCCAACATCTGGATTAGTCCGGCAGGGATACTGGTGTACAAATTACCAATATCGCCCCATGTCCCCTTCGTTAGAGCCTCCGTGATTAACCCAGCAATGCCTTTTCCGATGCCTTTGACATCGGTCAGGCGTCCCTCAGATGTAACTGTCCACAAATCTTCCTCAAGGCCACCGAGCGTTCGGGATGCATTCTGATAAGAACGAACACGGAAGGGATTTGCACCCTTTAGTTCCAACAGAACACCGACCTGTTCTAGAACCATGACGACGTTTGACTTGGAGTAATATGGTGGCCCATTGCGGCGTGGCCGTGGAAGGCTCCAACTTGCCACCTTCACCATGGTGTCCAAGGATACGTCGACGTTCTTGACTCTTGGCACAGGCTGAAGAGCCCCCTCCCCATGGAAGCAACATGGACCCTGTTGAAACACTCAGTCAGGTGTTGTGTGCATCCACTCTCCTGCTATGGGTTCTGATTGCAACACTTTCTCGGAATGATCAGGCCGAGAACCGCGCACAATGGGCGATGGTTATTCTATCTCTATCAGCCACGATTTCGCTAATCTATCTGGATATTTCAGGTGGCACTCTTTGGGGCTCGAGTTATTTACCCAAACCATTGGCAGTACTGTGTCTTGCTTTTGCTTTCCTCGCGCGCCTTAACATCAAAGGGCGCAGCATCTCACAAGGGATGAATCCTCATCAAATCATGAAAGAAAATCGAGATGCTGAAGAGGAGTAACTATTCCTCGGATTTGAGTTTATCATCGATGAATGCGCGCATATATTCGGGCAACTCACCATTGACGAATACGACATCATTCACTTCGTCTAATTTCATCAGAGCATAGTAAATTTGCATGGCGGTCATCGGAGTACTACTGCATCCAGTACATCCGCCTTCCAATCCAATCATGATGATGCCATCTGTTGTATCGATGACATTCACCACGCCATCGTGCGCATCGAGAACCGCTTGAACAGGGCCAACATTTTCCAGAATTAACTGTATGTCAACGTCCGCCATGTGAGGTGGAGCAGGCGAAGCCCTTTCAACCCGTTCCCATTTACGAGAGCCATGACCCGTGTTGTCCTCCTCGACCTTTTGGTTGAGAGACCCGCCTTCGGGCAAGGCGGAAACGCCGAAATAATGGCTCCTTTCGCACCGGCAGAATGCCTCTTGGTGACTCCGCAGTTGGCCGACCGTGACGCTTACAGATCAGAGTGGGAGTCCAATGGAATTACCTATCGTCGAATCGACACCCCTGATTCGATTGAGGAACTCAATCCAGACGCAGTGATTTGCTCAGGCTCTCGAGCCAATATTAGCATGTGGGAGCCCTGGATGGATGATGCTGCACAGGTATTACAGCAAGCAGTAACAGCAAATATTCCCGTTCTCGGCATTTGCTTTGGCCACCAATTGTTGTGCAAAACACTTGGAGGGGAAGTCAAGCGGTCAAAAGATCGAATAGATGCCGTATCTCCCTTGTTTTCTGTTGGAATGGATACACTATTGTCTCCAATCCAGATGGGTTTGTTCACACATCAGGATCAGGTGTCAAAATTACCACCCGGAACCCGACGAATTATTTCCACCAAGCATTGTGAAAATGCAGGTATGCGAGTGGCAGGGAAACCAGTTTGGGGCGTTCAATTTCATCCTGAAGCAAGTCGAACAGTCATAGACCAAGCACATGCAGAGGGAGATATGAATGATGCCGAATTTGCTGCATTTGAGGCCGACCATGATGGCGACGCTCTGTTATCTGCCTTCGCGAAACTTTGCATGCCCTAAAATGGCCCTATAGGGCCATAAACAGTTCCCTTGGGATTATATGGGAGGCGCGGGTGGCCCGGCCAACCAGAGGTGTAACCATGGACGAAATAATGGAAGGGACAGAAGTTGGTATGATTGGTATGGGTGTAGGTGTCTTCGGACTCTTCATCGCCTTTTTGCTATACAAAAAAGTGGATTCAATTGAAATCAAAAATGAAACAGTGGCGAAGATTACGCAGCGAATTCAAGATGGTGCAATGGCATTCTTGTATGCAGAGTACAAAATGCTCGCGTTCTTCATTGCTGGTGTCGCGATTCTACTGTATGCTGGTGGTGAAGACAACGGTCTTGGAATGGAGACCATGGTTGCATTCATCATTGGTGCATTGTGCAGTGTCGCCGCCGGATTCTCTGGTATGCGTTCAGCAACCAGTGCAAACGGACGAACCGCTCAGGCTGCCGCTGATGGTTTAGCGCAGGTTTCAGATGGTTCAGTCCCCAAGGGAGAGCACAATAAGCGCGGACAAGCAGCTGCTCTTGAGACATCATACAACGGTGGAGCGGTCATGGGACTCGCCGTAGGTGGCCTCGGACTTGCTGGTATTTCTCTGATGTATTACTTCACAGAAACAGCCTACTTGACAGTTGAGAATGTTGCAGGATTCGGCATGGGTGCCTCATCCATTGCTCTATTCGCGCGCGTAGGTGGTGGAATTTACACCAAGGCTGCCGACGTCGGTGCCGACCTAGTTGGCAAAGTTGAGGCTGGCATTCCTGAGGATGATCCTCGCAATCCTGGTGTGATTGCAGACAACGTTGGTGACAATGTTGGCGATGTTGCTGGAATGGGTGCAGATATCTTCGAGTCATTCGTTGGTAGCATCATTGCGGCCATGGTCATTGCAGCAGCCAGTTCTGGCCTTGGCGATGATTATCTGATGATTCCAATCGTTCTCGCAATTGTCGGTTACGTCGCTTCGATTATCGGCGTTTTCTCGATTTCTGCAATGAAGAATATGGATCCTGGTGCAGCACTTCGAAATACAACGTTTATCGGCGCTGCATTGTTCATTGGCGGTGGTTATTTCGCCCTCGATTATCTAGAACTGAATACCACGGTAATTCAAGCGGTAGCCATTGGTTCTGTTGTTGGTATTTTGATTGGCCTCGTAACTGAATATTACACAGGCATTGAGGATGTTTTCGGAATCAAGGTCAAGGCCATTCCATACATTGGAGAGGCCAGCAAGACAGGCAGTGCGACAAATGCAATCGCTGGCTTGGCTGTTGGTATGCAGTCGGTCTTCATTCCAGTACTTTTGATGGCTGCTGCAATCTTTGGAGCCAACCATGTCATGGGTGGCGGAGATGCAGGTCTCTACGGAATCGCAATGGCTGCCATGGGTATGCTAGGCACCGTTGGTGTCACCATGACAGTGGATGCTTACGGTCCAGTTGCAGACAACGCAGGCGGTATTGCAGAGATGTCCGGTCTGGGTAAGGATGTTCGTGACATCACAGACAGCCTCGATTCGATTGGCAACACAACTGCAGCAATTGGCAAAGGCTTCGCAATCGGTAGTGCCGCTCTGACCGCACTCGCTCTCTTTGCTGCATTCAAGACCAGTGCCGGGCTTGAAGCAGCGGATCTTAGCTTGACCGAACCAATGGTCGTCATCGGCCTCCTCATCGGTGCATCCCTGCCCTTCGTTGTCGCTGCCATGACAATGAAGTCGGTTGGTCGCGCGGCTGAAGCAATGATTGTTGAGATTCGCCGACAATTCAGGGAAATTGACGGACTACTCGAAGGACGTGAAGGTGTAGAACCAGACAGTGCTACTTGTGTGGACATCTCAACCAAAGCAGCCCTTCGTGAGATGGTCATGCCAGGTGTCGTCGCAGTATCTAGTCCGGTCATTATCGGTGTTCTCCTTGGTAGTGCCGCTCTTGGCGGGACCCTTGCAGGTGCAACTGCAACCGGTGTTCTCATGGCCCTCTTCATGGCAAACGCCGGAGGCGCATGGGACAATGCAAAGAAGGCGATTGAGCAAGGTGAAATCGAAGGTGCAGAAAAGGGCGATGCCGCTCACAACGCTGCTGTTGTCGGTGACACTATTGGTGACCCATTCAAGGACACAAGCGGTCCATCACTGAACATTCTCATCAAGTTGATGAGCATCGTCAGCGTTGTCATCGCAGGCCTCCTCACCAAGACTGGAGAACTCGGCGCACTTTGAGTAAGTGTCAAGAGAAACACCGGTTAGGGGTTCCACATGCGTGCCCCTTTGATGGCCCTGCTGATGCTCAGCATCAGCCTTGCCGGATGCCTTGAGGCAGGCGATTCGACCAACCAAGGTCCGGGTCATGCAGATCTTTCAGCACCCGCAGAATGGCAAATCGGCCAATGGTGGCTCTACACCTTCTCAACCCCTGATTGGGAGGACGACTCAGCTCGACTCGTGGTTGCAGAAGATGATGCTGAAGATGGCACTGCATACATGCTTGCAATATCGAGTGAACGTGAAGCAAAGCGCCATGCTGTACTCAATCACAATCCATTCCTCGGTCGAATTACGCACGACAATCTCTCAGCATTTGAAAATGGTGACCCTCAATCCGTTCTCAACTTCCCACTTGAAACAGGGAAGAGTTGGGATTTCACTCTGTTTGGAATTGATTGGAACACTGAAGTCATTGGCTCATCAAATGGAAGGGCAACAATGTCTGCAACCTCGTCTGATGGTCAGGTTCTCACCTATACCTACGATGGCTGGGCAGGTTTCATTGGAACCCTCGTTTGGTATGATTCGGAAGACACTCTTCAACTTCGGATGGTTCTCACGGGCAACGGATTTGATCATACTGGCAATGTGTGGTTCATTCGAGCAGGTGACATCTTTGCAGAGGAATGGGATCACGCAGCAGGCGCACCTGATGTTGAAATTACAGACTCGTTCTTTGTCGGCGACCACCCAAGCCAAGGCCCCTATGACGAGATGATTTACTGGCTAGATGCTGAGATGGGCGGCGGACCCAGTAGCGGTTCACTCACCCTCCGTGATCACAATTCAGCATCAGCCCTCACACGTCAATGGGGTGCTGGTGCAAAAGAATCCGGTAATCTAGGTACAATTCCATATCCAAGTGGAGAATACACCCTCTCCATAACGCAAACTGGCGATTCTTACATTCGCTTGATTGTCGCAGGTGGTTTGACCAGTTCTTGGGAACTCTGAGGGATTCCATGGGCACCTTGGTCATGCTTCACGGTTTGACTGGAACAGCTGACATGATTCGACCACTCGGTGAGACGTTGTGTCCAGAGGGTTGGAATCTTCTTCTTCCAGAGGGCCCCTTCGTTCATCCGAATCGAGGTCGTGGCTGGTGGATTCGTGACGAACCTCCTGAGGTCGCACTCGACGAATCGACCTTCATCCAAATCTCTGAGAGTGTATCATCTCTAGAGCCGCAAATTCCAACTGGTCCTTTGATTGTTGGTGGTTTCAGTCAAGGCAGTGCCCTTGCACAGGAGTTACTGTCGACTGATTGCGGTCCTCGTATCCATGGGGTTATCGTCATCGCTGGCAAGAGTGCAAGGCCGCAAGCTCTTCGCACGGCTCTAAACGACCTCCCTTCCCGTCGATTCCTATCGATGCATGGTGAATCAGATCATCTTGTTCCCCTATCACAAGGCGATGAAACCGTCGAGATTTTCCACGAAGCGAATTGGGACACCACTGTCTTGCGCCATCAGAAAGGCCACATGGTGAATCTAGCTCAGCAGCAGGAGTTGGTCGATTGGGTTCAGAAGACCGCTGAAATTGCAAACAACGGTTCATGAAGGTCCACCCATTCCAACGGCCATGAGCGGTCGTGCTACATCCCATCTGAATCGTGCCGATTCTGATTTCTTCATTGTCAGTACCAATGTTTGTCCCTATTGTTTCAAGGCCAAGAGATACCTCGATGGGCACAAACTTTCCTGGACAGAGGTCAATGTACAGAATGATCGAGAATTGCGAATGGAATTCGTTGCAATAACCGGTCATCGAACGGTACCGATCGTCTTCGATTTACGTGGTGACGAACCCATCTTTGTCGGTGGTTCAGACAACTTGGAAGAATATCTCTAAGGAATCATCTCATCGAGGAAAAACCCTACGACACGACGACTGAATCTCCTTGGGTTTCGGATAATTGATATCAACGCAACTCCAATGATTAGGACGAGACAACCAATCACTCCCGTCGCGCCAAATATGAACGCGAAAAGACCAATTGGCTCTGGGTCCCAACTAAATTCATCGCTCCCTTCTCCGGGTTGCCAATCTAGCCAAACCATAGTCGCAACAATATCCAATCCTGTTTGGAGTCCGGCTTCGACATTGTTTCGTCCACCCGCCATGGTGTTGATGGTGGTCACAGAATCGGTTTGTGCGTGCTTGGGTGTTTGTTCACAAGTATCACCCTCTTCGTGGATATACTGATGCTGTCCACGAATCCATGTTGCGGTGTGGTTGTGCATGATGAAATTGTAGTGATCTGAATTTCCCTTCGTGTCGTCGATGACACGAACCCATTCTTCAGGGTGCTCAAGGTCGGTGTTGATACTTTTGAGGTGTGCTTGAAACCATTCAGCATCGGATTGCATTTCATCGGTGACCTCGAGTCCTCTGTCTTCGTAATAGGACCAATCATCAACAGGTGATGTGAACATATAGAGTGTCCAGTAGTCTTCATTGCATCCGGACAATTGACTGGCCAATGGAGTGGGAACTGGCCAGTTGAGTGCAAACATATCGAGATTGACATAGGTGATATTGACATGGTCTGGAATCTGCTCTTCAACAAAATGTAGGCTGCCCATCCCGCCTCCTTCTGGACTACCACTGCCTTGCCACTCCTCGTAATCCCACCAAGCCAACTTCCAGGTATGTTCTGGTATCCCTTCCCATTGGGAAAAGGTGCGTGCTAGTTCAAGGAGAGAACCTGATCCAGTCCCGTCGTCATAGGCTCCACTACTGCTACAGGTCGGATAGGTCGTACCGATGAGTGGTGGAGGGGAATAGCAGATTGCATCGTGATGGGCTCCAATCACCATCCAATCATCTTCCAGAGTCCCATTGATTGTGACGACGATGTTCTCGCAATTTTCACACATCTGGGTCGTGAACGGTTGCCGTTCGACATCGTAACCCATTGCTTCGAGTTCATCAGCGATCCAATTCCGTGCATTCTCGTTCGCTGTGGTGTCGATTCTCCGGTATCCGAATTGCGTCATTGAGACCATATTATCGTATGCCGCACTACCTTCAGGCCATGCTGGAGGCTCTTCAATTTGGACTTCAGTCGTCTCAATATCCCCGGGTAAACTCATGGCCAAAAACATGGTCAGCACGAACAACGCATTGCGCTGTAGTCGACGAGACATCGTTCCAGCGACCCATGGTGGTCATCTTGAGGCTTCGCCTCAAGCGCGTGCGCTCGTGTGAGGGTGAACCTGAAGGCCGTGTTATGCTTCGGAAATGCATGGGCGACTGGGTTGTACCGGAATCACGCACCAAACCAGTCAACCGAGGTTCCACGTTACGGGCAGAAATGAAATCCCCCATCGAATCTCGAATTGCCGCATGGTGGCTCACCCAAGCCTCTTGGATGGTACGATTTCAAAATGGACCACTCGTCCTCATTGACCCTTGGTGGAGAGACCTGTTTGCCGGTGATCGATGGGGCAAACTACTCGGGGAATTTCCCCTTGAACCCGAAGAACATCCTGAGCCGGATTTGATTCTCTGCACACACTGGCATGACGATCACATTTGCCCTGAATCAATTCCTCGCTTGGCAGCACATTTTCCCAATGTGAATTTTGTTGTTCCAAATCGTTCGATTGACCTTCTCATTGGTTGGGGAATTTCTGCGGACCGAATCATCCCGATGATGGGCTCAGATTCAACGACGTTCGGTGAAATAAAAATACACGCGATTCCCGCTGCACACGAAGATTTAGACATCAACGAAGATGGCGCTTGGTACCTCGGTTACGTGCTGAAATTTCGAGATTCTACAGTACTGCACATGGG